>CEBY01036679.1_pt1 | contig 15178 bp, 18 predicted proteins | sample 554731 | NCBI WGS metagenome assembly CEBY01 (sample SAMEA3182050, study PRJEB8094) | gut metagenome | biome: human; feature: gut; material: Stool; isolation source: human stools | place: Canada | collected 2012-02-22
ATTGACGTTGTTTTCTTCAACTTATACGATTGCCTTTGCTGCAGGCGGAAACCAAGCTGTTGCAGGTAAGGTTTATGAATTCGATAAAGACAGCCACTATGAGTTTTCAAGTTCAAAGCCAGCAGCGTCCACTGATAAAGCAGATACATATGGAGTGTTCTCCGTTGCCGGTAACATATCTGAGGTTTTTACCCAGAATGGAGTGCCGGGATTTAGAATGAGTGAGGGAAAATTGTCCATTTTATATTCCTACACAGATAAGAAACTCAATGCAGGTGATGATGAATGGCATCTTGTCGATGACAAGTCAAAAAAAGTGGACGTGCTGACTCTTGGCTCGGATATAAAGAAGGGAACAATAATTGTTCAAACTTCAAGAGACCGCCTTAACTGGATCAACGTAGGAAATGCTAGTAATGTTTTTGAAGAAAACCCGGTTAACACAGATCCTATTTATACAGCCCAAGATATTCAGATTATTAATGGGTGTTATTATCGGGTAATTGTTGCTTATGAGCTTAGTAAGCGGTCAAAAGAGAGCAATTTCCTGTTTGTTGACACCAGCAAGTATGAGTTCAAGAAGGTGGCTGAAGTCTACGAATTCTATGCGTGTACAGATACAACGGACTTGGCCAGTACAAATCAGGCGCAGACTTATAATCTCGGGAGTGCTGTAAGAGTAGCCCAATTCGAAGGATACCATGGTGAAAAACCCATCGAGAAAGATGATCCACATTATGGACTAACAATAGGACAATTTTATGTGAGCGGGTATACTGACACTGCAAGCCCAGCCCCAGGAGATGTAGGCAACATTGTTTTTCTGAAAAATGCTGGAGATAAGGTAACACTCTGGTTTAGGCTAAAACAAAACATTGATGCCATTGGAGGCAACACAAAGAAAACAATAACCGCAGACAAGAATGGGCACGATCAATACTTCCAAACCACGCCAACTAATTTTGGACGTGGCACGTTGATTATTCGGTATACGGATTATCAGCACAATCCGTCTGAGCCCCAAATATATACCAATTATCTTGAGGCTAATACGTCCTTAAATGCTGATACAAAGGTGAGCTTGTTCGAGGAAGGAGACTATGAAGTAGCGCTCGATTACGAGATCACAGAAGACAAACTGATTGATACCGTCGCTCATTATCGCATTTTCTTCAAATTCTCGATTCGTAACGGGAACTGTATGGCATTTCCGTTTGATCTGAATACAGGTGATGAACTAACGAATAGCTCTATGACAGACAACGGTTTCCGGCTAGACTTAGCGAAGTCACGGTACTTGAAGGTGATCGTAAAGCGTGAAATGCTTGCTGATTCTGCAGATGGTTTAGTTGAAGATACTAGGTCAAATGGCCCAGCAAAAGACGGCGAAGAGTATAACAGGGATGGAATATATACTATAACTGTCACGAATCAATATACTAACCAACAGACAATAAAGAAAATCTATGTAGGCACCAATAAAATCCTTCGGGCGTATATGGCTACAGGTTTGCCCATCACTGAAATCAATGATTTGCTGTCACAAGGGGCTGCTATAAATGACGATGGAACAATTACGATGCCTCCGTCACCAGAGGAATCGCCGCAAGATAATGAGCAAGTTGAGCCTGATGCGGCAGCTACAGAAGTTCCAGACGACCAGGTAGTTCAGCCACTCACACAGGCTTCCGATGAAGAACGGACAGAGACCATTAAATCTTCCGCAATTGGAGCATCAAAAACGTATATCTTCATCGGCGTCTGTGCAGCTGTTCTTGTCGTTATTATAAGCGCCGCATCACACATGAAGAGGCGGAAACAAATTAAGCCATCTGTCAATACCCATGAAAAAGGAGGCGATGAGCAGTGAAAAAATGGATAGCGGTTTCCCTGTGTATCGCTATGCTCCTTTCTGGATGTGGCACTGTCCAGACAAAGTCGGCAGAACCTTCAGCTGTCCCAGCTTCAGCGTCTGAATCGGCTCCGATTCCAACAGAAATAATCCTTCCGGAAGCAAATGAGCAGGAAGTTCAGTTCGACGAGTTAAGTGACGATGAGCTGCTTGATTATGTCGAGAATGCCGTGTATGCGGAATTAGTTGAAACATTAGACTCAGACGAGTATTACGTTGAAGGCGTAGAAACGAAGTATATTTCTCGTGAGTACCTTGAAGAAGTCGCTTACAATTCGCAAAGCAATATTTTCTTTGGTTATACACTGGCGGAGTTAAACGAACAATTCCAAGGTGCGCATTATGTGTATACTTTGGGTGACGATGGACAGACAGCAGTTCAAGAACTAGTTGAAGTTCAAGACGACACATATGACAAGGTAGTCAAAAATGTCCTCATAGGCAGTGGAGTAATTCTTGTTTGTGTTACTGTTGCTGTAATTACAAAAAATCCTGCTGCCTCAGCGACTGCAGGTAGAACGGTGAAACTGATTTTCACCGCGTCTTCTATGGGAGCAAAAGCAGGGACAAAAATGGCCCTTCAAGCAGCCGGATTTGGAGGACTTACCGCTGCGATAATGGAAGGCTTTAGGACAGGTGACTGGGATCAGGCGCTTAAAGCCGGTCTGCTAGGCGCAAGTGAAGGCTTTAAGTTTGGAGCTATTTTTGGTACTGTCGAAGGAATCGCGAACGGAATCATAGTTGTAGGCAATACGCGGTTCTTTGAACCGGGAAGTCCGCAAGCACTCAAGTACCCTGAAGGCGTGGAGTTTACTACAGGAACTGATGGCCTGAAATATCCAAGATTTGAAAAGTGGGCACAAGCTACCGCCAAATTTGATGCACCTACACTTGAAGCAGCAGCAAACCATACGGGACTCAGTGGGACATACTATTGGGATGCTAAACTTGCGAACGCTCAATGCGGTTTCTCACAAACACCTGCGGGTTATGTTTGGCATCACGTTGAAGACATGCAGACAATGATTCTCGTCCCCCAAGATTTGCACTCCGTTGCAATGGGTGGCATGTCACACACTGGAGGAGCCTCACTTATAAAAGCATTCCTGGGCCTATAATAAAGGAGTAATAATATGTCAAATGCAAACAGAGTTAATGAGTATCTGAAAGCACGTGGCGTTAACGACGCATTACTTAAGGCGATCATCTGCGAAGGACCGGCAATGCCGAATGAATTTATCCCGTTTTCGGCCAATGGAATAGACTATGCTATTCATCATTTCTTAGATGGTTCTGATATCGCAGGATATGGACTAATTCAAACAAATGCGATTCTCAACCTCAATGATAATAACAGTGTGGCCATCGCGTTGGTTGAGGGAGATGATGTCGTCTGCATTAATACGGACAACGGGTCAGTATATTTATGGCTAATACAAACGGGGCACGGTGAGAGAATTCAACTAGCAAACTCATTTGATGAATTCTTGCAGTTATCAACAAGGCAAGGAGCAGCTAATTGAACAATAGGAGTTAATAACTAGTGAGTGGGACCACAGACAATGATAATTTATGGGAAACGATGACCCATGAGCAGAAAAACCATCAGCTTTATTTGAAGCAAAAGAGCATGCTGGATATGTTTCTCGCACACGGAGCAATTTCACAAGCCCAACACGACAAGAGTCTTCACGACTTGACGGAGAAGATGGGAGAACAAGAATGAACCGTGTTCACTGGATCCGGAAGACGCATCTTTTTTGGGCAGATGAGTATATCTGCTCCAGGTGCAGCGCCGGGTATGATAAACCATACGAAACCTGCCCTTCTTGCGGAGCAGTGATGGGAAAAACAAAGTATGATCCGTCTTGGGTGGATGAGGCTGAGGGCCTATCTGCTATTCTGGATGATGATTGGTAATTAATTGGCCAATGGATTCTAAAAAACAGTCAGTTGGTAGTGAGGAGGATAAATCATGGCGAAAAAGGTAAAAGATAAAAAACCTATAAACGTCATTGATCTCAAGATCGCGGATGCTTCAGATGAAGAGCTCATAGCAATACTTGAAGTTCGCAAGAAATACACTCAAGAAGAGAGAAACACTCTCATTACTGGACTTATCTATATAGCGGAAGCAGATGGCGATTACTCTGCTTTTGAGAAGCAGGTAATTGAAAGCACTGCCTGCACACTGGGGTTCAACCAGGAGAAGCTGGACGCTATATCAAATGAGATTCAAGGCAAACCCGCGCCGGATCTTTTCACAGCGATTAAGAATACTAAGTTTAGAGATTCGTTCTTTACCGAGCTAATCTCGCTGTCTTACATCAAGGGATATCAAACACAAGCCGAGGATGATGAACTCAGGAAAATCGCCAGCATCATTGGGATTCCGGAGAAGAAAGCGGAGTCAATGATAGAAAATATGTACTTTGTATCCCAGGGGATAGAAAGGAAAACCGGCGCGACTTCTACAGCAGCGAAGGTCGGCATCACAATTGGCGCGGTCGTTGTAGGTGCAGCGCTGGTTGCTGTCACAGCGGGTGCTGCGGCTCCAGCGATAGGTGCTGCATTGGGTAATGCTGCAGGCCTCTATGGAGCTGCGGCAACGGCTCATGGACTTGCCTTATTGGGTGGTGGCGCGGTTGCTGCAGGCGGTGGTGGCGTGGCTGCCGGGACAGCCGTTATCGTTACCGCTGGAGGGATCATTGGCGCAGGGACAGGGGCCCTAAGCGCAAGTGTTGCGGGAAACATCTCGGCTGCTCATGATAAAAAGCAGTTAAAAGCCTATGTGATCAAAGAGATGAAGGGAAAAAAGACTGAGCAGGAGATCACAGAAAACCTAATCAAAGCAATTGAGCTTCAGAAGGAAAGAATTGCAGCTCTTGAGAAAGCAAATGCAAGCCAGAGAGATATCCAGCATGCCACAGAAACGGTTGAGAACCTGATAAGCCAGAAGGAGTCAATTTCCGAGGTTTTTGGAAAAAGCAATGAGAAAAAATAACCGATACCTTGACAATCTGCTTAAGATCCAAACTGAACTATCTGAAACTCAGGCAAGACTTGACGCGCTTGAATCTGGTACAGTGGTAACTGGGAAAGCTGCTACTGAGAGACCTAAGCAGGCGTCATTCAGCGATTTTCTGTCACGAGATGAGATTCAGGCGATTAATAGAAGTTTTAGTGAAAGCCTAAATCAGAAAGTTGCTTGCGATAGGCTGGACTATGCATTAGCGTGTGCGTGCGGGATTATCAGCGGCCTTATTGATATCCTTCTGGTAAAAACGCCCCATGAAGGAATAATTGGAGAGACCACAGATCAGCTGTTCGATAAGGCAGTTATAGCGCTGGCTGGAAAGAAGAAAAACGGTGAAGAAAGAAGCATAGCCAGCGCGATAGCATTCTTTGAGAACAAGGCAAAAGTCACTTATGATCAGGCAAAAACCCAAGAAATCACAAAGCATCTCGCTGACGGCTTTACCGATACAATTAAGCATTTGTCTACACAAAATCATCATGCGAAGTCACTATCACACTATCCAGACATTTTTGGACTGATTTCCTCAATATGTAATCAGTTTACCAACACATCGACTTTCCTTGATACCGGTAAGGGCAGAATCACGATAATCAACGGATCAGATAGCACCTTGGAATTACAGGGAAATACATTGCCCGCCAAGATCTTTAGCGGCTTCGTGAATTGGCTTTTCCACTGCATATCGGACGTTGCGGGAAGTAGTGGAAATAGAGGACCCGGCGCTGGCCCTGGTACTGGACTTCCAATCCCGTTCACTGAGTTTTTCCAGTTTTGCAATTTCGGAAAGCTGAAAAATGAAAAGGGACAGAATCAAACCATTGCTACTGTAATGGTCAAAGTCTATGAAGAAGGGTATGACCTCAGACACGGGGTCTCAACCAGCGTTCCGGTACTCGTTAACGACTTGCTTTTGAGGGCAGTATTTGTAATCAAACAGCACTTCTATGAAGATGTAAGCTGGACGGATCTCCTTAGAAAGAAAAATGAAGATAAACTCCAGCGAATGATTTCTGTTGCAACTGGGGCATTGTGCTTACTCGATTTATCAGAAGCCGCTATTACATCATGGGGGAACTGGGTTGTCTTCTTCTCACATCTCAATATTAGCGCGTGGAACCGATTGGCAATTCAAGGTGTCAAAGAGCTTCATATCCTTAGCGACCGCGAGATGCATAATATTGAAATGATAGAGTCTGAGATAACGGAGAAACGAGAAGAATTACTACAGCGATCAAAAATGCTATTAGAATGATTGCAGCGGAGTTTTGCTCAATCGAATCAGAAATGCAGAGGGTTAATCGCCCTCTGCATTTTGCTAAGTGTGCACAAAAGTTGACAGTTAAGCCGGGCGGAAAACTTCTTCCTTCACAAGACAAAGCAAATAATGTATACTCAAATCAGAGCAATAAATTGCTTTTTGGATTAAAAAGGAGAGCGCCATGGGAAATATAAGTGAGATTATCAAGAAACTGCAAGAGGCTAAGAACCTCAAGGTCGGAGAAGATGAAACAAAGAGGATCCGCATAACCATCAAAAATGGGAAGCTCGAAGTAGCTGTCGAATCCGTTCCTGATTTGGATGCACTTTCTTTGGAACAGCTTTATGCGCTGCAGGAAGAGTATGAGGAGCGGGTCACTGCTATGGAAGACGCAGAACCGGATGATGATCAAAACCCGGATGCGTATGAGAGCTGGGAAGATGCTCTTGATCAGCTGCAGCAGGATCTAAACGAAATAGAAGATGCCATCGAAGAACGTCTCGACGAAGAAGAGGACCAGGAGACCTAAGTGATTTTATCAGTTTGTGCGGTACTGAATAAACCTCACGAAAAGCATTGACAAAAGCAGAAATGTGGAATCGACTCAACACGTATCCGTTCCCGTGTATTATGGCAGAAGATGTGCGAACTTGGTTCCATGAAAACCCCAGCGATGAATCTTTAGCAGAGGCATTGGCCCAGGTATGTAATCGGGTTAGCGCATTTCTTCATGAATGTGATGAAAGCGATGATAAGTGGCTTGATTACTTCTTTTTGGAATGGGCTGACTTCGAAGAGGAACTCCTTAATGAGTGCTTCGCAAGGCTGGAAAAGAAAGATATGCTACCAGATGTAGAGGGGTGGCATTTTAAGATCCTTCCATTCATGCAAGAAAACGGCGACCGTGACGGTTCCGGCTGGTGGATCAAAGAAACAAATCTGGAATGAAAAGGCACTTTATACTACAGGTTTCTTTACAACCGGAACTTTGAGTGGTATAGTTACGTCAGTAAATAAGGGCGAGGCCCGGAAAGGAAAAAAGACATGATCACTGTTCAATTCGCTTTGTCATACAAAGAGCACATGGAACTCCGTCAGTCCAGCTTTCAGTATCTGGACGGTCTTTGCGCGCGCTCTTTTAAGGCAAAGTGGGATAACAGCATGATCTTGTAACCTGCCCGGGACAGATCAGATAAATGCGAGCCGCTTGCCTTAATTGAGGCAGGCGGCTTTTTCATGTTCAATTTGAGGAGAAATAGCAATGATTGAAATACAAGGAAAAATCAACACTGCAATCTGCTTCGCCAAAGTCATTGAGGATGAGGCAATCGAGCAGATCCGCAGGATGTGCGATTACGAGGTTACTGCAGGAAGCCAGATTCGCATCATGCCTGACGTCCATGCCGGTAAAGGCTGCACCATAGGTACGACCATGACTGTAAAGGACAAGGCGGTGCCCAATGTTGTTGGCGTCGATATCGGCTGCGGCATGTATACAGTTAATCTCGGCCAGGTGGAGATCGACATGGAGCAGATGGACGCGGCAGCCCACTTTATCCCTTCCGGGATGAATGTATGGGAAGGTCGTAAGGAACGCTTTGATTTGCTCGATCTGAGATGCTACCGCGGACTGAAGGATTCGAAGCGTCTCGAACGCAGTTTGGGAACACTCGGTGGTGGCAATCACTTTATCGAGATCGACCAGTCAGCAGATGGAACCAAGTTTCTGGTTATTCACTCCGGATCCCGTAACCTGGGCAAGCAGGTGGCCGAATTCTACCAGCGGCTCGCTATCGACTTAAACAAAGGCAAAGAGGAATACTTCGCAAAGCGCGATGCGTTGATTGCGGAATACAAAGATGCAGGCCGTCGTACTGAGATTCAGGCAGCGCTCAAAGAACTGCATTGGAACTCACATGAGGCAACGATCCCAGAGGACCTCTGCTTTGTATACGGTCAATACCTGGAGGATTACCTTCATGACGTGGAAATCTGCCAGCGCTTTGCTTGCCGGAGTCGCGAGCTGATGGCGGAAATCATCCTACAACGGCTTGGATTGGAAGCTGTGGAATCATTCCACACGATTCACAACTACATCGATACCAATGAGATGATCCTCCGCAAAGGTGCTATCGCAGCGCATAAAGGCGAGAAGGTCCTCATCCCGATCAACATGCGTGATGGTAGCGTGCTCGCAATCGGCAAAGGGAATCCCGACTGGAACTTCTCCGCGCCGCATGGCGCAGGCCGCATCATGTCACGGACTGCTGCAAAGCAGAATCTTGACCTGGATGAGTACCGTCGGGAGATGGAAGGCATCTACACGACCTCAGTAAACGAAGCAACTTTGGATGAGGCCCCTATGGCTTATAAGTCCCTTGCGGACATCATCGACGTGATTGGAGAGAGCGTCGATATCATTGAAGTACTGAAACCCATATATAACTTTAAGGCTAACTGAGCCGGTTCTGTTCCGGCTCAGTGCCGGAACAGGAGCGTAAATGAAATGAATCGCATACCGGTCATTGATATGACCGCAACAGGCAACAACATTAACCGCATGAGGATCAATGCGGGTTTGACAGTTAAGGATCTCCAGGATATCTTCGGCTTCAGCACCCCGCAGGCCATTTACAAGTGGCAGAGGGGGACAGCATTGCCGACTGTAGATAATCTTGTTGTCCTCGCAACTGTGTTTGGAGTAAGGATCGACGATATCTTGATATTTCAAGACGGAGTGATCAGGTTCTCCGCATAAAAGAATAATCAGCTCTGGCAACAGAGCTGACATGGTCCCTTCGACTAACAGGTCAGGTCACCGCCCTTTCAAGGCGGCAATGCTGGGTTCGAATCCCGCAGGGATCACCATACACGCTCTTAGCTCAGCTGGACAGAGTACCAGACTACGAATCTGGGGGCCGCAGGTTCATATCCTGCAGAGCGTGCCATATACCGGATTGGTGTAAAGGTAGCACATCTGGCTCTGACCCAGGTGGACGTGGTTCAAATCCATGATCCGGTGCCAATATAGTTCCGTAGTGAAGTCGGTTATCACGCCTGCCTGTCACGCAGGAGATCGCGGGTTCGAGCCCCGTCGGAACTGCCATATGGCCCCTTAGTCTAACAGGTTAGGACGCCAGCCTCTCAAGCTGGAAATGCCGGGTTCAAATCCCGCAGGGGTCACCAAGTATGCCTGCGTGGTGGAATTGGCATACATATCCGATTTAAGATCGGAGGCCGAAAGGATTGAGGGTTCAAGTCCCGCTCTGTGCACCACATGCGCCTTTAGTTCAGTTGGTAGAACACCGCACTTTTAATGCGGGAGTCCGGAGTTCGAGTCTCCGAAGACGCACCATATACGCTCTTAGCTCAGAAGGACAGAGTGCCAGATTCCGATTCTGGTGGCCGGGGGTTCGACTCCCTCAGAGCGTGCCACATGCACGAGTGGCGGAACAGGAAGACGCGCTGCGCTAAGGACGCAGTACCCCTAAAGGGCATGCGAGTTCGACTCTCGCCTCGTACACCATATTGCAGGGTGGCAGACCGGTAATGCAACAGCTTCATAAGCTGCCCTATGTGGGTCCAACTCCCACCCCTGCAACCATTTATGTTGCGTGTAGCTCAGATGGTTAGAGCGCCAGGTTGTGGCCCTGGAGGTCGCCGGTTCGAGACCGGTCACGCACCCCATGGGTTCTTAGCTCAGTCGGTAGAGCGGCAGACTGAAGATCTGCGCGTCCCAGGTTCGATTCCTGGAGAACCCACCACATACGGGAGAATGCCAGAGTGCGGTATTCTCAAGAATCCTTGTCCCCTTTGCCCAGAGATACTATTTTTTTTAGAAACGCTATTTCCTGATCCTTGTACTCTATCTGCTGCTCAAGGTATTTTATTCTTGCCTCAGGACTCATGTAATTGCTGCTTCCTCCGGTATACGTTATATAGTCCCGAAAGCCCTTGCCGGCTTTGACCTCTCTCTTTACGATGGCTTTAAGTCCGGCGATTCGGTTATCTCCCAATATATCCGGGTCTATACCGAGTGCAATTACGATGTCCCTCGGAGCTTTCCCATCGCATAGTATCTTCCAAAACTGTTCTTTGAACGATGCTGAAAAGAACACCATGGATTGAGACACATTTTGAACATAGGGGCTTGTCCTCAGGACTTCAATTTCCTTCTGTGTAAAAGTTTTGTTGGACATTCGCTTTCCTCCGATTCTGATCAAGATAATTCTATTCTCAATCCGAACCCGTGTCAAAAGCTATTTTGTCCAGTTTACAGGGACAGTATTTTTGGTGGCTGTCTATTTTTATGGATTCTAAATTGCAGCCTGTCCAGCTTTATGGGTTTTCGAAAAGCCGCCTGTACGAACCTCTGGGTACCGCCATCTTTTTCAGAAACCGCTTTTGTCCTGTTTTTTGGATTCTTGTTTGTCTCTTCATCGAGCATATCCAGTAGGTGATCTGCGACATCCACTGCAATTTCCCAGTGTGCACCATCAAGTGTGTCGAATTCTTCTACGTAGCAGTTGTTATCGTCAATGGAGCAGTAATGATTAAGCATGAAGCTAAAGGGATCATGCGGCGGCATGGTTTCGTACCGCTTTTGCTCTTCGACCCACTCTGTCACCGGCCCGGTAAATAGGGGGCAGTTCGCTTTACAGCCAGGCCAGTCGCCACTGCACTGACGCCAGCACAGTGTGTGGAGAATGCTGCTGTCGAGATCGACGCCCCAAGAATCTGCAACATGAACATGCTCTTCACCGGCTTCATTGCGGTATGTAATTAGGACTGCACAACCATCGTCTTCAGCGTTAATAGGCCGCCAGTTTTGATCTGACACGCGATCCCTCCTGTAATTATTGTGTTAACGCGATTTCTTCCCATTTTTCAGCAGAGTAATTATAGCAAAAAGAGGCTATATATACAAGATGGGAAGGATGGCAGAAACGCAAGATGTCAGTTTCAAGCGACACCTCGCGTATGAGCAAATCTTATCCGATTTCCCAAACAACCGTGACTGTATCCGAGACATTGATATCGTCAGGTTCAATGTCCAGATCATAGCTCTTCGCCGCCATAGGAGTCGCGCAGCACTCCATCAGGACGTCGCCGTTCATCGGCCGATATTCAAAGTCGATCTCACCCCAGGAGTAATCGATGGTCTGAATGTCTTTCAGGGCAACTCCAGCAGCCTGGGTCAGGACGGATGCCTTTTCCTTCGCATCTGCGACAGCCTTTCCGAGGAGAGTATTCTTCGCCGCCTCTGGGTCGCTCACGGTGTAGCTGATCCGGAATTCCGGCCGCACCTTACAATTGGCCAGTGTGTACAGAACCTTGCCCAGCCGGTCGTTGTCAGACGGGAATTCCACTTTCAACATGTGGCGGAAACGATAGCCGGAAAAGCGCTGTTTGTAGGTGCCATCACGATCCTTGTAACTCTCATATTCCGTATCCACGCTGAAGTTGAGAGTCTTCAAATCGGCCCTCTCAAACCCGAAGGTGGAGAGAACGTCTTTCAGCTCCTCCGTGTCCTCGGAGGAATGACGCAGCGTTTCGCCATAGTCTTTGAACAGCCCTTCGAGGGTCATGGTGATGCGGGTCATATCGGGCTTCACTTTAATCTGCCCTTTGCCGGTAACACGAATCGTTCTCATTGTGCGCTCCCTTCTTTGTCCACTTGAATTATCAGTTTGATTAGGTCCTTTGTCAGCAGGAACGACTGTCCCCACGGGTTGAGGATAATACCTTCCTCCGACATGTCCGCGCAGCCTTCCAGCATGCTTCCGATAAAATTGTTGATGATGGAAGCTGCCTCGCCTTTGCGATACTCCTCCTCAGACGTAAACGCCACAAGCCACATCTTTCTGTCGTTGGTCTGGATGTGATGCAGTTTGAAATGCATCTCCTCCTGGCTGGTGACCGTATCGCCGATCTTCATGTGATCGATATCGATCATGTCAAACATGGCCTGCGGTGGAATTACCGGGATCAGAAAGTGGCCACCTGCGCGGTTGCGCTGTAGAATTGCATCCAGAACGCCGATCAGATTCTGCTGCGTGCTGGCATCGTAGTACCGGGCGATGGCCTCCTCAATAAGGACATTGCCTGTCAGAATATCGTCGGGAATCACATCATGACCGTGCTCCCGTGCGATATCAAAGCGTCCAAGGATATACAGCATATCCTCCGGGAGCCTGCTCTTGCATTCTGCCTCCAGGATGGCGGGCACGCCGTAGAAGGCTTCCGCGATGCTGCCCGCAATGCAGGTTAACGTGTCACAGTCGCCGCCGAGGGAGACGGCCGTGCGGATAACGTCTTCAAAATCCGTCCCCTCCGGGAAAGCCGTGATCGCTTCCGGCACAGTCTTCTGGCAGCTTTCGTTGTGGTAGTATCCCGGCCGGATTTGATCGCAGGTACGTGAGAGATCATAGCCAAATTCCTTCACGATGTAATCCTTGATCTCAGCCTTGCTGTGACCAGTGCGGGCCAGGAAGATCGCGCTGGCTGTGGCCTCGGCACCCTTGATACCCTCGGGGTGGTTGTGCGTGACCTCAGCAGTCAGACGCGCCATGTGCTGGGTCTCCTCCAGTGTGTCAAACAACCACCCCGCGGATGAGACACGCATGGCCGATCCGTTGCCGTAGCTGCCGTAGGGTTCGGGATGCCTGGCATGAAGCCAGTGGTAGAACTTGCGGCCATATCCAGCATTAGGGTACTTCTTACCCCATTTCCGCATGCACTCAATGAGCCTTGCCTTGATATCCTCGTCTTCCCAGAACTGGTAGTCCAGCAGGGCTTCCGCCACCGCAATCGTCATTACCGAATCATCGGTGAAATGGGAATACTCGCAAAAGAGCGGGAACTCCTTCGCCTTGTTCCCTCTGTCAAATTCATAAGGCGCACCGATCATGTCTCCCAAAAGTGCTCCGTACATTTGCTACTCCTCCTTCTCAGAACTTGATCTCGCGGATCATTTCTCCGCCGCCGTGTTTCATGATGAACTCCGTGAATCCGCAGCACTTGCCGCTTTCCTTCATCACAACGACAGATGCGTCAGGACCACCGATCGAATTCTCGGTCCGTGGATTGTAAAACGCATAGGCGGTAGTAAACTCAGTGCAGCCGCTGATATTCTTCATCCAACCTGCGGCAATCTCACGGGCATCTTCCAATGTGACCATTGTCAAGACCTCCTTTTCGCTCTCTCTGGTCACAGTATAGCAAGCATGAAAAAAGAAGTGGTCGTTTGCCAAACGACAAATGACCACTCCGTATGTTTTATTCGCCCAGGATTGGCTGACCGTATTTGAACAGGGCTGCGTTGATCTCAAATATATCGTAATTCTTATTCGTGACGAAATACGTGATGATCAGATCAAAAGTGCTGCTGGGAGAAAGAGCAATCTCCGCCCGGGACAGGAGATCTGTCATGGTTGGCATATCCAGCTCAAGAGCGATAGCAAAAGCCAGCGCAGTTTTCTTTTTTGGCTTATAGTCTGGCTTGCAGCGGATACGGGAGAACACCTTGCGGTCGATGTTGGCCTTCTTATATACGGTCACATCGTCCATCCCGCTCTCATCGATCAGCTTCAAGAGCCGCTGCTGGAAACTGTCGCCTGCATCATCGAGAATCTCGGCCAGGCTCTTGCCTGCTAAATCTGGTAGCGCGGCTGTTGGCGCAAGAGCAAGTTCAAGGTCCTCATCGTCGGCGATTGCATCTTCGTGGGCAATCGGCGCAGACAGTCCGCTGATGCTGCCAAACATCATGGGCTCTTCATCTAGAGCTACTTTGCGGCGGCGAGATATTCTAGATCTATTCCCGCCACGCTCTTTGGCATGCAAGGTCTGGGCAGTATGATCGTCGATAAACTGCTCAATCCCGCCAACAAGGCCTTCTGATAGTTCCAGCGCCTTTCGATCGAACACAACAATGGTGACTTTCATTTCGTGCGTCAGCAGGAAACGCTGAATCTCCGACAGCGCAATATGCAAAGCTTCATCTTTCGGAAAGCCATATGTGCCTGTGGCAATAAGCGGAAATGCAATGCTCTTGCACTTCAATTGATACGCCAGGGCAAGGGATTGTTCATAGCATGAGCGGAGAATGTCTCGCTCTGCGTGATTGCCATCGATCCAGGCGGGGCCAACTGTGTGGATGATGTATTTGGCATCAAGAGAAAAAGCATCGGTGTGTACAGCCTGACCGGGCTCAATATCTCCTATCTTTTTTCGGGCGGCCATGAGCTGTTCTTCGCCTGCTGCAGCATAAATTGCGCTGTCCGTACCACGGCCGATTCGTGGCTTTGGATTGGCGGTGTTGACGATAGCGTCAGACTTGACCTTTGTTATATCATTTCGGATGATTTGAAATGGCATGCCGAAACACCCCGTTATTGCAGTTTTGTATTAGCCCGAATTTGAAGAACAACATCGGATTCTAATGCCGTATAGAAAGCTTCTATAACCTCATTCCGATCAATACAGCATTCATCGGTTTGCTGGCCATCAACCTCATACATAACTTCAATCTCTCCACAAGCATCTATTAGCCCACTTCTTGCGGCCTGTTCAACGGCCTGTTCATTTAGATTCTCTGCTTTTAGTAATTCGCAACCAAATTCCGCAGCTTTTTTTATTATATCTTCAAAATCCCGATAGAGCTCATAATAAGATTCTGAAAAGCCCTCATACAGCCAGCTATATTCCTTCAGTTCTGTCGACTCAGCTGTATCAATACCTGCACCGATCGAAGCGTTATTATCAGCATAGCAATAAACCATTATCTCCATAACGAACTCCCAATATTAACGGCGTTTTTTATTGATAAACCCCCTGCTCATATCCAGCCCAATATCCCTGCTGGAATTTTGCCTCTTCATGCTCCGCCTTCCACTTTTTGTACGCTTCCGGCATGCATTTTGCGCAAGGCCTATAGCCAGCGTCAACCGCGATCTTTTCTGTTAAAAAG
>CEBY01001576.1_pt1 | contig 15063 bp, 8 predicted proteins | sample 554731 | NCBI WGS metagenome assembly CEBY01 (sample SAMEA3182050, study PRJEB8094) | gut metagenome | biome: human; feature: gut; material: Stool; isolation source: human stools | place: Canada | collected 2012-02-22
ATCCGCTGCCGACGGCCGCCAACAGCCGTTTCGGCGTCGCCGTGCGCGACCGGCAGGGATTGGCCTCGCCGATGCTGTTCGCCCCGGTTCCGAGCGGCATCGGTTCCGAAACGGCTCCGGGCGGGGAACTCGTCTTTTCCGCACTGCTCTGCGGAGAGCGGGGCGACACCACGGATGCGCTCCAAAATGTCGCAGAGCGTCTGTTCGGCTTCACAGGCAACCGGAACAATGCGCTCGGTTCGCTCAACGGGACGATCGAAAACATGATCTCCTACGTACTCGGTCCCTACAGCCGTTTTCTGGACAAGGAAAAGGGCTGCACCTATGCGACGGACGTTCCGGGCGCGGTGAAAAACGTTTCGAGTCTCAATCCGCTGGAAATCGCCGTCCTGAACGACAACCGAACGATGCTTCTCGAAAGGGCGCTTCCGGTATACGAATACGTGCTTTCGCGCGAGAAGCTGCTCTTCTGCGCCGATTCGACGCAGGACATCCAGTACCCTTCGCGGCGCATGAACGGCCCCTGCTGCCCGGTCTCGGAACTGACGGCGCTCAGCAGCATCCTCAAGGACAATGCGCCTTACCTGCTCTCCTTCGCCGGAAAAGAGTACCACTCCACGCGCGTGCGCAATCTGGACGTCGTCGAGCAGGGCGGCACATGGAGAAACGCCATGCACCTTTACCGGGCCACCGGAAAGCCCGGATACCTGAAAAAAGCCGTCGCGGGGGCCGACCTTTACATCCGTCGGCGCATCGACACGCCGGCTGCCGCGGGGCGAAACTCTACACGCAGTACGTCTGGTACTCCCCCGCCGTCCCGGACCGGGATATTTTGGTCAATCCCGACGGGAAAGCCCCGCACTACCAATACCTCAAGTCGAAAGGACATGCGCAGATGGACGCTCCCGCCGAACGGGTCCCGGCATGGCGGCTTTCGGAAATCGGACTCACCCCGGAATCCTCCGGCACGAGCACCGGACACCGGGGTATCTTCATGGCCAACTACGCTGCGTGGACGCTGCGGCTGGCGCATTACACGGGCGACGGGTTTCTGGCACGCACGGCGGACCACGCCGTCATAGGCCGCTACCGCAATTTTCCGGGCTACCACATCAACACGGCCCGCACGACCGTATACGAAAAGGCGGACTATCCGCTCCGTGGCCACATGGAACTGGGCGCCAACTCCTTCCACTACAACCACATCATGCCGCACATATCGCTGCTTTACGATTTTCTCGTCACGCAGGCCCTCTTCCGGAGCGGCGGGAAGGTGGATTTTCCGGGTGAATTCATCGAAGGATACGCCTACCTGCAAAGCAAGTTCTACGGTCACCTCCCCGGCACAATCTACGGCCGCGAAGCCCGGTTGTGGATGCCGACGGGGCTGGCGACGCCGGACGACCGGCAGCTCAACTACATTTCGGCCGTCGACGACGACGCGCTGTATATCGTTTTCATGAACCAGTCTGCTGAAACCGTCGAAACGGACGTCGCGCTGGACTACGCCCTGAGCGGACATTCCGACGGAAGGCACTACAGGACGCAGGTCATAGGCGGCAGCGGCGCATCGGGCCAGCTCGCCGACGGACGTTTCACGGTCCGCGTCGCCGGAAACGGAATCGCCGCGGTCAGGATCGAAACCCCGCCCCCGGTCCGGCCGCAGCTCGCCGCACTCTTCACCGCAGAGACGCGCTGGCAAACCCCTTACGCCGCAACGCAGGACGACGCCGTACGCTGCATGCGGGTCGGTTTCGGCCGGGCCGCAAACAACGTATTCGTCTATTTCACCCAAGACGACACGCAGTTGCGGAAAGTCTGGTTCACCGTAGACGGACGAACGACCGAAGACACCTACTATCCGTTCGAACATACGGCACCCATCGACGGGGAGCGGACGGAAATAACGGTAAAAGCCCTCACCCGGCAGGGCCGAATCATCGAATGGGAAACTCTGGAACTTAAAAAATAACGCAACGTGAGAACAACAGCATTTTTCGCCTTCATGGCCCTTCTGTCCGCAGGCTGCGGCGGCACCGCACAAAAAAGCCCTTCGGGCAACATCCGGGCAGAGGTATTCGCCGGCAAGGAGGGGTTGTACTACACCGTAACCCACGACGGCCGCACGGTCATCGACACCTCGGCCATGGGCGTAACCGTCGACGGCACGGAGCTGTTCCGCGATGCGGCCCTGCGCCCGGCAGGCACGCGGAAAATCGACGAGACCTACTCCGTCACGGGACGCAAAGCCGTATCGGAGGGGCGGTGCAACGAATACCTCTTCGACGTGACGCACCGTCCTTCGGGCTATAAATACCGGCTCCAGACGCGTCTCTACGACGACGGCTTCGCCTACCGGTTCGTCCTGCCGGGAGACGGCACGCGGACCGTCAACGGGGAAGCGGCCCAATGGCGGCCGCCCCACCAGAGCAGGGTCTGGTTCGCCGAGCGGAATTCCGGGTGGAAACTGCTCACCTATGCCGGAGAGTGGATATCCACGACGGCCGACAGCCTGCACATCGTCTCCCGGCAGGGACCGGTGCAGACCATGCCGCTGCTCTACCGCCCCCCCCGACGAATACGTGATGATAGCCGAAGCCGCGCTGTACGACTACAGCGGCATGCGTTTGCGCGCGGAACCCGGAGCCAGCCTGCGGGCCGACTTCACCGAACAGGAGGGATTCGAGCTATCAGGCGACATCGTCACCCCGTGGCGCGTCACGATCATCGCCCGCGACCTCGACGCACTGGTAAATACCGACATCATCACCAGTCTCAACCCGGCTCCCGACCCGGAACTGTTCGCCGACACGTCGTGGATCGTCCCCGGACGCTCGCTGTGGAGCTGGTGGAGCGGCATCGACGGAGGCTTCATGACCCTCGAAGGCGAAAAGCGGGTGATCGACACCGCAGCATCGCTGGGCATCGAGTATAGCACCGTCGACGACGGGTGGGAAGAGCGTCCCGACAAATGGAAATTCCTGCACGAGCTGGCCGGATACGCCCAATCGCGCGGCGTCGGGCTGTTCGTATGGCGCCATTGGGAGAAGCTCAACGATCCGGCGGACGACTACCGCCAGATGCGCAGCTTTCTGGACTCGGTCGCGGCGGTCGGCATAAAGGGCGTCAAGGTGGACTTCATGAACGGCGAAGGCATACGCCAGATCGACTTCAACACCCACCTGCTCAAAAATGCGGCGCGGCGCAGGCTGCTGGTCAATCCCCACGGCTGCCAGAAACCGACGGGCGAGATCCGCACCTATCCCAACGAAATCACCCGCGAGGGCGTCCGGGGCATCGAGCTCAACCGCATCACGGCCAACTACGAAAAGCGGATGCGGGACGAAGGCCGCACCCCCGATCCGGACCGCTACGTCCCCGGCGACGAAAACCAGAACATTCCGGCCAGCCACAATGCGGCCCTGCCCTTCACGCGCGGCGTACTGGGCGCCGCGGACTACACTCCGGTCGCATTCACCATGCCCGGCGGCACGACGGCCGCCCACCAGCTGGCGTTCGCGCTGCTGCTCGACTCGCCGCTGCTGACGATCGCCGAAAATCCGTTCGTCCTCTCCGGCGACGAGCGTTACCGCCCGGCGCTCGACATCATCCGCCGCCTGCCGACGGTATGGGACGAAACGGTCGTACTGCCGCAAAGCGAAATCGGGCGGCTGGCCGTCATCGCCCGCCGCAAGGGCGGCACGTGGTACATAGCCGGTGTGAACACCGCTCCCACCGCGGTGACGATTCCCGCCGGATTGATCCCCGCGACGGCCCGAAAGGCGCAGATCGTCCGCGACGCGGCGGACGGTTCGCTGCAGACGACCGAGGTCGCACTGCCGGCGCCGGAACCTCTCAGCGTGCAGTTGCCGGAGAATGGGGGATTTATCGCCGTGCTCGAATAATCTTCCGGGAAGCGGGAATCTTTTATTTTTTGTAAACTGTAAAAAAAATACTATTTTGCGTGAAAAAGCTGGAAATGATAAAACATGCCACGATAAAGGATCTCGCCCAAGCTCTGGGCATATCCAAATCCACTGTTTCACGCGCTTTGGCCGATCACTCCGACGTCAAGCCGGAGACCAAACGGCTGGTGCTCGAAATGGCCGAAAAGATGAACTACCGGCCTAATCCGTACGCCCAGAACCTGATACGCAGACGCTCGAAGGTCATCGGCGTCGTCGTACCCGAATTCGTCAATTCGTTTTTCCCGCGCATCATCATCCAGATACAGAAGGTCTTCGAGAAGGAGGGATTCAACGTCCTGATCACCCAGTCGGGCGAATCCGCAGAGATCGAGCTCAAGAATCTGCATCTGCTGGAAAACAGCATGGTGGAGGGCATCATCCTTTCCGTCACCGAAAAGGGCCGCAACGACGAATATTACCGGCGACTGATCGACAACGGAATCCCGATCGTCTTCTTCAACCGTCCGAGCAACGAGGTCGAAGCCAGCAAAGTTGTCATCGACGATTTCCGGATGGCGTTCTTCGCCGTGGAGCACGTTCTCTACGCCAACGGAACAAAGCGCACCCGGCCGCTGCACCTGATGGGACCGAAAGGGATTTTCAATTCGGCCACCCGCCACCAAGGTTACAAGGAGGCGCTCAGCAAACACGGCATCGACCCCGCGCCCGATACCTTCGTCCAATGCAGGGACATCTCCCGCGAATGCGGCTTCGAAACCATGAACGCGATACTCGACGGCGACCGCATTCCCGACGCGGTGTTCTGTTTCAACGACCAGCTCGCAATCGGGGCGCTCAAGGCGATCAAAAAACGGGGTTACCGCATTCCGGAACAGATCGCCGTGATGGGCTTCTCGGAGTCGCAGTCGGCCCTGCTGACCGAACCGCAGCTGAGTTCCGTGGCCCAGCCCCTCGACCTGATCGGCGAAACGGCGGCTAACCTGCTGCTGGAAAAGATCAAGAATCCCGACGCTCCGGACCGCACGGTGGTACTCGACGCACGGATCAACATCCGCGAATCCACCGACGTAAGGCCGCAGCAATAGCGGCACGCACATTCGGCGAAGCGGGAGAAGCATCCCCAGAATAGCAGAATCAGCCTCAATTCCGTCCTGAAAAAGTTTTTTCAGGGCGGTTTTCTTCCTTTTTGGGACTTTTTCGGGAACGCTCCCGGCCAATCAAACCGTTCCCGAAACCGTTCCCGCTAATTTATTTCACGACACGGGGGCCAAAAAATATTCATCCTGATAATTTTGCTTACAGGATCAGGCGATTTATCCGCCGCATGCAACCAACAAACAAACCCTAAAATATGAAAAAACTTCTTTACGCTTTTCTGATCGCCGCCGTCGCTGCCGTCCACTCCGGCTGCAAAGACGACGAGGAGACATTCGTCCATGTCGAGAAAGTAAGCATCGACGTTCGGGAACTGCACCTCAACCCCGGCAAGACGTACCAGCTTTCGGTCACGATCGAACCGGCGGACGCCACCAACCGGAGAATCGCTTGGTACAGCTCCAATACCAACGTGGCCACCGTCGACAAGAGCGGTCTGGTCACGGCGCTGGCTTTCGGCGAAGTGACGCTCACGGCCGAAGCCAACGACATGCACGTCAACGACGCGATCCGTCTCACGATCGACGACGTGGACAACAGCATTCCCATCGAAAGCCTGACGCTCGACGCCACGTCCAAGACATTCGACTTCGCGGCCGATCCGGGTGTCGGAGCCTTCCGGTTCGCCCCGGCGATCCTGCCGGAGAACGCCACGAACAAAAAGCTCAAGTGGACCTCCGACGATCCGCTCGTCGCCGGAATCGACGACAACGGCCTGCTGGTCCCCGTATCGCACGGCAAAACGACCATCCGCGTCTCGACCACCGACGGCGGAAATAAAACCGCCCGGTGCGAAGTGACCGTGATCGGCGTAAAGGACCGCAACTACGATTCGGCCGACGACTATTACAAGATCATCTATTTCCCCGTGAACATCACCGTCAAGGACGAGAACGGGCAGGATACGGAACAGACATGGCTCGACCGCAATCTCGGCGCAAAGGGCATCGCCGCCGCATCCAACGACCACACGGCCTTCGGATCGCTCTTCCAGTGGTCGCGCAAAGCCGACGGACACGAAAAGACCAAATGGACATCGGCCACGGCAGGTTCGTTCGTCAACGCCCTCGCACCGCTGAACACCCCCACCGCCGACCGCCGGGAGTCGGGCCGGGAAGGTTTCATGCCGACCAACAAGGAACCCCACGACTGGGCGCGCGACGACACGTCGAACCGGGACGGACTCTGGGGCGGCCGCTTCGAGGACAAGACGTATGCGGCGCCGCTCGATGCCGCCACGCAGGACAACAACCCCTGCCCTCCGGGCTACCGCGTACCGACGGTGAACGAATTCATCGAGATGGCCAAAGCCGTCACCGGACTCGAAACGATGGTCTACGGCGACACCTCCTACAAGGTGACCGATCTGGCCGCCGTATTCGCCCGAAGCCCGCTCAAGATGCCGTGGGCAGGACAGGCCGTCGTCGGAGGAACCGTATCGGGAGGCCGCGGCGTCTACTGGACGAACATGCCCATCATCGCCGGCGCAGGCAACATCTTCACCAATGCGGCGCGTTTCATCATGCTCAACGGCACCAGCGTATACCTGAACAACTACCAGCGCACCAACGCCTACTCGGTGCGGTGCATCCGCCACACTCCGCTCGACAAGGCGTCCGCCGAAATGAGATAATTCCGTGTCCGGCATCTCCCGGAGCCGTCCCGGACACGGGCGGCTCCGGGGCTACGGACCCACGACATACCATCCAGTAAAAACCAACCCGAATATAACCATGAAGAAAAGTGTACTACTTTTACTATTATCGGCCCTGTTTACGTGCGGCAGCGTCTATGCCCAGCTTCGAGTAACGGGCACCGTGCTGGACGCCGCGACCGGCGAACCGATGGCCGGCGCGAGCGTGATCGAGCAGGGAACCACCAGCGGAACCACGACCGACACCCAAGGCCGCTTCGCCATAAGCGTCAAAAACCACCAGTCCGTCCTGACCTTCTCGTTTATCGGCATGGCACCGCAGAACATCATGGTCGGCAGCAACACCGATCTGCGGGTCGAACTGCAGCAGGATGTGACCCAGATCGAGAACGTCGTCGTGCAGATCGGCTACGGCGACGCCCAGAAGAAAAACGTCGCCGGCTCGCTGGGCGTGCTGAGCACGTCCGAGATCACCAAATCGAAGGGCACGAGCTTTATGGATGCGCTCCAAGGCCGCATGGCAGGCGTGCAGGTCAGCTCCAGTTCGGGCGAACCCGGTGCGGGCATCGACATTACGATCCGCGGCGGTAACTCGATCAACGCAGGAACGCAGCCGCTGTATATCATCGACGACGTGCAGATCGACGTCAACGCCGACGAAGTAGCCACGAGCAGCTACACTTCGGCCAACGTGCGCTACAATCCGCTGGCGGGCATCAACCCGTCGGACATCGAGTCGATCACCGTCCTCAAGGATGCGTCGGCGACGGCCATTTACGGATCGCGCGGAGCCAACGGCGTCGTGATCATCACCACCAAGAGCGGGCGCGGCGAAAAGGCCTCCGTCGATTTCGACATGAGCGTCGGTCTGGCCCGGATGTCGAATACGATCGACGTGCTTCAGGGACAGGAGTTCGCGGACTACCGTTTCGCCAAATTCCCGACCAGCGATGCGTGGGGCATCGACACCAACGGCGACGGCCTGCCCGACCGGGTGAGGGACTTCTCCGACTACCCCAGCCGCAACTGGCAGGAGGAGGTCATGCGCACGGGTATCATCCAAAGCTACAACATCGGCGTCGCTTCGGGCGGCAGCGCGAAGACCAAGGTGGCCGCTTCGGCAGGCTACCTCAATCAGGAGGGCATCGTCAAGAAGAACCAGATGGAACGTTTCACGGGCCGCATCCGTTTCGACAGCGACCTCAGCAAGCGGTTCACCATCGGCGGTACGATCAACTTCTCCCACATCGTGACCAAGGGAGCCGTCACCAATGCGGGCGCCAACTCGTACAACGGACTGGTGCAGAGCTTCGTCCTCTACAAACCGATCTTCCTGAGCGAGGACGATGACGAAGCCTCCAACCCCGAAAACTACAATCTGACCAACCCCATCACCTTCATCAACGACTCCTACAAGGCTTCCACCCAGAACCGTACGATCGGAGACCTCTACCTCAAATACAAGATCCTCAACAACCTGACGCTGCGCATCAGCGGCGGCGGCACGATTCTGAATTCGAAGACCGAGGAGTGGTATCCCTCGACCACCTCGTGGGGGTACTCCAAAAACGGCATGGCCGTCGTAGCGGAAAGCGGCGCCGAATCGTGGCAGACCTCCAACACGCTGACCTACGCCATCTCGCGCGGCAAGCACTATTTCAACGCCGTACTGGGATTCGAACTGCGCGGCTACACCGCCACGCGTCTCAGCACCCGCGCCGAAGGATTCGAAAACCAGAGCTTCAACGGGGCGTTCGACATCGGTCAGGGTTCCGTATTCCCCGAAAACGTACAGACCAACCGCGAACGCAACACCTCCGAATCGGAATTCCTGCGCCTGAATTACACCCTCGCCGAAAAGTATATCTTCACGGCTTCGATCCGCCGCGACGGTTCGTCCAAATTCGGCAAGAACAACAAGTACGGCTACTTCCCCTCGGCCGCCTTCGCATGGAGCATCGGCAAGGAGGAGTTCATGAAGCAGCAGAAGATTTTCAGCGACATGAAACTGCGGCTCAGCTACGGCGTGACGGGTAACGACCGCATTCCGGCCTATCAGTCGCTGAGCCGTACCGACAAGACCTACTATTCGGGCGACAACAACTCCGTGCAGCTGGGCCTGTCTCCTTCGGAGATATCGAATCCCGACCTCAAGTGGGAGACGACCTACCAGCTCAACGGAGGTCTGGACATCAGCATGTTCCGCAACCGTCTGAGCATCGAGGCCGACGTTTACTACAAAAAGACCAAGGACATGCTCCTGCATGCCGACGTTCCCAGCCAGATCGGCTCCTACCGTCAGTGGCAGAACATCGGGCAGGTGGACAACAAGGGTTTCGAGCTTACGATCAACACGGTCAATATCCAGAAACGCAACTTCACATGGTCGACGAGCCTGAACTTCAACCTCAACCGCAACAAGGTCGTATCGCTGGGCGACGTCAGCTCGATCCCGGTCAAGGTCGCCGGCGGACATATCACCGAAGTAGGCCGCGTCATGGTGGGACACCCGATCGGTTCGGGCTGGGGATACGTCTTCGACGGCATTTACCAGCAATCCGACTTCGACGAGCGGGGCAACCTGAAAGAGGGCGTGCCGTCGTTCGCGGGAATCACCGTGAAGCCGGGCGACATGAAGTTCAAGGACATCGCGGGCAACGACAACGTCATCGACCCGAACAACGACAAAACGGTCATTGCGAACAGCGACCCGAAGCACTTCGGCGGCATGACCAACAGCTTTACGTTCAAGAATTTCGACCTCAGCTTCATGTTCCAGTGGTCCTACGGCAACGACATCATCAACATCGGCCGCTACCGCTACGAGGGTTTCGTGGGCTACAACAACGTCTCGACGGACTACTGGCGCAACCGCTGGACGGAGGAGCGTCCGGGCAACAGGTATCCGTCGCTCAACGGCGAGGGCAAGACCGAAATGTCGAGCTACTACGTCGAGGACGGCTCCTACCTCCGCCTGAAAAACCTGACGGTGGGCTATACGCTGCCCGCGCACATCACGCGCAAAATAGGACTCTCCCACCTGCGGATCTACGTCACGGCCGAAAACCTCTTCACCTGCACGGGCTATTCGGGCTACGACCCGGAGGTGTCGTTCTGGAACCGCCTGATTCCCGGACTGGACTACACCAACTACCCGCGCGCACGGTCCGTATTCTTCGGAGTTTCAATCAAATACTAAAACAGCGATATGAATATGAAAACGTTCTATTCGAAAGCACTAAAATACACGGCTGCGCTCCTGCTCTGCACGGCGACGGCGGGCTGCACCAGTTTCCTCGACGAGAAGACCTATTCGTTCGTTTCGGGCGACGACCTCTACACCACCGCCGCGAATGCGGAACTGGCCCTCACGGGCGTATACGACATACTCAACGCAGGTGCGATTCAGGGAACCGGCAACCAGCCCCTCTGGGGACGCGGCATGCACTACCTGATGATGCTCGGCGACGAGATCGCTCCCAACGGCATCAGCGACCCGCACCATCAGATCATCGCCAGTTGCGGTTACAACGAAGAGGCCGATTTCGTCTCGATGGCATGGTTCGGACTCTTCGTCGGCATCGACCGGGCCAACCACATCATCCAGAAAGTGCCGGCCATCGACATGGACCCCAAACGCCGCGACGAGATCGTCAACGAAGCGAAGCTGCTGCGCGGCCTTTACCGGCTCTATCAGGCGTGGCTCTGGGGCGAAGTGCCCCTGCCCAATACGCCCAACTCGTCGGCCGAGGCTCCGCGCGAACCGCTCGACAAGGTTTACGCCTGCATCGAGGAAGACCTCGACAAAGCCTACAAGGAGCTTCCCGACCGCAATTCGAACGTAAACGGCCGCGTCAACAAATGGACCGCGGGCGGCTATCTGCTCAAGATGTATACCTATCTGGCCTCCTGCAAGGAGAACCGCGTGGGGCGGGAACTCGGCTCGCCGACCAACAGTTTCGACTGGGTCGATGCCGAAGCGTGCTGGAAAAAAGCCGCGGCCATCGCCGAAGATATTTACGCACACAGCGGCTACAAGCTCATCAAGCCCTACCACTACAACTTTCTGGCCGACACCAAAAGCAGTCAGAAAGAGGAGTGCATGATGGTCGTACAGACCGGAGCGGGCGGCTCGAACGAATATTTCCTCTTCGCCTACTGGGCCGGGCCGCAGGGCAACGTCGGCACCAACGGAGGAGGTTACGGCTGGATACGCCCGACGGGCGAGCTGTCTGACAAATACGTGACCGAGGACAGCCGCATGGGCTGGAACCTCTGCGGCAGTCTGGGCAACAACGTCACCGACTACACGACAATCAACGGAGCCAAATACTTCAGTCCCGTGGCGCTTTACGCATCGGGCGCCAACCTCTGCCACGGCAAATTCCGCCAATCGGACCCCGCGGTCAGAACGTCACAGGGCATTCCGACGTGGGCAAGCAACATCGACTTCCCGATGCTCCGCTTCGCCGACATCGTTCTGCTGTACGCCGAAGCGCTTTACAAGACGGGCGACGAATCCCTTGCGCGCGAACTGGTCGAGGAGGTGCGCGAACGCGCCTGCACCGATACGGACGGCAAACTGAACGAATCGGCGCTCAACGCCATGAATTCGGCCTACTACAAGACCGACTTCATGGAAGAGCTGCTCGACGAACGTTCGCGCGAACTCTGCGTCGAGGGGTGGCGACGCATCGACCTGATCCGCACGGGCAAAATGACGGAAGTCATCGGCAACATGAAAACCGTCAACGACGCCGGCAACAAATACTACTACTTCGCCCCGCAGATGGAGCCGATCAAGAACAATTACAAACCGTACAAGATCTGGATGCCGGTGCCCAAGCGCGAACGCGAAGTGAACAAAAACCTGAGCCAGAATCCGGGGTACACGCAGACGATCTGACGATTCCTGCCGACGAACTCCGACAACGAACCCTATTCAGATGAAAAAACTGACTGTTTTCTGCGCTGCCGCATGTCTCGCGGCATCCGCGGCGGCGCAGAATCATCCCGATCTTCACGAGGTCCTCGACCGGCAGAAAGGCCGGAACCTCATCGAAATACCCAAAGGCACCTACACGCTCGACGTGCGCAACAACGGGCCGTACAAGTTCCACAACCTGACCGACGTCCACATCAACGGCAACGGATCGACGGTCATCTGCAACAATCAGGAGCAGGCGTTCAGCTTTTACAACTGCGTGCGGGTGGAGCTGCGCGACCTGACCATCGACTACGATCCGCTCTGCTTTACGCAGGGCGAGATTACGGCCGTAGCCGAAGACGGAAGCTGGTTCGACGTCCGGATCGACGAGGGGTATCCCGTAACCGGTCTGGCCGCCAACCGCGTGCAGTTCTACGATCCGCAGACACGCCTGCTCAAGCGCAACAGCATCACCACCTACACGAGCAACTACTCCGCACTCAAACAGCTCGGTCACAACCTCTTCCGGGCCGTCAAGAACGGAACGTGGAGCGCAGGCGAGCAGGTCGGGGATCTGGTGGTCATGGACGTCAAGACCGACAAGCCGAACGCCGGCGTCCATACCGTCATGCTCAACAAGTGCTACAACACCAAACTCGAAAACGTCACGGTATACGGGTCCAACACCTTCTCGTTTTTCGAGAAGGAGGGCTACGCCAACGAGTACAGAAACTGCGTCGTAGACCGAGGCCCCATGCCGCAGGGCATCAGGCCCCGCCTGCGTTCGGGCAACGCCGACGGCATCCACAGCAGTCAGGCACGGAAAGGCCCGACCGTCACGGGGTGCAAGGTAGGCCACAACGGCGACGACTGCATCATCGTCTGCGGACGCTCGTTCCCGGTCGGATCGGCCGACGCCGCGAAGGGTACGATCGACTTGGTGACGCGCGAAACCCACCCCGTATTCCGGCGCGGCGACAGACTGGTCGTGGTCGGTTACGACGGGAAACGCAAAGGCGAACTCCGGCTGGTTTCAGTCAGCCGCTTCGACCCGACCGAAGAGCAGCGCAACGCCGTGACGACGGGTTATCCCTCGCTGCTGTCAAAAGCCTCCTACAAGCTCGGATTCCGGCTCAAGGTGAAGCAGATGCCGTTCGAAATCGGCCCCGGCGACGTGGTTTTCAACGCCGACGCCGTCGGCAGCGGATTCCTCGTCAAAGACAACGAAGTGGGTCACGTACGCTCGCGCGGAATCCTGATCAAGGGCATCGACGGAGTGGTGGCGTCGAACAGGATAACCGGATGCGCCATGCAGGGAATCCTCATGTCGCCCGAAATCGAATGGATGGGAGGCGGCTTCTCCTCGAACGTGCAGATCGTCGGCAATACGATCGAGGAGTGCATGTTCGAACGCGGCAATCCGCGCATACCTCCCGGAGCGCTGTCGCTCTTCTACATCACGGGCGACGCGAAGGTCGCGGAACCGGGCGCATTCATAAACATCACCGTCCAGAAGAACAAGGTGACCGGCTGCCCCTGCCCGGCAATCGCAGTCACGTCGGTGGACGGACTGAAAATGTCGGACAACGAGGTCGAAAACTCAAAAGAGGTGACGCGCAGCCACGGAGAACGGTACGGCGCCGACACGGGTGCGCCGGTCTGGGAAAAGAACAACATAAAGAAATAGCCATGCGCATGAAACCACGCTTGGGAACGGTCATACTCCTCGTGAGTATGGTCTGCGGTACGGCATCCGCCCGAACCGGAGTAATCGATATCGCGGACTACAAAGGCAGGTACGACACGCAGGACATGACTCCGTTCGTCTACACCCTGCTCGAAAGCATCCCGGCAGACAAGCCGGTAAAACTGGTATTTCCCGAAGGCACCTACCATTTCCGGCCGGAATTCGCCGCCGGAAAATACCACTGCATCACCAACCACGACAACGGATACCGCCATTTCGCATTCCCGCTGACGGGACGGCGGAACATCGAGATCGACGGCGGCGGCTCGGAATTCATTTTCCACGGCCGGATCATCCCGTTTCTGATCGAGGATTCGCACGGCGTGACGCTGCGCAATTTCACCGTAGACTGGGAGGTTCCCTTCACGCTGGAGGCGAAGGTGACGACCGCGGATGCGGAGACGCAGCGTGTCGAGATCGAGATTCCGGACGAGTTCGGCCATGCGGTCGAAAACGGCAAGCTCATCATGCGGGCAGAAGGCTGGGAAGAGCGTATTCCGGGCGAGAACATCGTTTTCGATCCCCGCACCATGGCCACCGCCTACCGCAGCGACGATTACTACATCCCCAAGCCGGACAACTTCGACATACGGGTTACGCCGACGGCTCCCGGCCGCTATGAACTCCACACCCGGTTCGTGCGCGCCCTGCCGCCCGTCGGAACGATCCTGACGTTCAAAGGCGTCTTTACCCAGAACCGGCATTCGCCCGCCATCCACGCGACTGCGTCGTCCGGCGTTCTGGTCGAGGATGTCACCATCCACCACTGCGGCGGCATGGGGCTGATCGCCGAAAAGGCCGACAACGTAACCGTCCGCAGGCTGCAGGTGGTCCTGCGGAAGGGAAGCCCCCGGATGATAACGACCACGGCGGACGCCACCCACTTCTGCAACTGCCGGGGAACCGTCCTGATCGAAGAGTGCGTTTTCGAGAACATGCTCGACGATGCGACCAACGTACACGGCTCCTACGTCCGCGTGACCGGCATCACGGCGCCCGATCAGGTCATCGCCCGCATCAACCACCCCCAGCAGGCCGGGTATGAGTTTGCCGGAAAGGGCGACGAAATCGACGTCGTGGACGCGGAGACCCTGCTTGCGAAACACACCCTGCGGGTGAAAAAATCGGAACGCATCAACGCCCATTACATCCGGCTGACGTTCACCGCTCCCGTCGAAGGCCGACTCACGGTCGGCGACGGGCTGGAAAACATGTCGTGGTACCCGGAACTGATCTTCCGGAACAACGTCGTGCGCAACAACCGGGCGAGAAGCATTCTGGTCAGCACGCCCCGGAAAGTCGTCGTCGAGGGCAACACCTTCTCGTCCATGATGTCCGCCATTCTGTTCGAGGGGGACATGGACCACTGGTACGAATCGGGAGCCGTGCGCGACGTGACGATCCGCAACAACAGGTTTCTCGACGGCACATACGGCGGCGCCGATTTCCCGACGATCTTCATCAACCCGCACCAGAAAAAAGAGGTTCCGGGCCATCCCTACGAACGCAACATCACCATCGAAGGCAATCTGTTCCGGACCTTCAACGAGCAGCTGCTCCGGGCGAAATCCGTCGGAGGACTGATTTTCAGAGACAACACCATCGAATTATCGGAGAAGTACAAGCCTTACAACGACCTCCCGACGATCGA
>CEBY01025632.1_pt1 | contig 14604 bp, 5 predicted proteins | sample 554731 | NCBI WGS metagenome assembly CEBY01 (sample SAMEA3182050, study PRJEB8094) | gut metagenome | biome: human; feature: gut; material: Stool; isolation source: human stools | place: Canada | collected 2012-02-22
CCTGTTCATTATAGTAATACAGACTTGCATACAATCCGGCATTTTTCTGGTCCATATTCAGGGTAAGCACCGCCTGGAAACCAAACTCGCCATCGTAGGACAGGCTTAAGCCGGTATAAAACTTCTCACCCGTAACATTGGTTATTACCGAAACGGGAATGTTGCCCTCTGCCTGCTCACCGTACTTCACGCCGAAGTCAATGTCCCGCACTCCTTCCACTGTCACATCCCGGCCGTTCACACTCCAGGTAATGCCGTTATCCATAGCAAACACAACGGTAACATCTTCTCCGCGGATCAGGTCAAACAGGCTGCCGGGCACCTCCGTGGTGCCATTCATATCCACCGTAATTTCTTCTCCCGCCGGGGCCTGCTTCGCCTCCTCACGGATGACATCCCAGCCTTCCTTGCCGTTCTCTCCCTTAAGGAAAGGTCTTGCGTCACGGCCGTCCTCTACTGCGTCTGCATTGCTCTTCTCTGTGCTGCCCGTATTTTTGCTTCCGGTGTCTACACTTCCGGTACCTGTGCTTTCCGTATCCTTACTTCCCGTGTCCTTACTTCCCGTGTCCTTACTTCCGGTATCTTCGCTTCCGGAGTCTACACTTCCGGTATCTTCGCTTCCGGTATCCTCGCTGTCGGAACCGCCGTCGCTAAGCTTCGCCACCGTCTCCGTATAGCTGTGTCCGCAGCCTCCGCAGGTGTAGGTTCGGATACCTTCCTCCGCAGTCGTCGGCTGTTTTGTGATCACTGATATATAGCTGTGCCCCTTCGCAGGGATCACCGTGCCGCTTACCGTAATCTGATCGCACTCTGTGCAGTAGGTGTCTCCGGTATAGCCGGTTCCGGTACAAGTCGCTTCCACTGCGTTCTTCACTACAGTCTGCTGGTGTCTGCACACAGACCTTGTGATCTTCACGGTAACGGTCTCATTCTCATAATTGCCCTGATCCGCTCCGTTGTAAACGGCTGTTGCGGTCGTCACCACGCCAACATTCAATGCTGTCCCAAGATCACTGTCCTGCCATGCCCAGTTCTCTCTGCCCAGTGCCACATCCGACACCTTCTTACAGTCAAATGCCACATTCATGGTATCGCCGGGCATATTTGGTGCATTCTCCGCCTTGTTCACCGTCAGCTTTATCTTCATCGTTACCGGTTCATAATTGCCGGTATCCGCCGGAGTAAATATTACCTCATACTCTGTCGTATCACTGTCGGACACGGCAGGCTTGACGTCCGGTGTGCTCCATGCAAAAGTACCTGCCACTTCCGCATCCCCTCCGGTCAGCGAAGATGCATTCCCCCTGCCGTCGCCCCGCACCGCTTTTCCACCGGTCAGTCCGGACATTCCGAGGCCGTCTCCATAGGTAATCTCTGCCGCCATGGGAACGGTCTCCATATAGGTCTTCGCCTTTGCCACCGTCACATCGATCATCATGGTGAAGGACTTATAATTATTGTCCTCCGGCTGAAAGCGTGCCTCGTAACTATTGATTCCGGCCTCCGGGATCCCGCCGGGATTCACCCATGACCAGCTGCCGGACACCATTTCCTCCTTACCGTCAACCGTCCATGACAGGCTTCCCTTCGAGAGGCTTAGATCCGCCAATGTCTGTGCCGGATCATATATAATACCCTTCTTTTCCGGTGCCGGTTTTGAATTTACGTTCGGTGTTGCCTGATCCACTGTAATTTTCACGAAGTCTGTCAATACGGCATACCTGTCATCAGCCGGCGTAAACTTCCATGTCGCTCTTTTCATACTGCAATCCGGTACCATTGTCTCGTCTTCCCATGCCAGTGTACCTTTCAGAGTATTTCCCTCAGCATCCACAAACTCTACCGGTTCAAATTCCAACGCAGAAATTCTGCCGCCGTAGGTCATAACGCTGTTCTTCAGGGCAACCTTCTGGCCTTCCCTGACATACACCTCCATCTTGGAACTCCATGTAACATGGAAGACAATATTACTGTTTGTGTAATTTTCAAGTTCCACCGCTATCTTAATCTGTGCACTCTCATCCGCTGTGTTCTTCAGGATCCGATAGGGCAGCATGCCGGTGGTATCGTCAAAGTCCTCCTTGTCGATCAACACCTTATCATGACTTGTCACGCCGGTAATTTGTATCCTGCCACAGTCCTGGGGTAAAATTGCTCTGATATCCAGCGCCCCCTCATGGTCGCAGTCAAAATAAAAGCCTTTGTCTGTTCTGGAAGCAGCCAGATCTTTTTTGTCTGCTACAATCGTGATGGTCTTCTCCGCCGCATTGTAATTCTGACTCTCCGGCAGATACGCTCTGACCTTTGCCGTTCCCGCTTTCAGAATCGTCACGGTGCCGTCTTCCGCAACGGTTACCACACCTTCTCCATCCGTCAGCTCGTACTGTATTGCCGACTCTGTATGGTTTGCCGTCGCATCGAGTCTGAATGAACCATCCCCATAGGTTTTGGTAACGCTGTCCACTCCGGTAAGCACTGTGTCCGCCCTTTTCACGGTCAGCGTACCGTGTTCGGCATAATCACCTGCCGCATCCTTGTAGTTCACGGATATTCTATACTTTTCATTTCCGGAAACTACCTTAAATCTATAATCACCGACATCCGAGGCTACCGTCGCATCTGTCTCCAGTGTGAGACTGGCAAGTATCTCCTCTTGGGTATCCCCGGGCACCAGCCGGCTCCAGTCAACGGTTAAATCGCTTATTGCAAGCATCGGGGTTTCCTGCCCATAGGTCTTCTCCAGATTTGCCACAGCTACACGAAGGTATCTCTTTTCCACCTGCGGCGTTACCTTTACGGTCACACTGTCAAAGGTGCTGTCTGCAGGTGTAAAGGTCAGCTCATACTCTGCGGTTGTGCCCGGAACGGGATACTCCTCTGCATTGCTGTCCGTGATGCTCCAGGTACCCTCCAGGGCACTGCCCGCCGGATCCGCCGGGTTGATGACTGTTCCGCCGGAAATCGTAAATTCCTTAGCCTTCGTGCCGTAAATACCGCTTAATTTAGGCTCTGCAGACACGACCGGCATAATCTTCTTCCATGTCACCGTCGCCGCATTGCTGCGGAACGGATATCCGTCACAGGTGATCACACAGTAATAGGTCTGGCTCGTTCCCGCACTCTGTCCCTGAATGGTCAGTGTGGCTGACGTTGCACCGTCTACCGCCGTACCGGTGCTGCCCTCCGCATCTGTGAGATACCACTGATAGGTCAGCTCCTTTTCCGATGCAGCAGTCACGGTAAGTGTCTCCTGCCGTCCTGCCCATGCCGTCTTATCCTCCGGCTGCTGTGTAATCTGAGGCTCCGGAAGCTGCTCTACCTTCACGGCATAGGCAAACTTGTTTCCATTTAACGCCGTCTCATCCAGAATCCAGTCACCGGCGGAGCCATCGTCCTCCATCCGTCTAAAACCATAGCCCTCGGAAAGCAGATCCCGCAAAGTTCCAGAACCCACTTGCACACTCATGCCATCGAACGGGTCCGCATGTCTCGACATATGGTAGCTGCCGCCCTTCAGGCTTAAAGTTCCCGACTCATGGGACACTCCCTCAAAGCTGCCGTCAAGGATTGTGACTGTTCCACCCGCCACATACATGACCGATTCCATGACTGTCCCATCAATGGTCGTCTCGCCGCCGTATGTCGCCAGATTAAAACCATACAATGTTTTCTCCCATAAAATCTTTAAGTTCTTCTCCAGTCTCAGGCTGCCACCCGTGACATCCAAAACGTTACTTTTATCATAGCCTGTCAATGTTCCGTTTTCTATCGTTACTGCACCGCCGGCAATCTTAAAGAGAGTTCCCGACGTTCCATTTTTGATATTGTGTCCACCCAGATCCAGCGTTACCGTGCCATTTTGCAATTTGGCGCACTGCTCTCCAGTCGCAGTCACATCCGTGTAAAAATACACGGTATATTCCTTGCCGTCAACCAGCTTTTCCGTCTCGCTGCACAGGGTTTCCCACGACGTACAGTATACGTTTCCCTCCTCCGACCGGACAGCTGCCAGCACCTGTATGCCACAGTTCCCACAGACCCCGGTGGTCTGATCCAGATCGGCATGTTTGCAATCCGCGATCAGTGCATTGCAGTACTTGCAGTACCCTTTCTCATATACATGTTCCTTACACGAATATGCCTCTATTTTGCCTGAAAAGTCCTCCGCATCCAGTTCCGCTCTGGTATAGCGTATTCCGGTCTCCGGGTTTTTCACTCCATAGCCGGCCGGGAAGGCTGTACTGCGCTTCAGATACGGGTAAATGCAGTTCAGATTGCCGATGGTGCCGCCGGTAATGGCAAGGCCTACATTCCTCCATTCTATTTCCTCCACGCTTCCCGAAGAAACCCTGCAGCTACCCTCAGAAAAGTTCAGTTTAGCAATACTTGCTCCTTCTATGCATACAGTTACATCAGTCTGCGTCACGCTGAGCATTCCTGTAACCTTGACGTTCTCCTTGAACACCGCTGTTTTTTCCCGAGCAACATAGACACCTTTGCCCCGCAGTTCCCCGCCAGCTTGTGAAGACATCACAATGAACGTATTACTTATTAACACCAAAGAATAATCTTCCGGTGTCACCAGAGCATGCCCCGCCAGATCCAGTGTTATCGTGTCTGATTGATTACTTCCAATCGTCCAATTAACATCCGCCAGATCTTCCTGACAATCATCTAATAGCGTCAGTGTTGCGTCAGAACCTTTTGGCAGTGCCGCCACTGCCTCCGACAGACATGTATAGTATGTGGTGGTCTCACCTACAGTCAGACTGACCACATCATCTGCAGAACCGCTCTCCCCCGACAGCGTTGCAATTCCGTATTGCCCGCCGGATGCCTTATCTGCGACTGTCCCGGAATTCCCACTCACGGTAGCGCTCCCCACCGCTGTCTTTGTCATTGCTGCATCCGGCTCGTCAGATGCCGTCGTCACCGCTGCCTGCTTCTGTCCCGCCGCTGCCACTTTCAGCGCCGATGGTTCCACCGTACTACCGGCGATGAGCACCGCCAGCGCTACTGCCATGATTCTTTTCCACCTTCTGGTCTGCTTCTTCATACTCTTTCTGCCCGCTTTCCTTTACTATCTCGGTTACAAATATTTGTACTGATATTGTTTTCTATTCTATACGGATTCGTCTTCCCCGCGCAAGGCGGCTTGCACGAAACGACAGTTTTACGCACGAATGACATTGGGAAGGATTTGTGCTATACTATCCATAAACCGGGAATGAGGTTCCCACACAGAAGAGGGGCGTTGAATCTGATGCGATTTGCACTGGTGGATGATGCGGCCGCGGAGAGAGAGACAGCCGGCAGACTGTTCTCCTCCTTTGCCGAGGAAATGCATACGGAATTTGAGGTAGATATGTTCGACAGCGGAGAGGCATTTCTCTCCGCATTCGTTCCCTATACCTATGACATTGTATTTATGGATATTTACATGGGCGGCATGAGCGGCATCGACACCGCCAGGAAAATGCGGGAATCCGACAGCCGTTCCCTGCTGATCTTCCTCACCTCCAGTGGGGACCATATGGGGCAGGCATTTTCCGTCCATGCCTTCGATTACATGGAAAAACCACTGGATAGAAATAAATTTTTCACCTGTCTTACAGATTCCCTGGCACTTCTCCCAAAGCCCGAGGATTACCTGTCCTTCTCCTCCAATGGGCTGGACATCCGGCTCTTCTACAGCGAAATCGCCTGTTTATCCTCCTGTGGGCATTCCACGGTGGTGCAGTGCACTTCCGGCAGAGAATATACCGTTTACTCCGCATTTTCCGTCTTTACAAAGCCGCTTACGGAAGACGAACGCTTTCTGTTAGTCAGCCGCGGGATCCTGGTCAACATGGATCATATCACCGGTTTTCAGGGCAACAACTGTCTTTTGCAAAACGATCTGAGTGTTCCGGTGACACAGCGAAAGCTGCGACAGCTGATCCAGACCTGGCACAATTACAATTTTACAAAATTTCATAACTCCATGCCCGAAAGGAATTGAATCCCATGAATTATTTATCTGAAATTTTTGCATTTGCGATACTGCTTCCGTCCGCTGTGTTGTGCCTGCTTCCCGTGAGGAACCAGCTGCTCATCTCCGCCCGGAAGCTGTCCCTTATGGCGGGTGGGGTATTCGTTGTGCTGATACCGCTCTGCGCTGCCCTTGTCACCCTCGCCGATCTCCCCACCAACTACGTCCTTCTGCCGGTGGTGGCAATCCTTTTCCTATGTTATCAAAGGGTGCTCAGGACACATATCTTTACAAGTGCTTCCATCTTTCTGCTGGTCATGGCTCTGATGTCCTTCCCGGCGCTCATCGCCCTTGCCATCGACTGCCAGGTGCATCCGTTGGAAGGGGTTCTGTCCCATTGTCCTCTTGTCTGCGGCATCCAGCTGGCCATAAGTGCCCTGTTTCTGCTGTTATATGCCAGGTTTTTCTACCGTTTTCTCGGAGATTTCGTGGATCTCATGGAGTCCCCCAGAGTGTGGGCCGTTTCTCTTCCCGTTCCGCTGATTTTCATTCTGCTCAATATCCTGATGATGCCTCACAAATATGAGACTATGCATGTCAACCGGGTCTATTCGATGTTCCTTTTTTACATAGCTCTTACCTTCTTTCTGTTCAATGTCATCTATGTGATCTTTTATATGATGACCGTGGAACTCCGCCGGAGTTCGCAGGACAGGGAACGCATCCGGTTCTTCGAGATGCAGGAGAGCCATTACCTGGTCCAGCAGCGCTACATTACGGAATTCTCCAGACAGCGCCATGATTTTCGCCAACAGCTCTTAAGCATTGCCCAGATGATACAGAATGGGGAGTATGATGCGCTGTCCGGCCATCTGTCGGAATATATTTCTTCCCTCCCGGAGTCCCTGACGACCTATTGTCTGAACATCCCAGTCAACGCCCTGCTGAATTACTATGGGGCAAGGATGGATACTGGCGGCATCCGCCGCAACTGGAAGATCAGTCTTCCGCAAAACCTCCGGATCACAGATACCGAGCTCTGTGGTCTTCTCGGCAACCTGTTAGAAAATGTATACTATGGTTGCCAGACCCTTCCGCCGGATAAAAGGTATCACGATCTGACGATCCAGATCCGTCAAAGCTGTCTTTACATCATCTCCGTAAACAGCTTTGACGGTGTTGTAAAGCAGAAGGACAACGCCTACCTCTCCACACATAAGGGAGGCTCCGGCATCGGCCTGACCTCCATCGCCACCGTGGCAGAAAAATACGGCGGCATGGCTAAATTCTCCCACACCGCCGATCGTTTTACCATCGATGTTGTAATCCAAAAGTAGTATTTATTTTTCCGTTTTGTTTCTTACTACCACCAGCAGGATACCTGCCGCTCCGAGAATGATCACCGCCAGGGCCATGAGGAGCACCCGGACCGGATGGAAACTGCCGGCTGTGCTTATCTCCTCCGCAGATGCCGGATTCACCGGATTCTCCACAACGCCGGGCTCCATAGATTGTCTATCGACGATGATCGTGTAGTCCGAGGCATGGGTGAAGGTCAGTCCGACCTCTCCCTGACTGTCTATCTCACCGGCACAGATAAATTCCAGTTCGCCGGACTGTTCGTTATAATAGAACAGGTTCGCAAAGAGTCCGGCATTCTTCTTATCCATATTCACAGTAAGCGTCGCCCGGAAGCCAAACTCACCGTCATAGGCAAGTGTCAGGTTGACGGAATATCTCTCTCCGGTGACATTGTTGATGATCTCCACCGGAATCGTCTTCCCGGCTTCCTCACCGAACACCACTCCGAAATCGATGTCCTTTCCGGCTGCTGTGACATCTCTGCCGTTCACCGTCCAGGTAATGCCGTCTCCCATATGGAACACCACGGTCACATCTCTGCCTTTGATGGTGTCAAAAATATCTCCCGGCACCGTCGTGGTACCGTTCATTTCCACATCAATAACATCACTGTCCGGTGCATTCTCCAACTGCTCTCCGATCAGTTCCCAGCTGTTCTTTCCGGTATCATTCTTAAGGTACGGCATTTCCACATCTGGCTCCGGTGTCACTGCCGGCTTTGTGGCAGGAACCGGTATCGGTGTTGCGGCAGGCTTTGCCGCAGGAGCTGCTGTAGGCGCCGTTGTTGCCGCGGGGGCTGCTGTGGGAGCCGGGCTTGTCGCAGGGGTTTCCGTCGGAGCAGCGTCAGATGTTGTATCTTCCTCCGGCTCGGGTGTCGGTGCCAGCTTTGCGATTGCTTCGGTGTAGCTGTAGCCACATGCTCCGCAGGCATAGGTCAGGATGCCTTCTTCCTGTGTCGTCGCCTCCTTCGTCACAGCGCTGGTAAACCTGTGCTCTGTCTTCGGAATCGCAGTTCCCACTAACAGCGTGACACCGCATTCCGCACATACGGTATCACCGGTATACCCCTCAGTCTGACAGGTCGCATCCCGCATTCCGTTCACCGCTGTCTGCGCGTGCTCACAAATACTTCGGATCAGCACAATTTCAACGCTCTCGGTCTCATAATTGCCCTTATCACTTCCATTGTAAACTGCCGTTGCCGTCACCGCCGTCTCATCGGTCAGTTCCAGCAAAGCGTCAGCTTCCTCCCAGTACCAGCCTTGTGGCAGTTCCACCTCTCCGACAGTCTTCACCCTGTGGGCAGGCTCCATTTTCGCCTGGGGCATATTAGACGGGCAGGGGGCCTTGTGGACCGTAAGGGTCACTGTGGTCTCTGCCTTGCCCCAGTTGCTGTCCGTCGAGGTGAATACCACTTCGTACGGTGTTGCATCACCGTCGGAAACGGTAGGCCTCACGCTTCCGTCCTTCCATGCAAAGGTTCCGGCTACATTTCCCGCACCTCCGCTCAGCCGGCTCTCCGCAAGTGTCTGTCCGTAGGTGATCGCTGCCGCCGTCGGCTTCTCCGTGATCTCAGGTGTTGCCTTTCCGAGCGAAAGTGTTACCACTGCCGTCGTCGGCTTATAGTTTACATTATCCGTCGGCGTAAAGACAGCCACATAGCCCTCGCTATCCACCGTCGGTACAATGTCCGGATTCTCCCAGCTCCAGCTTCCGTCCACTGTCACCTCATTGTCTCCGACCGTCCAGACAGCGCTACCGCCCGTCCAGACACTTCCCGCCGCACTGCCGCCTGCCGGTACATAATTGCTCATGGGTGCCATCTCGCCGAGGGTCTTTGTCTGATCATAGGTGATCGTCACGCCCTCTGCAAGGACGGGTGCCGTCACTCTCGGTGCTGCCGGAACAACGGTAATAGCAATCCCGTTCTGATATGCCCTGTAGCTATCCGGCTCCGAATGACGGTAGGTATAGGCTGCCGATGTCGTTCCGACAGTGGGCATGCTCTCCGGTTCCAGCCATTCAAAGCTGCCCGGAATCTCCCTGTTGTTCATCCCATAAACGGTTCCGTCGAATTTTAACAGCAATACAGACAGCTTCTGTCCATAAGTCAGTTCATTGCTTCCGTCAATTTCCACATTGCCCTGTACCTGCAGATCCTGCAGATCTATGGTGGAGAAATTCCGTCTCTGCACCTCACTGATATTGTCGGTTTCATCCTTTGCCACCAGATAAACGGCGTATTCAGTATCATAATGCAGCTTTTCCAGAGAAATGCTCTGTCTCTGTCCCACCTGATTTTCGGAAACGTAAACAGTACCGTATCTGAAATGCTCGTCAAAAGCACCCTTATGGTTCTCCAGTTCCTCAAAAGTCGGTGTCGCATTCAGACCCAGGGTGGAATTACCGTCACAGTAATAATAGAAAAGCGTTCCCACCTCATCCATTGTAAATTCCACATCCGCAGTATTGGACGTAATCTTCTCCGCAGGCACGGCCGAAATCAGTCCCGGTGCGGTGTTGTCGATCACAATGCCGTTGGAACAGATTACAGCACTCCGGTTGCCCGCCTTATCCACCGCATAGGCGTACACAACATAGCTGCCGTCCGTATCCAACGTAAATCTGCCGTTTTCAGCCGCCTTGAAGCTCCGCTCCAGTTCCTGCAGCTGGTAATCTGTCAGCACCTGATAATTGGCAGTGTCCTGTACCCGGTCTGCGTAGTAATAGTAGGTCTGTATGCCGGAAAGTGCATCCGTGGCTTGAAGCGCCATCTGCGCAGATTTCGTCTTTATTTCAAAGGAAATAGGCTTCTCCCGTTCCTTCCAGTTTCTCAGGCCGAAGGAAATACCGTCGAATTCTCCGGTAAAGACCGGTGCCTCCTTCTCTACCCTGATCACCTCTGCCAGCTGCTTGGTATCGGAAAGATAGCCCGTTCCATCCTCCTTCAGATAATAGTCCAGCTGCACACCGTCCGCGTCGGTCTCCGTGTCATAGAAGATACTTGCCGCATAGCCGTCCTTCTGGGAAAAGCTGATGGTATAGCCCTCCGGAGCGGCCAGCTCGGCGCAATTCGTCCAGCCGTTCTCTCCCAATCCTTTCACGGTGGGAGTGACATTCATGGGCTTATACACGATGTCGAATCTATTTTGCGTGGAACCTATATAATCACCGATTCCCTCAACCCACACCGTTGCCTTGCCGACTTCTATGTTGTTCTCATACCTTTGAACAACGAAGTCGGTGTCCACCTGCAGATTCAGATTATTGTTGCCTCCCACACCTGCGTCAGCAAAGTCTTCCGCCGTCAGTGTAACCGGCTCTCCCGTATAATACTTGGTGACCGTGTTTTTGAACAGGGTATTGATGGCGTTCAGTCTGTACTTTGTCACAGGCCCCTTGAGTTCGCCGCGGACGCTCTTCTGGTAGTTTGCCGCCGTCACTTCGCAGTAGAGCGTTTTCCCGAGATCGTCCGCCGTCACATCGTATGTATTATTCCACCTTCCTGTCTTTGTTTCCACAAGCGTCGCCTCTTCACCATCCATGCGGTACCAATTGTAGGCAGGTTCTTTTATCGCATCCCATTCCGTCATGCCTGACTCCGGTGTAAATGTACACTGCAAGGTATCCCCGACCATGGGCTGTCTTATACTTCCAGATGCACTTTTAACGGAGATAACAGCGCTTCCCTTCAGTTCCTGCAGCAGACAGAAAACCTCTACCTCAAGCAAACTAGTACCGTTTGCCGCTTTCTTATCTAAAGGCTTGCTGTATTGCCCCTTGGTATCTTTCTTATAATACTGATAATTTTTTCCATACTCTCCATCCAGCAGTTTGGTACAGTCGCCGTTTGATGCAATTTCACCTTCATCATCCGCCACATAAATACTGCTGAAGATACCTCCCCTCAGCTTTACGTTGTCCTGATTCAGATAAAGATTGTCTTTGAACTCGCCCCCGCTGATTGTCGCCTTGGCACTCTTGATTGCATAATTCCTAACGTCAACAAATGTGCCGCCTTCCACCTCCAGGGTACCGCTCAGCATATAAAAACCACATTTTGAACATTGGGTCTTCCTTCCAAAGCTGCCATCCTTGATTTTTACAACCGGATTCGCCCCCTCGGCTGTATAAATAACGGCACCTGTATCTGCCACATTTCCGTTTCCGTTTACCCAATAGTTACCGTTCTGTATGGTCAGTGTGCCGCCGTTGGCAACGATCATATTCGCAACGGTGTTCTTAACCCTTTTGCCGCCCACCATGCTACCGGTTCCCATACTGTCCTTCAGGGTGAGGCTTCCGCCGTTTAGCTGCAGGAGCGTTGTGCGGTCCTCCGCCGTCAACTGCTTGCCGTTAACGTCCAGCGTGAAGCTACCACCGTTCACGGTCAGGGTGCCGCTGTGGGTCATATCCTCCTGAATGCGAACCGTGCAGCCTGCATTCTCCGGTTTCTGTGCCGCCGCGACTGCGGCATCCAATGTGGCATAGGCAATTCCTTCCGTCTCGCCGCGCTTATACAGCATGGCTTTCACCGCAGCCAGCTTCCCCGAATGGAAGCTCTGTCTGTAAACCGCCGAATAACCATTACTGCCTTTGGCAATGACATAGCAGGTCACATCCGTCTCTACATCCGACGCTGCCACGGAAAACGTCTGTGTTCCACCGGTCAATGTAAGGCTTTGGGTCTCCCCTGCCTCCGCCTTTTCCTGAACCGCTGCGTCCGTGAGTTCACTTGCGCTTACCAGATAATATACCTTTATATCCTTTTTACCGGAGACTGTGACCTCCGCCAGATTATCCGTACTGTCCACATCGGTTAGTTCCACATTGAGAGGCAGAACATAGAGCATATTTTCGACATCACTTTTTACCGTCTGCCCGCTCACGGTCACAGGTTTTCCGCCGTTTACATCTTCAATGACCGCAGTGATATCATACTGCTCTCCCTCCGGAAGATACATTTGGACATAAAGATAGTCCCTCGATTTGGGGCATTCCGTCGTCTTTCCGGCATAATATTCCTGACTGCTAAGCTCCTTGCCCGCCTGCCAGACACTGAGAGCGATGACCTTCCGCGTTTTCGTCTTCCAATTCCAGTCAATGTCTAACCGCAGCCGTGTGTCGCACAGCGGCTGTCCGATCTGCACGGTATAATCGGTCCTGCCCTCTTGAAAATCCACCTGTGTCTGATATACATCTGCTCCCAGAGTTACCTTTACATCCTGCTTTCCGGTCAGGGCACTCTCAGCAAAATATTCTAACTCGATTGCGGCGGAAGCCCCGGCTACAGTACAGGTCGTAGTTTTTTTCTGATTTTTCAGCTCTGCGGTTCCGGGAATGTTCTGGCTTCCCACCAGTCTTACATCATATACCGTAAGCTGCAGCGTGTATGCCACTCCCTCAGGGTCTTTGGGGCTTATCGTTCCTGTGACATCCAGCTTTGCCTCCCCGCCAATGCGGATACTGCCGCCATTATATTCGTTGTCTCCTGTTCCGTAGCCGATATTTCCGTCTGCGGTGATTTCCCCGCCCGTAATGGAAATCTCCCCGCAGGGCAGCGCCTCCTTAGAGTTTCCATTGTAGCCGCTGCCGATCGCCGCTCCCTGAATTGTGGAATTGGTTCCATCTACCACGGCGGTGGCTGTCACCTTGCCGCCGGTAATCTCGATCTTATCCACATGACCGGCGCATCCGCCGCCGATGCCGGCTGCGCCGGTTCCTCCGACGGCATTGACAACGCCGCCACTGATGATAATGGTTCCCTCGGAGCCATAGCCGGAGCCGCCGATTCCGGCTCCCGAGGTTTCCAGAACGCCCCTGTAGGAATAGGTTCCGCCCTCTGCATTGACTGTGCCGCCCTCTATGATGATGGTTCCGAATTTCTGGATAACCTCTCTCGGCTTACCCGCATAAGCTCCCGTTCCGTTGGCGCCGATGCCCGCTGCACCTCCGTAATAGCTGCCGCCCACCGCTGTGAGGGTTCCGGTGCTCTGTGCGGTGATGGTCAGGGTGCAGTCCTCCCCGACGCCGATCCCCGCACCTCCGATGCTGCCCTTAAGCACATTATCCCCCTCCAGCGTCAGATTCAGCTTTGCGCCGTTGATCAGCTCGATTGCCGCCGTCGTGGCGTACCATGCGTTGCGATCGATGTTCACATCCCGTATTGTCAGGTTGACGGTTGTACCGTCTATCACGATCCTCTTTCGTGCGATATTTCCGTCCTCATCCGAGAACCTGCCTGTCAGAACCGCATTGTTGTACTTGGACACATTGCCCGCATTGATCGTAAAGTCAAGACGCTGAGCATTATCCGTTGTGAGCGGCAGCTTGTCCAGCTCCAGCACCGCAGCCTGCGTCTGTATGGTCTGCGCCGCATTTACTCTGTCCATGCCCGGTGTCCCGAAGGAGGCTCCCGCAAGGAAGCCCGCAAGCAGAAATGCCGCTGCCCATCTGCCCACTCTGCGCAGACCGTCCACGCTCCGCTTTCTGTCGTTTCCATTTTGTTTTTCCATTTCCTGCCGTTTCCCAAGGTGCTGTTTCACCGTCTGATTTTTCATAATTCTCTTCCTCATTTTTCGAAAATTGTTACTTCCACATGCCCTGCGCCGTCTTACGTCCGTCACGCCGTGTTCCTCTCCGCTCTCCTGACGGCCTCCCGGTAACGGTTGTCAGGATAGGGACGCACGATGAAATCAAAGATATGATTCCGAATGGCGGTTCTCCCGAAATACTGGTCATCCGTGATCCAGATGATCCTGCAGGTGGGATGTCTGCTCTGGTAGGTCTGCATGATCTCCATGCCCATGGCGCCGTTCAGCGCAATAACAGCGATATCACTGTCCTCCTCCACATGGAAATGTCCGTCCATGTGGACCTGGCTGACAATGATACCGTCGATCTCTTCCTCCGTAATCTTCCGCAAAAGCTGATACTCCTGCTCGTTGTTTGTGTAGATCAGTGCTCTCATACCTTCTCCTGTCATGTACTCATTTCAGTTTCCCCAAGTCTATAGTATGAATATATATGACACCATCCCCTCCCCGCAATACCTCCGGCACGAAATGACGTCTATCGTCACAAGATGACATCATCTTGACTTTTACAAAAATACTGTGTTCAATAGTCATCCGAGATTCCCGTTTTGTAAACAATTTTCACGCTTTGGTTATTTTTCACAAATTTCATTTTCAGGAAAACAACCAATTTTGACCCTGTCAATTTTGGTGTATATTTCAGAAAAATAAAGTATGCTTTTGTTAATCTATCGC
>CEBY01000005.1_pt1 | contig 14565 bp, 10 predicted proteins | sample 554731 | NCBI WGS metagenome assembly CEBY01 (sample SAMEA3182050, study PRJEB8094) | gut metagenome | biome: human; feature: gut; material: Stool; isolation source: human stools | place: Canada | collected 2012-02-22
GTTGCTCTATCCAGCTGAGCTACGGAACCATCCTTATTTGCGGTGCAAAGGTAGTAATATTATTTTAACAAGCAAATATTTTTGTTATTTTTCCTCCTAAATTCATATGTAGTCGAACTACATAAAGAAGGAAATAAAATCAGAACGGATATCCCACCGCAAAATGCCACGCGAAGTTACTGCCAAAGTTCGGATGCAGGATAGCCCATTTCCTTCTGCCACTTTCCTGCGGGTTATAGGCTTTCATACCGGTATCGAAACGGATCAGGAAGAAATCGAAATCGAGGCGGAGACCTAATCCATAAGAGACGGCAATCTCTTTGTAGAAACGGGAAAAATCGAAGTTACCGTTCGGACGGCTCTCATCCTTATGGAAAGTCCAGATATTACCGGCATCAATAAAGGCCGCCATCTCGAATTTCCAAAATAGTTTCGTTCGGTATTCCAAATTCAGATCTAGACGGATATCACCGATCTGCTGGGCAAAGGACTTGACCGAATCGAGCGGCATGCTACCGGGACCGAGCGAACGTACGGACCAACCGCGGACACTATTTGCACCTCCAGAGAAATAGCTGCGTTCGAACGGTAGCATCTTCGAGTTACCATACGGATAACCGACTCCGATACCAATGTGGAAAGCCAACTTGTTACGATTGTCCAACACGATACTTTTACTGAAATCTATATCCCCTTTCACAAACTGGGCATAATTAATCCCAAACAATTTATAGCGCCCTTCGTCATCCTTATCCGCACCAGTCAGACGGGAAAGCCCATACAGCAAGTTGCCTGCCATCTCGAAGGAGAAGCGAACGGAATGCGTATTCCTCAAACGATTCTGAGGATCATAATTATTAAAAGAATAGGTATAACCGGAACCGACAATAAACTGGTCGGTAAAATTGTAAAGCAAAGTAGATTCAGGCAACGAATCTTTAAACGACTGACTTATCTTCGGCAAGTGCACATAGTCAATGTCCAACAACTTGAACACATGGCGCGCCTGCATATTGCTCCGCTCCTGCCAGATATAATTCCATCCTGCAGAGACGATGGCTCTTTTGAATTCCGGACGTGTTTGTATGCTGTAGTTCACCTTCAGTTCGGTCGTTGCACGAATCTTACGACGGAAATTTTCATGCAAGAAGGGGAACAGGAAACGGGGAAACAAAACAGATGCTTCCGCACCGAATTCCCAAAAGTTGTTTCCTTCCGACTGGCTGCCGGTCAACGCCTCGTATGCACCGCGTACTTTAGCAGAAAAAACCTCCGAGCCCTTGAACAAGTTTCGGTGCTGATAACTCAAACTGGAAGCAAATCCAAAATCCCCTGCCGAATTCGTCCCTTCCAGATCGACCCCAAAACCTTGCAGTTTTGCGGGAGAAGTCAAGATCGTACAATTAAGCTTCATCGTGTCGTTCTCTTCGACCTCCGAAAAACGGATATTTACATTACGCAAAGCACGCAGCGTGGCAAACGAAGAATAGGTCTGCTCCACCGTCCGCTCGTTATACAAGCGTCCCGGCATGATATAATTGCTCTTGCGCAAGACTCCCGGACGGATACTTCTGCCGTTCTTGCCGTATAGGATATCAATACCGTCAGTTCGAACCGTATCGTAAGGCATAGCGTTGTTTTCCTCTAACGTCAACGGGTCATAATCGGTCACAATCGAAACGTCTTTAATGTAATACTGACGATGTAACGTGTCGACCACCGTCCCGTCAGGCTTCTGCAAACGGTACGGTTTCAGAAGCATATCCAAATCTACGATATTCCGATTCAAAGAGCTATCGGCAATATAAGACAGGTAATCCCGGTTGAAAGCATAATAACCACGCCGACGAAGCAAAGTCGTAATGCGTTGCCTCTCCTTGTCCAGCACATCGCGGTCAAACAAGGCACTGTCTTTTATCAGAGAAGTATAATCGTCGGAATAAGTACGAAAAGCCGAAGCCAGCACGGAACGGTGAGGCGGTTTGAGCTTAGCAATGCTATCGATCTTAGGATCGCTCAAATCCATCGAATAATTATGAATCCGGTAAGGAGTGTTAGGGACGATCCTATAGGTCACGACAGCCTTTTTGACTCGTGAAGTATCAATAGAAGCCGAGACTTCGGCATTCATATATCCTTTATTGATAAAGAAACGTTTCAACTCGTCAACCGACTGCGTTACCAGCGTCGTATCCAGAATGACGGGAGCCTCTCCCATCCGGCGAAGCTGTTTATTGATCCATTTCTTCTCGTTCCGGCCCGACCAATCGTACACAAACAACTGCCATTTCATCAGCCCGAATGCTTTAAAGTTGGGTTGCTGGCGCAAATAAGGCTTCAAATCGCTGTTTTTATAAGTCTTGCCATCCGACACAATCTCCACTTTGTCCAACAGGTATTCTCCTTCGCCTACATATTTTGTCGAGCTACAGGAGATTAACAACAATAGGAAACAAATGAAATATAGTGTTTGGATTCCCTTCATCATTCAAGTTTTTACGCACGCAAATGTAAAAATAAAATGTGGTTTATGATTTATGATTTATGATTTATCAACGACACATAAATCACAAATCATAAATCATAAATCGTAAAAACCAATTACCTTTGCCGCATAAAAAGAGTAAAGATGCTAAGCAAGGGGAAAGTAAAGTACATCCATTCATTGGAAATGAAGAAATATCGGAACGAACTGAATGCATTCGTTGCCGAAGGAAACAAACTGGTTGCCGACATGATGTTTGCTTTCGAATGCGAACTGATTCTCGCCAAACCATCCTGGATGGCGATGCAGGGAAACATTCCGGCGAAAGAACTATTGGAAGCGGAAGGGGATGACATCCGTAAAGCCAGTTTCTTGAAAAACCCGCAGGATGTACTTGCCGTGTTCAAGCGCCCGGACTGGTCGCTCGACGAAGCCGATCCTTCTACCTCGCTCGTTTTAGCTTTAGACGGCATACAGGACCCTGGAAATCTCGGAACCATCATACGCCTTGCCGACTGGTTCGGCATCGAACATATCGTTTGCAGCCCCGACACCGCAGATGTCTTCAGTCCGAAGACTGTGCAGGCCACAATGGGCGCACTGGCACATGTAAAAGTCCATTACACGGAACTGGAAGACTACCTGAAAGCCCAGGCGGCAAGACAAATTCCGTTGTTCGGTACATTCCTCGACGGAGAAAACATGTACACAAAGGAATTGTCGGCAAACGGAATCATCGTGATGGGGAACGAAGGGAACGGAATACGTCCGCAAATAGAAAAGTTGATTAATCAAAAACTTTATATTCCAAGCTTTCCACCCGAAAGAGAAACATCAGAGTCTCTGAATGTAGCCATCGCTACGGCTGTCATCTGCGCCGAATTTCGCCGTTGCCAGGGGAATGCCGCCCAATAACAGCACACAAACAGGCGAACCCGCTTCAGCAATACCTGTAAAACCTTGACGTACCAAGGCATCTGCCAACTGTTCTCCCGGCAGCATGTTAAAAGTACCCTGTTCCCGCACTTGACTCGGAATTACAAAAGATGTGTCAGAATAAGAATCCTGATGACACCGCTTGTTCTCCTGCACCCCTGCGTCAAGCGCGGGAATAGGTACAAGGATCAAGATGCCGTCATAGAACTCCGTACCCGCAATTTCCCCTTCCAAAGGGAAAATTCCGGCCAATACGCCGTTATCATTCAACTCGACATAGTGCAGCCGGTAGAACTGTCTCCAATAGATATAATGGGAAGCGATCCGGCGCATAACACTTTTTATTCCGCTGTGGATATTTTTACGGCAGACGAATCTTTTGCCATATCGGTCAGACGACCGTAATTATATTTCATAAGGTTCAGGCTGTCCAAATAAACTTTGTAGTAGGAAGAATCGGCATTGTTCATAAAGATATAACCGTACACACGTTTGACCTGTTTAGTCGGAACTGTCTTCAAAACGGTTTCATGATAACCATCACGAAGCACCTTGTCATTGACAGTCACGATCGTATCGCCCTGATCAGCACTTATGCGTATTTCCGGTTTATAGACCATCCCTTTATTAATGCCCCAGACATTCATCCCCAACACAAACGTGCTGCCGGACGAATAGTTCGTTTCCGGTTTGATGTCAAACGTCACACCGTTAAACAGAGCATCGGGCTCCAATCTTAAAGAGGTGCGACGAGGCCAGATATCCACCGAATCCTGTTTGGAAACAGGTGCAGCCAAAGCCTGTACGTCGCCTAACGCTTTCTGCCGTTTATTCAAATCGGCCAGCACACGGTCATACACCTTCATATAAATATCCAGATGCCGTCCATACCAAATGAGCGAACTGTCGTACTCGGCTTGTGTGATATCGTATTTGCGGAAGATGGACTGATATAGAGCCTCCTTACGGGCATTATCGGAAAACGCCTTGCTGTCCAGGTTAATCATAGCTTCTGCCAATTGCATATCCACCTGTACAGCTTGCATTTTCTTTTCCGAAAGAATGTCATCCGGTACTTTGCTACAGGCAACCAGCCAGGTTGCCAGCAACAAAACGACATTATATCTATATCTATGCAGCCTGTTCCGCATCAATTCTTTTATTTTTCTTTTGAGAGACTTGTCGACAATGTATGACGGTAGAACAGCAACAACAAAAAGACGCCTACGCAAATCGCCGAATCGGCCAAGTTAAAGATCGGACGAAAAAAGATGAATTCCTCTCCTCCCCACACCGGAATCCATTCGGGCAACACCGTCTGTATCAAAGGGAAATAGAACATATCGACCACTTTCCCGTGCAACCAACTGGCATAGCCTCCACCCTCCGGCATAAATGAGGCTACCTGTCCAAAACTATGATCGAACACCACCCCATAGAATATAGAGTCGATGATGTTCCCAATAGCCCCTGCAAAGATCAACGAGATACAGGCGATAAAGCCAAAGGCATAATTCTGTTTCACCAGCTTATACAGGTAATAACCGATAAAGCCGACAGCTATAATACGGAATACCGATAAAAACAACTTACCGATCACTTCTATCCCGAAAGCCATTCCCGGATTCTCGGTGAAGTACAAATAAAACCACGGAGTAATTTCGATACTCTCATGCAGCTGCATGTGAGTTTTAATCCATATTTTAAGAGCCTGGTCAAGAATAAGGAGCAGCATCACAATCAACGCTGCTCCCCAACCTTTGGAATATCTCATTTACTTGGCACCTCCCTGTTTAGCTTCGATACTCAACGTAGCGTGAGGTACTGCACGTAATCTTTCTTTCGGGATCAATTTACCGGTCTCGCGGCAAATACCGTATGTCTTATTCTCAATCCGGATCAATGCCGCCTGCAAGTTCTGGATAAACTTCATCTGGCGTTGTGCCAAACGACCGGCCTCTTCCTTCGATAAAGTCGCAGCACCTTCCTCCAATACTTTAAACGTAGGAGATGTATCGGCGACATCATTGCCGTCAGAATTGGTGACACCGGATCTCAACAGGTCATAATCTTTTTTCGCCTTTTCCAGCTTTTCCAATATTATGGCGCGGAACTCCTCGAGTTCGGCATCCGAATATCTTGTCTTTTCTGCCATGGTTCATTTAAATTAATAATTAACAATCAAGAATGAATAATGAATAATTCAACAATGAAAAAGATTTCCTTTTCTCTTGCCCACAAATATAAGCAATTCTTCCATTGTTCATTATTAATTATTCATTATTCATTGAATATTTATGCTTTTTCGATCCGGACCGAAAGCTTGAAGTCTTCGAAATCCATCTCGGTCGCGTCGCTGATCACATCCGTAATTTCCACTGATACAGCCAACACCTGGTTTGCGATATAGGAATTGAAGTCCTTGATCGCCTCGTCCATCCCATCGTTCGAAAGGACAGTGACGGATATTTTGTCAGTAATGTCGTAACCGCTGCTCTTACGCAGGTTCTGGATACGGTTTACCAACTCACGCGCCAGCCCTTCCTTGCGGAGGTTTTCCGTCACGGTGATATCCAGCGCCACCGTCAAGCGGCCTTCGTTCGCAACCAACCAGCCCGGTATGTCTTCGGAGATGATTTCGACGTCTGCACGTTCGATCATCGCCTCCTGTCCTTCAACGGTCAGCGTGAATGTTCCGGCTTTCTCGAACGCATTGATTTCGTCCTGGCTCATCGCCTGGATAGCGGCGGCCAATGCCTTCATGATCTTGCCGTAACGCGGGCCCAGCTTCTTGAAGTCCGGCTTGATCTTCTTTACCAAAATACCGGCGGCATTATCGACAAACTTCAGTTCCTTCACATTGACCTCGTTCAAGATCAGCGCTTTCACGGCTTCGATGCTTTCCTGCTGGTGAGCATCCACAACCGGGACCATGATGGTTTGAAGCGGCTGACGCACCTTGATGTTCACCTTACGGCGCAAAGCCAGCACCATAGAAGACACATCCTGAGCCATCTGCATACGTTCTTCCAGGTCCTTGTCGATCATTGCCTCATTGCAAACCGGGAATTCGGACAGGTGGACAGATTCAACCTTTTCGCGTCCGGTAGCGGCGATCAGGTCACAGAACAACCGGTCTGCATAGAACGGCGCGATCGGAGCCATCAACTTGGCGACCGTTTCCAGACAAGTGTACAAAGTCTGGTAAGCAGACAACTTGTCGGTCGTCATGCCTCCACCCCAGAAACGGCGGCGGTTCAGGCGCACATACCAGTTACTCAGGTTATCGTTTACGAAATCGGAGATCGCACGTCCGGCACGGGTCGGTTCGTATGTATCCAGGAATCCATCCACATCCTTTACCAACGAATTCAGCAACGACAGAATCCAACGGTCGATTTCGGGACGTTCTTTCCAATCCACATCCGGTTCGGAATAATCGAAACCGTCCACATTCGCATACAAGGCGAAGAACGAATATGTATTATATAATGTACCGAAGAACTTGCGGCGAACTTCTTCGATACCGTCGATATCAAACTTGATGTTATCCCACGGAGAGGCATTCGTAATCATGTACCAGCGCAAAGGATCGGAACCGTACTGCTCAATCGTGGCGAACGGATCGACGGCATTACCCAGACGTTTGGACATTTTGTTGCCATTCTTGTCCAATACCAATCCGTTCGAAACGACAGCTTTATACGAAACGCTGTCGAATACCATCGTAGCAATCGCATGCAAAGTGAAGAACCATCCGCGTGTTTGGTCGACGCCTTCGGCGATGAAATCGGCCGGATAAACCTTGCGGTCGTCGAAGATTTCCTTGTTCTCGAACGGATAATGAATCTGAGCATAAGGCATCGCGCCGGAATCGAACCATACGTCGATCAGGTCGGTCTCGCGCTTCATCGGCTTACCGCTTTCGGAAACCAGAATCACATCATCCACATACGGACGGTGCAGGTCGATCTTTTCGTAGTTCTCCTTCGTATATTCGCCCGGCTGGAATTTCAATTCCTTATACGGGTTGGACTCCATCAGCCCGGCTTTTACGGATTTCTCAATTTCATTGTACAGTTCTTCAACCGAACCGATGCAGATTTCTTCCGCCCCGTCTTCGGTACGCCAGATAGGCAACGGCGTTCCCCAGTAGCGACTACGGCTCAGGTTCCAGTCCTGAAGGTTTTCCAACCATTTGCCGAAACGTCCCGTGCCGGTGCTCTGCGGTTTCCAGTTGATCGTATTGTTCAGTTCAATCATCCGTTCGCGGCAAGCGGTCGTGCGGATAAACCAGCTATCCAGCGGATAGTACAACACAGGCTTGTCCGTACGCCAACAATGCGGATAGTTGTGCACATGCTTCTCGATGCGGAACACACGGTTCTGTGCTTTCAGCATCATGCAGATTTCAACATCCAGCGTTTCGTCTTTTTCGCCTTTGGTCGCATCATAAGCGTTCTTCACGAACTTGCCCTGCCACGGGTCGTAGTCGGCCGCATTCATATTTGCCTGCACATATTCGGGGTCAAGGTCTTCCAGCAGATAATATTTACCCGTCATATCAACCATCGGACGCTTGTTGCCATCCTTGTCGATCAACATCAACGGAGGCACGCCATTGGCTTTTGCCACACGATCGTCATCGGCACCGAACGTCGGAGCAATATGTACGATACCTGTACCATCTTCTGTGGTGACAAAGTCGCCGGTAATCACACGGAAAGCACCTTCACCGGGGTTCACCCACGGAGTCAGCTGTTCATATTTCATGCCGTTCAGTTCAGTACCTTTCCATTCGGCAACGACTTTGAACGGAACTAATTTATCTCCTGCCTTATAATCTTCCAACGCCAATTCGGCTGCCTTCGGATTGAAATAGGCATCCAGACGGTCCTTACCCACAACTGCCGTCATCGGCATACCGGTGTACGGATTGTAAGTCTGAACAGCCACGTAGGTGATATTCGGGCCCACGCAAAGTGCTGTATTGGAAGGCAATGTCCAAGGAGTAGTGGTCCATGCAAGGAAGAACGGTTCGCCAAACGCCGTCATTTCCGGTTTCGGATCGAGAATACGGAACTGAGCCGTACAAGTCGTATCCTTTACATCGCGATAGCAACCCGGCTGGTTCAACTCATGCGAGCTAAGCCCCGTTCCGGCAGCCGGCGAATACGGCTGGATCGTGTACCCTTTGTAAAGCAATCCTTTCTTATACAGTTCCTTCAGCAGGTACCACAATGTTTCGATATAACGATTGTCGTAAGTGATATACGGGTTTTCAAGGTCGACCCAATATCCCATCTTCTGTGTCAGATCCGTCCATTCCTTCGTGAACTTCATCACGTCGCGGCGGCAGGCGGCATTATATTCGGCCACAGAGATCTTTTTGCCGATATCTTCTTTGGTGATACCCAATGTTTTTTCAACTCCCAGCTCTACTGGAAGTCCGTGTGTATCCCATCCCGCCTTACGGTTGACAAGATATCCTTTCATGGTCTTATAACGGCAGAAAATATCCTTAATCGAACGGGCAATCACATGGTGAATACCAGGCATACCGTTTGCAGAAGGAGGACCTTCATAAAAGACAAACGAGGGATGTCCTTCGCGGATTTCAAGACTCTTATGGAAGATGTCGCCATCCTGCCATTTCTTCAGCACCTCTTTATTGACGTTCGACAAGTCAAGTTTCGAGTATTCGGCAAATTTCTTACTCATATGCGTTATATTTATCTATCTTCTCAAAAATTGCCGCAAAGGTAGTGATTTAATTCGAATTAGGCAATATGGAAACAGCAAGGACTCAAATCTCTCCGGACGTATTTCCCAGCGCCATCAATAATGCCACCACTTCCGAATAATTCTTCCGGCCGGAGGGAATGTTGTTTCCTTTCAAGAACCAGTTGTAAACGGTACTCTGGATCTCGCCTATAAATGGGCTGTACAAATTCTCCCAGTAAGCGACTTTCCGGTTGTAAAGATCTTTTACCTCGGGGGAGATCGTCTCTTTCCATTCATAAAACTCCTCTTCCGACAATAAGCCGTAGGCATTGCTCAACACATAAGGCAACAAAGCAAAATAAGCCGAAAACCGGATTTCCGGCACTCCGGAACGGGAACAGACGAGAAAACCATACAAATTCGCTTCCGCCTCGCTGGATATTCCTAACACATGCGCCATTTCATGTGCATAAGTAAACGGATACTGGACCGGGAGCAGATCAGGGTTCAGATTATATTCGGTAAAAAACGGTCCCATATACCCCAATACCCCCACTCCACTCATCAAAAAGGGCATTAACATCGGCTTCGGATGCAAATACCCGGCAGGACTGACTAAAGAGAAACGCCCGGCAATTTCATGATATTCCTTTTTCACTTCCTCTGCGACGAGGGCCTTATCTATTTTTTCGACAGGCACAAAGGACGCATTCAACGAATCTGTATAAGTGGATAAGAACGAACGAAAAGCGTCGGCTGAATAAGCCGCATACGGGATTTCCGTCCGTGTAAAAAAGTCTTTCCTGAAATAATTCAATCCCCAAGCCAGATAAAACCAGACATATATCCACAACAAATATTCGATCATCCGTCCGGCTGTCGCCCGCCAGGAACGTTTCTTCACAATGGCATAAACCAGATAAGCAAGCAAACCGGCCATACTACCGTATATCAGGCAATCACCTATCGAAAAAGAAAATAGAGAAGAAAAACAGGACAAAGCACCCGATATATAAGGATATACATTCCGGGCATACGCCTCTCCCATATCCGGCGAACGCATGGCGCACCAGATACCGGCCAGAAGGAGAGACAAGACTATCCAGCGTATATATTTCAATTTGAAATGTTTTTATTCAATAACTTCTTCACTTCCGCTTCCGACAGATTCCGGCGACAGGCATAATCTTTCATCTGTTCTTCATCAATATTACCAATCATGAAATATTGGGAATCCGGATGTGCAATATAAATGCCGCTCACCGTCGCCGTCGGATACATAGCGCCGTTTTCCGTCAACCGGACACCGATCTGTGACATATTTAACAACTTATCCAACGTGTAGTTCAAAAGCTGGTCCGGCAATGAAGGATAACCGATAGCCGGACGTATTCCCTGATATTTCACTTTATACAGGTCGGAGATGGAAAGCGATTCATCCGGAGCATATCCCCAATATTCCTTACGGACCTTTTCATGGAGATATTCGGCCGTAGCCTCGGCCAAACGGTCGGTCAAGGTTTGCAGCAACATGGAATTATAGGTGTCACCTTCCTGCTCAAATCGCTCTTTCAGAGATTCTGCACCGACACCAGCCGTCACCACGAAAGCGCCGACATAATCCGTACGCCCTTCCGATACTGGCATCACATAATCGGCTAACGACTTATAGATTCCTTCCTCTTTTTTCGCCTGTTGACGCAAAACTGGAAGCAAGACTTCACCCACACGGATATTATCCCCATCACCATTTGCCGGGAAGAAACCATAAACCGCCTTACAATACTCGGCTTTCATCTCAACCAAGCGATCCAACAACTTAACTGCATCCTTGTATAACTGCATAGCCTCCGACGCCTTCGTCCGGTCCGCTTCCGAGAATTCGGCCAGCCAGGCGGCACGACAAGCGTCACAGCCGTGGATCTGCGCAATTTCCGAGAACCGCCCATTCAGTTTCCAGGCACTAAAAAAGAAGGTCCAATGAATATATGGAATTATTTCTTCCAAAGGAATATAAGGAATCACCTGTACCCCGTTCCGAGCCGGGACAACCGGGTTATAAGAAGCCCAATCGATCACCGGACGATTCGTCCGGGCTTCCGCCAACGGGACCAGTATCTCTTTTTTCTTATTCACAGAGGCACGCAGAGCTTCATACTCACTGTTCAGCTGGGCGATATAAGCATCGCGCGTATCCGGGCTCAACAGTTTGGCCGCAATCAACGGGTTTTGCGAGGCGTCCAGCACATGAATGACCGGATAGTCATAATGCGGAGCGATCTTAATGGCCGTATGCAACTTCGAAGTCGTGGCGCCGCCCACCATTATGGGAATGCTCAGGCCGGCTTTCTGCATCTCGTCCGTCACATGCACCATCTCTTCGAGCGAAGGCGTGATCAGACCGGAAAGACAGACCAGGTCGGGCTTTTCTTCAATTGCCTTTTTTACAATCACGTCTGCCGGAACCATCACTCCCAAATCGATCACCTCATAATTATTGCAAGCCAGGACGATCGAAACAATATTCTTTCCAATGTCATGCACGTCACCTTTCACTGTCGCAAACAGAACCTTTCCTGCCTTAGCAGAATCAGAAGAGACCTTTTCTGCCTCGATCGCCGGTTGCAAGATGGCGACTGCCTTTTTCATCGTACGGGCAGTCTTGACAACCTGCGGTAGGAACATTTTTCCAGCACCAAACAATTCGCCTACCTTATTCATCCCACCCATCAGCGGTCCGTCGATAATATCCACCGCACGCGGATATTCCTTCAAGGCTTCCTTTAAATCTTCTTCCAAATGATCGCCGACTCCTTTTATCAGAGCGTTTTCCAAACGTTCCTTCAACGGATATTCACGCCAGACTTCCTGCTTTTCACCTTCTCCCTCCTGCGCTTTTACATGCAGGTTCTGGGCATATGCAATCAGTTCTTCAGCTGCTTCCGGACGGCGTGCCAAAATGACGTCTTCCAGCAACATACGGAAAGCAGGTTCTATATCTTCATAGAGTACGGACGACGACGGGTTCACGATCCCCATGTCCATGCCTTTGTTAATCGCATGATACAGGAATACGGAATGCATGGCCTCCCGCACATAATTATTTCCACGGAAAGAGAAGGAAAGATTGCTGACACCGCCGCTCACCTTCGCCCCCGGCAGGTTCTTCTTGATCCATTCCACGGCACGGATAAAGTCAAGTCCGTACCCGTTATGTTCTTCCATACCGGTAGCGATAGCCAGCACATTCGGATCGAAAATAATTCCGTTCGGATCGAAATCGACTTTCTCCCGGAGGAGACGGTAAGCACGTCCGCAAACCTCGATCTTCCGTTCAAACGTGTCTGCCTGCCCCTTTTCATCAAAAGCCATTACGACCGTAGCTGCACCCAACTGTTTGATGCGAGCGGCATGTTGCAGGAAAACCTCTTCTCCTTCTTTCAAAGAAATCGAATTCACAATACTTTTACCCTGCACGCACATCAAACCTTTTTCGATCACCTCCCATTTAGAAGAGTCAATCATCACGGGAACACGGGAAATATCAGGTTCGGATGCGATCAAGTTCAAGAAAGTCGTCATCTCCTTCACGGCATCCAACATTCCGTCATCCATATTGATATCGATCACCTGCGCGCCGTCTTCCACCTGCTTGCGGGCAATTGTCAAAGCCTCTTCATAATTTTCTTCCTTGATCAAGCGCAAGAACTTACGTGAACCGGCCACATTACATCGTTCGCCGACATTCACGAAATTATTTTCCGGCTTTACTTCCAGCAACTCCAGACCGGACAACCAAAGACAATCGGGCCTCGGAGCCGGTACATGCGGCTTGGCCCCTTTCACCAGTTCGGGATATTTGGCAATATGGGCCGGCGTCGTACCACAACAGCCTCCCAATATATTCACCAGCCCTTCGTCAATAAAAGATTTTACATGAACAGCCATCTTTTCCGGCGTCTCATCATAGGAACCGAAACTGTTCGGCAGACCGGCGTTCGGATAAGCACTTATATAATAGGGAGCATGTTTTGCCAATTCAGCCAGAAAAGGCTTCATATCGGCAGCACCGAAAGAGCAGTTCAGACCGACACTAACAATATTGGTATGTTGCACGGAAGCCAAAAACGCAAGCAATGTCTGCCCCGAAAACGTACGTCCTCCCTGGGCAGATAACGTCATAGAAAGCATAATCGGTAAATCCTTGCCTTTTTCCTTCAACACAGCCTCGGCAGCTTCCAGTCCGGCTTTCACATTCAGCGTGTCGAAAGTCGTTTCAAACAAAACGATATCCACGCCCCCGTCTACCAAAGCGTCTACCTGTTCTTTATAGGCACTATACAAATCCAAGTAGGTGACAGCACGGTAAGCCGGATCGCTCACGTCAGGGCTCATCGAAGCAGTCTTATTAGTTGGGCCGACAGAACCAGCTACAAAGATCGTGCGATCCGGATGCTCCTTCATAAAGCCATCGGCCACCTCACGCGCCAATTTTCCGGCAGCCAAATTGATATTTCTCACCTGCCCTTGCATGCCGTAATCCTCCATCGAGATAGCATTTGCATTGAAAGTGTTGGTAGCAAAAATATCGGCACCGGCATCCAGATACTGACGGTGGATCGATTTGATCACATCCGGCCGGGTGATACATAACAGGTCGTTATTTCCTTTCAGGTCGCTCATCCAATCGGCAAACTGTTTTCCGCGATAATCTTTCTCGGTCAGTTTAAATCCCTGGACCATCGTACCCATTCCTCCGTCCAGAATCAAAATGCGTTCTTTCAGGAGATTCAAAAATATTTCTTTATCCATAAAGGTTCGTTACCGTTTAAATGCACGATCCATCTCCCGGCGGTCGTCCCGTTCCTTGATAGAGTCGCGTTTGTCATATTCCTTCTTACCTTTGGCAATAGCCACAACGACTTTGGCCAGTCCTTTATCATTAATAAAAAGACGTGTCGGAATAATTGTAAAGCCATTATTGCGGGCAGCGCTTTCAATCTTCCGCAATTCCTTTTTAGTCAGCAACAGCTTGCGGTCACGGCGAGCCGTATGGTTATTGTATGTCCCGTAGAAATATTCTGCCACATACATATTCTTCACCCACAATTCCCCCTTCTCCACAATACAAAACGTATCAACCAGACTCGCCTTTCCCAAGCGTATCGATTTGATCTCCGTACCGGTCAGCACGATCCCTGCCGTAAACGTGTCGAGCAACTCATAATCGAAAGTCGCCCGCTTGTTCTTTATCTGTATGTTATTACTAATCTTCTCTTTCATCTTATTCTCCTATCAAAAACGTAAACCGGGCATCAGCATGGAAAGAATTACCTCGATCAACCAGGGCGTCAGCAAAATCAGACCGGTCGCGGTCCCGACAAACTTCAGGCGTATCTTCTCCTCCACCTGCATATAAG
>CEBY01031986.1_pt1 | contig 14460 bp, 10 predicted proteins | sample 554731 | NCBI WGS metagenome assembly CEBY01 (sample SAMEA3182050, study PRJEB8094) | gut metagenome | biome: human; feature: gut; material: Stool; isolation source: human stools | place: Canada | collected 2012-02-22
GGCGGCAACCCGGTGGTCTGCGCCGGTGCCAATGTGGTGGTGGATCGGATGGATCAGAGCTTCCTGGCCAATGTCAGTGAGCGGGCCGTCCAGCTGCGTGCTGGTCTGGCCAAGCTGCCCATGGTCAAGAACCTTTCCGGCATTGGCCTGATGGTGGGCATCGAGTTCTTTGGCGGCATCCAGGCCGCGGACGTGCTGGCTGCCTGCCGCGAAAAGGGCCTGCTGGTGCTCACGGCCAAGAGCCGCCTGCGTCTGCTGCCCCCGCTGACCCTGACCGCCCACGATGTGGAAAAGGCTCTGGGCATCCTGAACGAGGTGCTGACCGAGATGGAGCAGAAGGCTCCAAAGGAGCAGGCATGAAACATCTGCTGAAAATGAGCGACCTCTCCCCCGCTGAGCTCCACCACATCCTTGATGTGGCGGAGGAGCTCAAGGCAGAGCAGAAGGCCGGGACGACCCCGGCGCTGCTCAAGGGCAGGAGCGTGGCGCTGATGTTCTCCAAAAATTCCACCCGCACCCGCACCAGCTTTGAGGTGGGTGTCTACCAACTGGGCGGTCTGGGCAATTACATGAACGCCGCCACCGAGCTGCAGTCCGGCCGGGGCGAGCCCCTCAAGGACACCGCCCGGGTGCTTGGCCGCTACTACGACTGCGTGGTCTGGCGCACCTACCGTCAGTGCGATCTGGAAGAGTTTGCCGAGCTGGCCGGTGTGCCCGTGATCAACGGCCTGACCGACTACGCCCATCCCTGCCAGGTGCTGGCCGATCTGATGACCATCCGGGAGCGCCGGGGCACGCTGGAGGGCCAGAAGCTCTGCTTCATCGGCGATGGCTGCAGCATGGCAAACAGCCTCATCGTAGGCGGCCTGCTGGCAGGGATGCGTGTGACCTGTGTCTGCCCCGAGGGCTACCGCCCTGCCGCTGACGTGCTGATGTTCGCCCACAAGTATGGCGAAAAGTTTCACCTGCTCACCGACCCCGCCGAGGGTGTGGAGGATGCCGATGTGGTGGTGACCGCCGCATGGAATACGGCCCCCGGCACCCCAGAAAGTGAGCGCCGCCTGCGGGACTTCGCAGGCTTTCAGGTGACTGGCAGGCTGATGGAGGGCGCAAAGCCCGATGCCATGCTCCTCCACTGCCTGCCTGCGCACCGGGGCGAGGAGATCTCCACCGCCGTCTTTGAAGAACACGCCGACGAGATCTTTGACGAGGCCGAGAACCGTCTCCATGTGCAGAAAGCCGTGCTGGCCATCCTGCTGGCCGGTCTGTAAAAACGAAAAAGAGCCCTGGGGCTGCAATTTTCTGCAGCCCCAGGGCTCTTATTGTTTCTCTCAGGGTCTGCGGCTCAGGCCGGGGCCCTCATCAGACACCAGAGTAGGCGGAGAAGCCGCCGTCAATGGGCAGGCAGATGCCGGTGATGAAGCCGGCAGCCTCGTTGTTCAGCAGGAACAGCAGGGCACCCACCAGATCCTTTTCGCTGTCGCCGAAGCGGCCCATGGGGGTGGCAGCCAGGATCTTTTCGGTGCGGGCGGTGGGGGTGCCGTCCTCGTTGTAGAGGAGCCGTGCGTTCTGCTCGCTGGCAAAGAAGCCCGGGGCAATGGCGTTGACCCGGATGCCCACCTTGCTGAAGTGCACTGCCAGCCACTGGGTGAAGTTGGTGACGGCAGCCTTGGAGCCGGAGTAGGCCGGGATCTTGGTCAGGGGCAGGTAGGCGTTCATGCTGGAGATGTTCATGATGTTGCAGCCGGGGCGGCCCACCATCTGCCGGGCAAAGGCCTGCGTGGGCAGCAGGGTGCCGATGAAGTTCAGGTTGAACACCATCTCCACGCCGCTTTCGTCCAGATCGAAGAAGGTCACGGTGTCATCGTCCAGATCCGCCATCTCGAAGAATTCCTTGTCGGTGTTGGCCCGGGGGTTGTTGCCGCCGGCACCGTTCACCAGAATGTCGCAGGGACCCAGATCCGCCATCACCTCCTCTGCCACCTGCAGGCAGTTGGCCTTGTTCATAACATTGCAGGTGTAGCCCTTGGCCATGCCGCCTTCTGCCTCGATCGCATTGGCCAGCTCCTTCAGCTTCTCCATGTTGCGGCCCAGCAGAGCCACTTTGGCTCCTGCCCGGGCCAGAGCCTTGGCGAAAATGGAACAAAGGGTGCCGCTGGCACCGGTGACCACGGCAACCTTGCCGGACAGGTCGGTGTTCAGAACATTCTTTTCCACGAGGATACTCCTTTTTTGATCAGATGGTTGTGGTGATACGGATGATTGTTTTCAGGCGGACAAGGCATCAGACCCTGCCAGCGCCCTTGTCCAGGATCTTATTGAACTGGAGGAAGAAGGTGGTGGCGGTCACGGCAGCGGCGATGATGTCGCTGACGGGCTCGGCAAGGAACACGCCGAACACGGGGTTCGCGACCACATGGGGCAGGATGAAGATGAGGGGGATGAGCAGGATGAGCTTGCGCAGGCAGGCCAGCAGCAGGCTGACCTTGGCCTGACCCAGCGCCATAAAGCTCTGCTGGCAGGCGATCTGGACACCGGTGGAGAAGATGCCCGCCATGTAGATGCGCATGGCCCAGGTGGTGTAATCGATCAGGGAGGCATCCGAGGTGAAGATGCCAGCCACTGCACCGGGAACCAGCATCATCAGCAGCCAGAAGATGGTGGTGTAGCTCAGGCAGAGGGTCAGCTGGAAGCGGAATGCCTGCTTGACGCGGTCTTTCTTGCCTGCGCCGAAGTTGAAGCTCATCACCGGCTGGCCGCCCTGGCAGATGCCCGAGATGGGCATGGTGCACAGCTGGGAGGCGCTGGTGATTACGGTCATGGCACCCACGGCCACGTCACCGCCGTAGCGGGCCAGGCTGGAGCTGAAGCTGATGGACAGCAGGCTCTCGGTGGAGAGCATGACGAAGGTGGAAATGCCCAGTGCCAGCACGGGCATGATGATCTTCCCTTCCAGCTTCATGTCCTCTTTGCGGATCTTGAGGATGGTCTTGGGGCCGGTGAGAAAGCGGATGACCCAGATGGCACCCACTGCCTGGCTCAGCACGGTGGCAATGGCAGCACCCTTTACGCCCATGCCCAGCCCAAAGATGAGGATGGGGTCCAGCACGATGTTGATGACCGCGCCGATAACGGTGGTCAGCATACTGATCTTGGCAAAGCCCTGCGCGGTGATGAAGGTGTTCATGCCAAGCACGATCAGCACGCAGATGGTGCCCAGAATGTAGATGCGGCTGTAAGCCAGAGCGTAGGGCAGGGTGGTGTCACTGGCACCAAACAGCCGCAGCAGGGTGGGTGCGGCGGCGTAAAAGACGATGGTCAGGACGACCGAGAAGAGCAGCAGCATGGTAAAGCTGTTGCTGACGATCTTTTCTGCCTGCTTCTTGTCGCCCTGGCCCATGGCGATGGCGGTGCGGGGCGCGCCGCCGGAGCCGATGAGCATGGCAAAGGCGTTCAGGAGCATCAGGATGGGGGTAAACAGGCCCACGCCGGTCAGAGCCGCCGCGCCGATCCCCGAGATGTGGCCGATGTAGATGCGGTCCACGATGTTGTACAGCAGGTTGACCACCTGCGCCACAACGGCGGGGATCATCAGCTGGAGCAGGAGCTTTTTCACGTCACCCGTGCCCATATCCTGCTGTTTTTTCTGCGTTTGTGCCATGGAAAGTGTCTCCTTTGGTTTGAGCGAGACGGAGAGGGCTGCCCTCAGAACGTCAGGCCGAAGTTCATCTCGTAGTAGTTGCCTGCGGCATCACGGTAGGCGTAAGCCTTGCCGTTCTCGTCCTTCATGCTGTCGGGCATGTAGGCATCTTTTGCAAAGCCGGGCACGTCGTTGGGGCTGATGCAGACACCGTCCGCGTTCACAGCCAGCACCTCGTCGCCCTTGGGCAGGGTCAGGGGCAGTTTGCCAACGGGAGCAAAGCGGCCGAACATCACATCCAGCGTTGCGGAGGGGTAGGTGTCAAAGCCGACGGTCAGAGCGTCGGAGACCTTCTCCACATTGCCGACCTCCCAGGCCAGCGGGCAGTTGATGTTGGAAACGACCTTGCCGCCGTGGGCGTGGACCGCAGCAGCGATACCGGCCAGACGGTTTGCGCCCACCAGAGTGGTCTCCTTGTGGGTCTCAGTGGTGGGCTTGCCGCTCTCGTCCACGTTGCAGACAGTCTTGTCCTCGCAGATGTCCAGCTCCAGGTAGCCCGGGGTGGCGTTGAAGTATGCACCGGACTGGGGGCTGACCATTAGCAGGGCCACCTGGGCCTCATCGGGGGTGTCCACCAGAGTGACATTGCCCAGCATCTCGCGCAGGGCCTTGGTGGCGGCCTCACCGGCCTCGGCGCTCTTGCCAAAGGCCTCAGCGTAGACCTTGGTGCCGTCCTTCAGGGGCAGGGTGCCGTCGTTCTTCAGCAGGACAACGGACTCGCGGTGCACGCGGGAAGCTTCCTCCCAGTCGGCTTTGGTGGCAACGACCTCGGCGGCCTTCCTGGGGTCGGCGTAGGTGTCCTCGAACATGCCCTGACGGAACAGTTCGGTCAGGGTGCGGCTGACAGCGCGGTTCAGGCTGGCATCGGTCAGCACCAGATCTTCCTTCTTGAAACCGGCGGGTACCGCGTGGGTGTCGTAGTAGTCGTTGGTGCCGCGGGCGTAGCTCTCCTCGCCCAGCTCGTTGTCCAGCAGGCCGGAGATCAGGTCCACGCCGCTCTGGGTGACAGCATAGCCGATGCGCTCGGGCTCGTCCAGCATGTCAACGCCCCAGCACATGTTGTGGACGATGCCGGTGTCGGAGTTGATGTAGCCCTTGAAGCCCATCTGGCCGCGCAGCAGGCCGTCGATGAACACCTTGTTGTAGGCAAAGCCGTAGGGCTGGAGCTCGATGGGGTTGCCGTTGAAGTCCTCCTGCGGAGCGCTCTTCTCGGCGCTGGGCTTGGAGTAGTAGGGCATGATGGACTCGGCATTGTGGCGGATGGCTGCGCGGAATGCCGGGATGTGGTACTTCTGCAGGGAGCCGGGGGTGGCATAGATGTTCCACTGGCCTGCTGCATAGTGGGGGTCAAAGCCGTTCTCACGGGCACCGCCACCGGGGAAGTGCTTCACAGTCATGGAAACACCCTCGGGGGTAACGCCGTTGCTGCCGCCCTGGATGCCGGGGATCAGGTGGTCGAAGATCTCCTCAATGAGCTCCGGGTCCTCGCCAAAGGTGCCGAAGGTGCGCTGCCAACGGGGGTCGGTGACGCAGTCGGCCATGTACATGTAGCCCTTCTTCAGGCCGCAGGCATTCCACTCGCGGCGGATGGTGTCGGCGAACTTGTCGATGATGTCGATGCGTGCGGTGCCCTTGACGGCAGCAGCAATGCCCAGGGTGCCGGGATAGGTGGCAAACACGCCGGTGGCATCGTTCATGCCGAACACGACCTCACCGTTCTCGTTGCGGCTGTTGGACATGACCTGCATGGGAACAAAGTGATCACAGGTCTCGGTCAGGTACTGCAGCTGGTTCAGGTAATCTGCCAGATCCTCGGGCGTGGGGCTCTCACGCAGGATGACGTGGCGGTTGAAGCTCTTCTTGACCATGTCAGAGGTGCTGGGCAGGGACTGGGAGCCGAAGATGCTGTCGGAGACGTTCACGGGTGCCTCGTCCAGCAGGCCGCTTTCGTCCGCCACGGGCTTGTGGCCGTTGGCTGCCAGACGGGGGGAAGGATACTTGGGGCCCATGCGCCAGTCGGAGGTGAAGATCTGGCCGATCTTCTCGCTGGTGGTCAGAACCTTGACATAGGCCTCGGCGCGCTCAGCCGGGGTCAAGCGCCAGTCGTTGACTGCGCTGACGGTGCCGGTGCCGTCGATGTCCTTGAAATACAGGCCGTCCTGCTCGATGACCTTGCGCTCCACGGTGCTGATGGTGGGGCCGTTGGGGTTCTGGTAGCGCTTTACACGCTCGGATGCTTTCACTGCCATAGTGTTTTCTCCTTTTCTTTTGAACGCAGCGGCCCATGCCACAGAGCCGCAGATGCTATACCTATTATAATAGGCCGCCGCGCGGAACAACTAGAAAATTTTTTGGATATTTCCGCACTTTCCTTGTATTCTTTTTTGCGCGCGGTTGGAATACAAGTCTGTTTTGTGGAATGTGCTGTACTAGTATCTTGCAATCATGTGCAAAATGACGAACGCTGTTTTTTAAAACTGTTGATTTCGCCCAAGGAGAGTAAAATTGTCCTGTTTTACCTCAAAATTTTACTAACAGAAATTTGATGGATAGTTCATAATGTATACATAAAAATCCCCCGGTTCGCGATGTGGCAGCCGCAGCCCACGGGGGACCGAATGAAAGGCCGGAGTGAGTGGCAGCACACCGGCCGCAGAATTGAAAGGAGAGCTTCTCTATGGCAAAGGTCAAACAGCCGCTTGAAGAAAACGGCATCCACAGAGCGAAAATGTGGGAGATCATGATGTACGCTCTGAACAACACCTCCACCAACACCTACATGCTGGTGGTCGGTTACATCAGCTACTTCCTGATCGGTATCGTCGGTCTGGCATCCGTGCTGGCCGGTTCTATTGTTACCATCATGCGTGTCTGGGACGGTGTCACCGACCCGTTCGTTGGTATGATGGTCGATAAGACCAACGGCAAGTTCGGCAAAAACCGTCCGTTCATTGTCATCGGTCAGATCATCATGTTCGCCACCACCTTCGTGATGTTCAACTTCATCCCCAAGATGGGCACTGGTGTCCGCTTTGTTGCGTTCATCATCATCTACATGGTCTACATCCTGGGCTACACCTGCCAGTGCGTTGTCACCAAGTCTGCTCAGACCTGCCTGACCAACGATCCCAAGCAGCGCCCCATCTTCGCAATGTGCGATACCGTGTACAACATCATCCTGATGAACATTCTCTTCCCTGTCGTCGTTACCGACAGCCTGGTTCCCAAGTTCACCCTGACTGCCGAGGCCAACGCTGCCGAGATCGCTTCTCTGGTGGCACAGAACCCCTCTCTGGCAGGCATCGTGGAGAAGTCCGGCGGCAGCCTGTCCGCTTTCTACAACCCCGGCCTGTTCACCACCATGCAGCTGATGTTCGGCGGCCTGTCTGCAGTGTTTGCAGTCTGCGCCATCATTGCTCTGTGGCGTAAGGATAACTCCAAGTACTTCGGTCTGGGCACCGCCCAGAAGGTCGGCGTGAAGGATTACGTTGACACCCTGGCTCACAACCGCGCCATCCAGATGCTGGTGGTTTCCGCATCTACTGATAAGCTGTTCATGTCCACCATGAGCAACTCCACTGTTATGATCTGCCTGTTCGGCATCATCTTCGGCAACTATGCCGCATACTCCAGCTACTCTCAGATCACCTCTATCCCCATCGCTCTGATCTCCATCCTGCTGATGAACAAGATCGCACGTCAGATGGGCCAGAAGGCTTCCATGATGACCGGCACCTATGGCGGCATCATCGGTTCTATCATCATCACCCTGTTCCTGGTCTTTGTGAACCCCAAGGGCGATGCTTCCAAGTTTGCGCTCCCCGCATTCCGTATCATCCGTCCTGACACCTGGGGCACCCTGTTCACCGGCTGGAGCGCAGTGGGCCTGATCTTCATCCTGCTGATCATCGCATGGCGCGGTGTGCAGGCTCTGTCCTCCTCCATCGTTATCACCATGACCGCTGACTGCGCCGACTACGAAGTCTACCGTACCGGTAAGTACGTCCCCGGCCTGATGGGCACCCTGTTCAGCTTTGTGGATAAGCTGGTCTCTTCTCTGGCAGCCACTCTGGTGGCCCTGTTCTACTCCATGGTCGGCTTCAAGGACGCTCTGCCCGACACCCTGACTCCGTACTCTGACGGCATCTTCTGGGCAACCATCGGCTGCTTCGTCCTGCTGCCCATCGTTGGCTGGCTGTGCAACGTTGTTGCCATGCACTTCTATCCCCTGACCAAGGAGAAGATGGAAGAGATCCAGGCTGAGATCGGCCGCATCAAGGCTGAGGCTGCTGCAAAGCAGGCTTAATGCCAACCATCTCCCTGCGGAAATTTTGAATCCGGGACAGCGCCGCTGTCCTGCATCGTAACCGGAAATGTCCTGCGGCGGGCCATCCTCTGCCGCAGGACTTTCTGATACCCTGAGACCCGGAAGGAATACCACTATGGCAGAAGAAAACAAGCTGAACCAGACCCCTGAGATCACCCCGGCCCCCTCCGCTGAGGCCCCGGAAAAGGCCCCCACCACCGGCGAGCTGCTGGGCGATGTGGAGCACTACGACGAGGAAAAGGACGATTGGAGCACCGGCTATTACGGCACCGGCAGCCGCCAGCAGGTAACGGACGATGTGTTCCACAAGCTGGAGACCGGCGAAGAGTTCACACGGGATGACTTTATCAAGGCGGAGCTGGCGCTGCAGGATGCCAAGCTGGAAGCCGGCATCGATCTCGAAAAGGAGAAGAGCCCGGGCCTCATTGGTAAGTATCACGATTGGAAAAAGAACCGCGTAAGGCACAAGGTGAACAAAAAGAAGTACCTTCTGCTCTGCCTGTTTCTGGGCTGGTGCGGCGGCCACCGCTACTATGAAAAGCGGTATGCGCTGGCGGCCTTCTACACCCTGTTCTTCTGGAGCATGGTGCCCTTCTTCCTCTGCGTGACCGACCTTCTCATTGCACTGCCCATGCAGGCCGATGAGAACGGCGACATCCTGATCTGACATCTTCCTCTATTCATTCATTTACCTCCTAGCGCCAGAAAGGGCCTGCGGCATTTGCCGTGGGCCCTTTCTGGCGTTTGCAGGCCCGTTCTCCGGCGCAGAACATAGTGGCAGCTAACTGGCGTTGTGCTATACTAGTATATCAATTGATTGTGCAATAAGCACAATAGAATTTTTCACATTCGTGAAACTTTTCCCATAATCGTAAAATTGACCTGTTTCACCTTAAAATATTACTAACAGATAGATCAAAAAGCGTTCATAATATAGACATAAAGTTCCGGACGGGCTGGTACGCAGTGGCAGCTGTAAGCCCCATGGAGAAAACGGAGAATGTTCCTGTGTGAACAAAGGAGAGAATGAAATGGCAAAAACCAGAAGTCTGCCGGATAAGTTCTATGATAAGGACTATGAGCACAACGGCATCCACCGCGTTCCCCTGTGGCGTATCGCAGGCTACGCGCTGAACAACACCGCAACCAACGTTTATCTGATGATGATGAACTACGCTACCTTCTACCTGATGGGCTGGGTCGGCGTTGGCATGATGGTCGCTTCTTCCCTGACCATGATGATGCGTATCTGGGACGGTGTCACTGACCCGTTCGTCGGCTTCATGGTCGATAAGACCAACGGCAAGTTCGGCAAGAACCGCCCGTTCATCGTGATCGGTCAGATCATCCTGTGCGTGACCAGCTACATCGCTTTCCATGTCACCCACAAGCTGCCTCAGGGCGTGCGCTTCCCCTTCTATGTGGTCGTTCTGATGGTCTACTACCTGGGCTACACCTGCCAGTGTGTTGTTACCAAGTCTGCACAGAGCTGCATGACCAATGACCCCAAGCAGCGCCCCATGTTCGCTTCCTTCGACGGCGTGTTCAACACCCTGCTGTTCGCCATTCTGGGCATCATCATTCCCCGTATCGCCAACAGCTACAACGATGTGGGCGGTTACGCATCTCTGGAGTTCTTTGACACCCTGTGGAAGATGACCGCTGTCATGTCTGCGATCTTCACCATCATCGCTGTGATCTCCATCGCTCCCAAGGATCGTTCCGAGTTCTTCGGCACCGGCAAACCTGTCAAGGTCGGCCTGAAGGATTACTGGGATACCCTGAAGAACAACCGCGCCATCCAGATGCTGGTCCTGTCCGCATCTACCGATAAGCTGGGTTCTTCTGCAAAGTCCAGCGCCGTCATGGTCGCCATGTTCGCCTGCATCGCCGGTTCCAACCTGCTGCAGAGTAATGTTACCGGTCTGGTCACCATCCCCAGCACCATCGTGTGCTTCCTGTTCATCAGCTTCTTTGCTACCCGTCTGGGTCAGCGCAAGGCTATGCTGATCGGTTCTGTGGGCGGTCTGATCACCAATGGTATCCTGGCAGCTCTGTGGCTGTTCGGTGATCCTACCACCATGACCTCCAACCCCGAGACTGGTGCTCTGAACTGGGGCTACTTCCTGATCATCTATCTGGTCTTTACCATCGTCACTGCTGGTTTCCAGGGTATCTCCGGTAACATCGTTATCCCCATGACCGCTGACTGCGCTGACTACGAAGTCTACCGTACCGGCAAGTACGTCCCCGGCCTGATGGGCACCCTGTTCAGCTTCGTGGATAAGCTGGTCTCCTCTTTCGCTCCCATGGTCGCCGGTATCATGTTCAGCATGTGCGGCTTCACCGACCACAACCCCGTTATGGGTGACCCTGTTACCCCGGGCCTGCGCGGCGGCGTTGTCTTCTGCGCATACGGCATGATCATGATCGGCCTGGTCTGCAACCTGATCGCTATGAAGTTCTATCCCCTGACCAAGGAGAAGATGGAAGAGATCCAGGATGAGGTCGCTCAGATCAAGATGAAGACCATGGCTGAGAACGCCTAATTGGTACTTGCAATTTTCTGCGGAAACCTGTAAAATCAAATAGGAAAACCGCTCGCCCTTGCGGCGGGCGGTTTTCTGCTTTTGGAACAAAATTCAGACAAGAGGTACATCGTAAATGGAAGAAAAGACACAGTGGGGAAAGGACCCGGACCATGGGTTCATCTGGAACACCATCGACCACCTGTTATACTGGAGAGAACACCGTGAAAAGCACTGTGTCAGCCGTAAGAAGTATATGCGCCTGTGCATTCTGGGCGCGTTTGGTGCGCACCAGTTCTATGCCAAGCGCCCGGTGCTGGGCCTGCTGTATCTGGCAACCTTCTGGAGTGGTTTCTCTGCCGCTATGACCATCGTGGACTTCATCATTGCCGTGCCCATGAAACCGGACGAAAACGGCAACATCTGGCTGTAAAAAGCCCTCTGGCGGCCTGCTGGGCCGGAAAGGAAAACACCCTATGGATAATGTCATGCAGTTTCTGTTCAACACCAACCACGAGCAGCCCAGCATCCTGGTCTGGATCCTGCTGATCGTGATCGCGGTCGTGATTCCCAATTACGTCAGATATCGGATGGAACAGAAGCACTCCAATGATTCTGTTCCCACCCAGAACCCTGCCCGTTCTGCCCCGCGCAAGAAGAAGCGCAGCAAGAAGCGCTGAGCCGCAGGCTGGGGCAGCATAGTAAAGATGCTTTGCTATTTCATGATCTCCCATAACCGAAAGGGCCCTGCAAATGCCGCAGGGCCCTTTTGGTTTGCCAGAGTGTGTGGAGAGATGGGGAAACAAAAACCGCCCCGGCGGCTGCTTTATGCAGTGCCGGGGCGGTTCGTTCGTTTTTGGTGTTCAGATGCAGGAAGTACTTACTTCTTGATCTTGATCAGCTGTGCGTTCAGGCTCTCGATAAAGCCGTCGGGCATGTTGATCATCTTAGCCATAGTCTCAGGGGTCATGCGCTTCATCATATCCCACATGCCAACGCCGGGCTTGATGTCAAAGTTGGTGGCCAGCTTGACAGCCCTGGTAGCGAGAGCCAGAGCCTCTTCGTTCTTGGAGAGATCCTCCATGCTGTCCTTGATGCTGTAATAGCCCTCGGGGAACTCCATCGGAGCCTTCAGATCCAGGCTGCCGACCTGCTTGAACCAGTTGGCAACGCCCTCCTGACGCTCGTTGAACTCAGGCAGAGTGTAGCAATCAGGCTCCTTCTCGACCTTTTCCAGCGTGATGGAATCCTTCACGTCACCGGCAACGGCCAGGATGGTGTTGAAGCCCTCTTCCAGAGCGACGTTGAACTTGAACACGCGGTGCGCGGTCTGCTGGGCGGCTTCCTTGCCGTTGACGTACAGCACAACGGTGTCCTGGTTGGAGTAGACCTTGATCTCGGTGGTCTCGCCTGCGCGCTGTGCATGGCGGCGGCCGGCGATGTGGACCATGGGCTGCTTGGACCAGTATGCCTGGTAGACAAAGTAGCTGTCCTTCTTGGTCTTGCGGTCAATGGTCATCAGGCCCTTGTTGTTGCGGCCTGCAACGCCGCCCTCGTTGCGGGCAGCACAGCCAAAGTCGAACATGTTCCAGCAGTGGGTAGCCCACACCCAGGGACGATCCTCGAACACCTGAGCCAGATGCTCGTGGTACAGTGCCTGATACTCCTCGGTGTAGTCCTTGCACTGGGGATCGTTGCTGTGCCAGTTGATGATGCCCTCGGTGCCGTACTCGGAGATGCCGATGCAGATGTCGGGGTGCTCGGCGTGGAACTTGTCCAGCCAGGGGCCGTTCTGCTCCATCTTGCCGCCGTACCAGCCGAAGTAGTGGTTGTAGCTCTCTACATCGGTAATGTGATGCATGGGGCCGTCAACGGGGGTGTTGGAGACGTGGGCAATGGTGGTGAGACGGGTGGGATCCAGCTCACGCACCAGCTTCTGCAGGTCGTGGTGGTTGTCCACCAGCTCCTGGCAGATGCCGCCGATCAGGATCTCGTTGGACAGGCCCCAGAACATGATGGAGGGGTGGTTGTAGTTCTGGATGATCAGTTCGGTCATCTGGCGACGGCAGTTCTGGTGAGCGGAGGGGTCCTTCTTAAAGACGCTGATGAAGGGGATCTCAGCCCAGACGGCGAAGCCCAGCTCGTCACATGCGTCGTAGAAGTCCTGGCTGTGCTGATAGTGGGCCAGACGGATGGTGTTGGCACCCAGCTCCTTGATGAGCATGGCATCCTCGTAGTGATCCTCAGCGGTCAGGGCATTGCCCTTGTATAGACGATCCTGATGGCGAGCCACGCCGCGCAGCGGGGTGGGCACGCCGTTGATGGAGAAGCCGTCGTTCGGGGTCACAGTATAGCTGCGGACACCCACGTTGGCGTAGATCTCGTCAAAGGTCTCGTTGTTCTTCTGCAGGCGGGCGGTCACGGTGTACAGGTTGGGCTCGTCCATGCTCCACAGCTGGGCATCGGGAACGTACAGGGTGACCTTGGTGCTGTCGCAGGGGCGCACGCCGGAAGCAACTTCGTTGCCGTAGCAGTCCTCGATGCTGTACATCACGGTATAGGCCTCTTCGCCGTTGGTGACCCAGCTCTCGATCTCAAAGGTGGCACCGCCGTCCTCGGTGGGCTTGGGGGTGACCTTGATGCCGGGGCCGCCGAAGTAGTCCAGGTCAAAGTGGGTGCCGGGCACGCTGATCAGGTTCACGCCGCGGTACAGGCCGCCGTAGAAGGTGAAGTCGGCGGAAGCGGGGTACATGGAGGGGGTGTCCTCGTTGGAGACCTCGATGGTCAGCTCGTTGTCGCCCTCGTGGCACAGGTCGGTGACATCGGCACGGAAGATGGAGAAGCCGCCCTCGTGGGTGGTTGCCACCTGGCCGTTGACCTTCACGGTTGCGGCCAGAGCAGCTGCCAGCACCTCAACGTAGGTGCGGCCGCCAGCCAGAGGCTGCTTGGGCTGGGTAAAGGTGCGGGTGTAGACACCGGTGGTGCGCAGATAGCTGCCGTTGCCGTCCATGCCGTCCACAGCGTTCCAGGTGTGGGGCAGGGTGACCTGCTCGGTGGGACGCTCGCCCTTGGGGAAGGACAGGGTCCAGTTTTCGTTCAAGGAAATGATCTCTCTCATCGATACTGCTCCTTCTGGTTTTCTTCTTTGTTTCGGCGGCCTGTATGGCAGAAGAAATGCCGGAAACAGGCCGGTTGTTGATTTTAGTATAGCACATCAGAGGGGGGCAGAGTTTGTACAATCTTTTGGCAAAATAGTAATATTTTGTGAAAATCCAGACGATGATTCCACGATTTTACAATCTGGCCCTTGGAAATGACAGTACAGCATGAAAAAGGTGCCCCGAAGCAGAGAGGAAAAGGAGGTTGTACTTCTCCGCAGAGGGCGGCAGCGGCTTCCGCTCATCCCTGACCAGAAGCTTTCTTTGGCGCTGTGGGTCCCTCCGGCAGAAAGTGTTGACGGAACGGCGGCTTTTTGCTATAATTATATAGCTATGAATATGGAGATGTATCGAAGTGGTCGTAACGAGAACGACTCGAAATCTAACTGGCTTTTTGGAAGTGGTTTTCCGGTTTTGCTAGGTTTCATGCGGGTTTTCCGACTTCGTGAGGGAACGATTTTCTGGCGTTCTCTCCTGCAATTCTCTCCAAAGTTTTCCCAGAATGCACGGCGCATTCTAAAATTTAATATCTGGAGCATTACTCAAGTGGTCGTAAGAGGTCGCACTCGAAATGCGATAGGCCGGGAGACCGGTGCCAGGGTTCGACTCCCTGATGCTCCGCCAAATCGAATGGACAGATGAATTTTATTCGTCTGTCCATTCTTTTTTGCCGGAACATCGCCCGTCCACCCTGTCTTGTGGGCGTATGGCATCATGCTGACGCATTGCCATAGCCCAGCCCCTCCA
>CEBY01005306.1_pt1 | contig 14019 bp, 9 predicted proteins | sample 554731 | NCBI WGS metagenome assembly CEBY01 (sample SAMEA3182050, study PRJEB8094) | gut metagenome | biome: human; feature: gut; material: Stool; isolation source: human stools | place: Canada | collected 2012-02-22
CTGGAGGAATTATCAAAGATTGCTACAGATTATGGCATTATTCATAATGGATGCCTTGTGCAGGAGCTTACAAGAGAAGAGCTTATGAAAAAATGCAGTGAGCGTATAGAGCTTACACTTGATAATCCTAAGCAGGCTATTCCTGTGCTTGATGATATGGGCTTTAGCAGCTATCAGGTTATAGATAAAGAACATATTCATATATTTGAAAGACTGGGAGAAAGTGCCAGACTGAACATGGAGCTTGCAAAGGCGGGAATTCCAGTTAAGGGAATATCTATTACAAGTGAAGAACTTGAGAATTATTTCTTAAGGCTTACAGGGGGTGACAATCGTGCTTAATATGATAAAGATGGATGTATACAGAATGTTTCGTACAAAGAGTATGTATGTAATATGGATTATATTGCTGGCATCAGCACTGCTTACCTCATTTCTTTCAAAAATAGATTATGATGCAGTTAATAAAGAGTGGGAGAGGCAGCAGGCAGTGGAAAGTCAGGCAGATACTGATGGTCAGACAGTTGATGTGGTAAATGCACAAGACATAGAGGAACAACAGGCAGATAACAGCAACAAGGAACAGCTTTCGCAGCAGAATACAGATAATGTCAATATTGGTATGAGTGTGGAATTACCTACGGAGCCAGGGAAGAAGGTTACGGTAATGGATGTTTTCTTTTCTAATGCACAGGGAAAGTTTTATGCACTTTTTCTTGTAATATTTGCGGTTATGTTTGCAACAGCAGATATTAAGAGCGGTTATATTAAGAATATTGGTGGACAGGTTTCACAAAGGGGGATGCTTATTGTTTCAAGGGCAGTTGCGCTTGCTTTATTTACAGCAATTACATTTGCAGGGATATTTGTATTCCAGGCAGCAGCGAATATGCTTGCGTTTAAATGTGTGGTGTGGGGTAACTGGAAAGAGATTATACCTTATTTCTTAACGGAACTTACGCTTCATTATGCATTTGTGTTAATATGTATGGCGATAGCAGTTATAATTAAGAATAATGTTATAAGCATGACCTTATCGGTATGTCTTACCATGAATATAATGAGCATTGTGTATGCCCTTATAGATTATGTGGGCAATAGAGTGGGACTTCATAACTTCAATATATATAAGTATACAGTAACTGGAAGGATGGCAATGCTTCCTATGAATGCAGGCAGGGACGATGTTATTAGTTCAATGTGTGTGGCAGCCACATTTATTGTTATAATGCTGTCATTAAGCAGTTATATTTTTCAGAAAAGGGATATTTAGAGAATGAGGATTATTATTGGAATATTAGCAGTAATAATTATTATACAGGCATTTATTATGTGGAAATACCAGCGGCAGATTAAGGACATCTGCCGCCAGTTGTCGTTTCTTATGGAACACGATAGTAACAAGCTGATTCAACGCGAAATAGATATGGGGGGAATAGGTGAGCTTTCAGATAAATTGAATGAACTGCTTGACCTGCGTAAAAAAGAAAGAAACGAGTACAGAAAAAAAGAAGAGCTGATTGCAGATACATATACTAATCTTTCACACGATATAAGGACACCGCTTACATCGCTGGATGGGTATTTCCAGCTTATAGAGGAATGTGACAATATAGATGACCAGAGGAGATATCTTGATATAATCAGAGAAAGGCTTAACAGCCTCAATGAAATGCTGGAGGAACTTTTTACATTCACTAAGCTGAAAAATGATTCGTATAAGCTGGAGCTTACGGATTGTTGTATGAACAGAATATTAAAAGAAACTGTCTTTTCTTATTATGATGAATGGAAGAAGCAGGGCATCTGCCCGGATATTAGTATTACTGAGGAAATGCTGTATATATCAGGTAATAAGCAGGGCTTAAGAAGAGTTATACAGAATGTCATAAAAAATGGTATTGATCATGGGGAAAAGAACATAAGTATCGAGCTTACCAGAAAGGATAATCACGCCTTGCTTAAAATCAGCAATTATACAGAACATCCTGAAAATATTGACTTAAGCCATGTGTTTGAGCGTTTTTATAAAGCGGATGTTGCAAGAGGCAGAGCCTCAACCGGACTGGGTTTATCTATTGCAAAAGAGCTTGTGGAGCGTATGAATGGAGATATAAGTGCAAGAATACAGGGAAATGATTTTATTATTGAGATAAAAGTTCCGCTTGTGGTATAACGAACACAATAGTGCTCATCTTAAAAGTTCCTTACGGAACTTTGTATGTGCGCTGAAAAGCTGCACAAATATTGTGGTATAATATGTATGAAAAAATAATAAAAATATTATACTACGCATTGATAAAAAAATAACAAAGTGATATAAATGTAAAAGAAACAGGGGCTGTTACGGAGAAATTATATATAGAATATGCTGATTCGTTTAATGAATGGGGAATATTACAGATTCAATAATAAAGGGAGACATGCGTATGAAAAATATAAAAGAAATAGGGGATTTTTTTATAAATCTGAATGAATATGTATATGCAACAGATATAGAAACCAATGAGATTGTATATATGAATCATAAAGCATTGGAAGCGTATAGCTTGGAATCAATAGAGGATATAAAAGGCCTGAAGTGCTATGAGGTATTACAAAAAGCTTCTGTTAAATGTGGAATGTGCAACAACAGCAGGCTTCTGCCTGGAGCCTTTGATGAATGGCGTTATTATAATCCTGTATTAGATAAGTATATGATAATAAAGGATACACTGATAGAGGGCGAAGGGAACAGAAAGTACAGGCTGGAAATAGGCATAGATATAAGTGAAGAGCTTGCACAGGATAAGCTTATCCAAAAGTATAGAGAAACTGAGGCTCTTGTCAATGAGGGCTTAAGAGTGGCACTTGCAGCAGATACACCTGATGAAACGATAAGCACACTTCTTGGGTATATAGGTAAAGCACTTAGTGGAGAAAGAACCTATATATTTGAAAAGAATATATATGGAAGAGATGATAATACATATGAGTGGACGGCAGAGGGAATAAGTCCGAAGAAGGATAATCTTCAGAATCTGCCGCCAGAGGTATGTGCTAACTGGTATAAGTGTTTTGAAAAAGGCGGAAACATCGTAATTCAGGATATTGAAGAAATAAAGGATAGTGATCCCCTGCAATATGATAATTTAAAAAGACAAGGTGTTCATTCAATAATTGCAATTCCTATATATAACGAAGGAAATGTTGTTGCATTTATGGGAATAGGCAATCCGCCACTGCTTACACTTAAATATGCCTTAAGTATACTTGAGATTATGGGAGCTTTTATTATATCGTGTATAAAGCGCAGGAATACGATAAGAAAGCTTGAGAATATGAGCTATAAGGATGCCCTGACTAATATAGGAAACCGCTTTGCAATGAGTGCATGTGTAGATAATATAGATAAAAAACAAAGTATAGGCGTTGTATATTGTGATGTTACAGGACTTAAGTATGTGAATGATACGATGGGACACGAGGCTGGTGACAGACTTATTCTAAATGCATGTGCATGTCTTACGGATGTGTTTGGAGAAGATAGGGTGTTCCGTATAGGTGGTGATGAATTCCTTGTAATCTGTACACAGATAGACGAGAATACATTAATAAAGCATATAACAGAGTTAAAAGAACTAATGAAAGAGCGTTCTGTGAATATGGCAGCCGGTGTTATCTGGAGGGAGAACGTAATAACAGGCTTTGATGAAATGCTGCGTGAATCTGAGGAACGGATGTATGCTGATAAAGCACAATATTATAAAGAAAAAGGTGTTGAACGCAGAAAAGGACGGGCATAGCAGGACTAAAGCAATACATGTAACACAATAACAGGAAATTTTGTGATAAATTATAATAAATAATACAGCTTAATTATTGACATTTTAAGATCAATTATATACAATCACATTATCTGCGATGACGAAGACAGTAGATTATGAAAGAAAGCAATAGCGAGCCGGGAGGGTGGAAGCCGGTGTGAGTAGAGCATAGTTGAATATCACTTCCAAGCATCCTTGCAGAACTTTGTAGTATGATATTATTGGTAAAATTATGGATGGTATTATATTACGAAAAGTAAGTAAGGACGGTAATCCTACCGTTACAAGGGACGCATATGATGGTATGTCGTAATTGATATAGGTTAAGTTGATTCAGCCCCTGTCGTATTACGGCAGGGGCTTTTTTGCATATGTAACGACATTTGTTACAGCACCAATAAAGCAAGCTGATATCGTTACGATTAAGTAAATGATTTGAAAGGAGTAACACAATGGTATACGAGAAAGTTTCATCAGATATGAATTTCGTAGACAGAGAAAAACAGGTCGAAAAGTTCTGGAAGGATAATGATATATTCCAGAAGAGTATTGATAACCGCAAGAAGGGGGAAACATATACATTTTATGATGGACCTCCTACAGCTAATGGTAAGCCACATATCGGACATGTTCTTACAAGAGTTATAAAGGATATGATTCCAAGATATAGAACAATGAAGGGTTATATGGTTCCACGTAAGGCCGGATGGGATACACACGGACTTCCAGTTGAGCTTGAGCTTGAGAAGGAATTAGGTCTTGACGGCAAGGAACAGATTGAAGAGTATGGTCTTGAGCCATTTATCAAGAAATGTAAGGAAAGCGTATGGAAATACAAGGGTATGTGGGAGGATTTCTCATCTACAGTTGGTTTCTGGGCTGATATGGATAACCCATACATCACATATGATGATAACTTCATCGAGTCTGAATGGTGGGCTTTAAAGCAGATATGGGATAAGGGTCTTTTATACAAGGGCTTTAAGATTGTTCCTTACTGCCCACGTTGTGGAACACCTCTTTCATCACACGAAGTAGCACAGGGCTACAAGGCTGTTAAAGAGCGTTCAGCAGTAGTACGTTTCAAGTGTGTAGGCGAAGATGCATATTTCCTTGCATGGACAACAACACCTTGGACACTTCCATCTAACGTGGCACTCTGCGTGAACCCAGAGGAAACATACGTAAAGGTTAAGGCAGCAGACGGTTATACTTACTATATGGCAGAGGCACTTCTTGATAAGGTACTTGGTGGACTTGCAGTTAAGGCAGGCCAGACAGTTAATGGTACAGCAGTAGAAGAAGGCACAGAAGTAGGTAGCGGTGCAGGCGTTGATTACGAAGTATTAGAAACTTACAAGGGTAAAGACCTTGAATATAAAGAATATGAGCCATTATATCAGTGTGCGGCAGATGTTGCAGCTAAGCAGCACAAGAAGGGACATTTTGTTACATGTGATGACTATGTAACTATGTCAGATGGTACTGGTATCGTTCATATTGCACCAGCATTTGGTGAAGATGATGCCAAGGTTGGACGTAAGTATGACCTTCCATTCGTACAGTTCGTTGACGGAAAGGGTGAACTTACAAAGGAAACACCATATGCAGGACTTTTCGTTAAGAAAGCAGACCCAGAAGTACTTAAAGACCTTGATAAAGAGGGCAAGTTATTTGATGCTCCTAAGTTCGAGCACGATTACCCATACTGCTGGAGATGTGATACACCACTCATCTACTATGCAAGAGAATCATGGTTTATTAAGATGAGTGACCCAGAAGTTAAGGCTAACTTAATAGCTAACAACAAGACAATCAACTGGATTCCGGAAACTATCGGAACTGGACGTTTTGGTGCTTGGCTTGAAAATGTTCAGGACTGGGGAATTTCACGTAACAGATACTGGGGTACTCCTCTTAATATCTGGGTATGTGATGATTGTGGAGAAATGTTATCTATCGGAAGCAAGGCAGAATTAAAGGAACATTCTGATAACTGTCCAGATGATATCGAGCTTCACAGACCATATATTGATGCTGTTACTTGCACTTGTCCTAAGTGTAAGGGCAAGATGAAGAGAGTTCCAGAAGTTATCGACTGCTGGTTCGACTCAGGTTCAATGCCATTTGCACAGCACCACTATCCATTTGAGAATAAGGAAGTGTTTGAACAACAGTTCCCTGCTAAGTTCATTTCAGAAGCCGTTGACCAGACAAGAGGATGGTTCTACTCACTTCTTGCAATATCAACACTTCTTTTCAATAAAGCACCTTATGAAAATGTTATCGTACTTGGTCACGTTCAGGATGCAGATGGACAGAAGATGAGTAAGTCAAAGGGTAACGCTGTAGATCCATTTGACGCATTACAAAAGCACGGTGCAGATGCTATCCGCTGGTATTTCTACGAGAATTCAGCACCTTGGCTTCCTAACAGATTCCATGACAAGGCTGTTACAGAAGGTCAGAGAAAGTTTATGGGAACTATCTGGAACACATATGCATTCTTTGTACTTTATGCTAACATAGATGATTTTGATGCTACTAAGTACACACTTGAGTATGATAAGCTTCCTGTTATGGATAAATGGATTCTTTCAAAGCTTAATACTCTTGTTAAGACTGTTGATAATAATCTTGCCAACTACAAGATTACAGAAACAGCAAGAGCACTTGAGGACTTTGTAGATGAGCTTTCTAACTGGTATGTAAGAAGATGCCGTGAAAGATTCTGGGCAAAGGGTATGGAGCAGGATAAGATTAATGCTTATATGACTCTTTACACAACACTTGTAACACTTTGCAAGACAGCAGCACCTATGATTCCTTTTATGACAGAAAGCATTTACAGAAACCTTGTATGCAGTATAGACAAGACAGCTCCTATCAGTATCCACCTCTGCGACTTCCCAGAAGTCAAGGAAGAATGGATTGACAAGGAACTTGAAGATAACATGGAAGATGTATTAAATGCTGTTGTTATCGGAAGAGCATGCCGTAACTCAACTAATATCAAGAACAGACAGCCAATCGGCAAGCTGTACATCAAGGCTGACTGGAAGTTAAACGAATACTTTACAGCTATCATAGCAGATGAGCTTAATGTTAAGGAAGTTGAGTACACAGATGATGTAAGAGCATTTACTTCATACTCATTCAAGCCACAGTTAAAGACACTCGGACCAAAGTATGGCAAGCATCTTAATGCTATCAGAGCAGCACTTTCAACACTTGATGGCAATGCAACTATGGATGAACTTAATACTAAGGGTTCATTTACAATCAATGCTGATGGTGAAGATATCGTTCTTGAGAAGGATGATGTTCTTATTGAGATGACTCAGAAGGAAGGCTTTGTAGCAAGTTCTGATAAGGGTATCACAGTTGTTATGGATACTAACCTTACACCAGAGCTTATCGAGGAAGGCTTCGTAAGAGAAATCGTAAGCAAGATTCAGACTATGCGTAAGGATGCTGGATTTGAGGTTATGGACAAGATTACTGTATATGTAGATGGTAATGACAAGTTAGCAGACCTTATGAAGAAGAATGAAGAACAGATCAAGAGCGTTGTTCTTGCAAATACTATAGAAACAGGTAAGACAGCAGGATTCACTAAGGATTGGGATATCAATGGTGAGAAGGTTGTGCTTGCGGTTGAGAAGAACTAATATAGAACTTTAATATATCAGGAGAAAATTACAGTTGTGCGAATTTTCTCCTGATTTTTTAATATTTACAGTTTTTGGGTTGATGTATAAATATTTGTGAAAATATATATTGACAAATAAGGTTTAGTGACTTAGACTAAGGCTATAAATATCAGATAAGAGAGGTGCAGATTAATATGCAGCCAGTAATATATGAAAGTGAGTATAACTTCTGTAAGATATTGTGGGAGAATGAACCAGTTAAGAGCACGGAGCTGGTGAGATTATGCAGGGAAAAGCTTGACTGGAAGAAGTCAACCACATATACAGTTATAAAAAGACTGAGTGACCGCGGAATAATAAAGTCCGAGAATGCAATAGTCACATCTATAATTAAGAAAGAAGATGCACAGTCAATAGAGAGCGTGAATACCATAGATTCAAGATTTGACGGTTCGCTGCCGGAATTTGTGGCGGCTTTTGTTCGTGCAAGGGGGATAACGGACGAGGAAAGACAGGAGATAGTAAGGCAATTTGGGTTAGATAAATAACACAATGGGGATTGTGTAAAGTGGAAGGCTTAGGGCAATCCGTATACATCAGTGAGTGGGGGTATACATATGATGGGGTTAAAGTTATATACAGACGTTTTGGAGAATAATATCAGAGTAATGGCAGCTATATTAATATGCCTGCTGATATGCGGATTAATGCGTATAAAGTCAGCGAAGCTTAAGCTGCTGTTAATGTCTTTAGTGTGGGTCAGAATTCTGATACCACTGTCAATCAGATTCAATATAAAAATAGTATCAACAGACATATTGTCAGAAGTGAGTTACACAGATAGTGTGACGGGAATAACAATAAATATGTATGAAATATTAGCGGTCATATGGCTGCTTGGAATTGTTGTGATATTTCTGCGTAATATGTTAGCTGATATGAAATTCAGGAACGGATTATCTACAAGTATTCCACAGGAGATACTAGCTGGCGGTAAAAGAGTGAAAGTATACAGAAGTGATTATATATCTTCTGGATTGGTATATGGTGTTGTCAGACCTAAGGTTTATATATCATATGCAGTCAATGATGAAGACGTACCATATCTTTATGAGCACGAGTATACGCACATACGCCACAGACATCATATTATCAAGATAATAACAGGCATAGCAGCGGTTATATATTGGTACAATCCGCTGGTATGGATGTTTTATAAGTATTATGCAGAATATATAGAGTTAAGCTGTGATTATGACTGCTGTAACAGACATATGGACGATGAGGACTGGAGTAAGAAATATGCCAATATATTGTTAAATAGTGCTTATAAAGGCAATGTGACAAAAGTAAGGGTGCTGGGATTTAATAATGATTACAGAATTACGATTAATAGAATAGGTAATATAATGAAGCCTCAAAGTGCCAGTACCAGCAAGGTGGCAGTATCATTACTGATATTGACGGTTGTTATGGCTGCATTATTCATAAAGCCTACGGTGCAGTATGTAGAAGCCGGTGGTAGTGAAGTTAATAGAAGTACAGATGTCATTGAAAAGATAGAGCATACAGATGAGAGCGTACAGATAGAAGATGAAGAACAGGCAGAAGAGGAGGTAATTAGGACAGAGCAGAAGGAAGTCGATGGGAAAGTATTAGGAACGGGTGGACAATATGTCCAGTCATATCAGGAGGTCATTGATGATGACGGCAATTTAGTTAAAGTTGTTGTAAAATATCCGGATGGCAGTTCTGATAGTAGAAATGAATAAATTAGTTAAGAAAGGGATAGAGGTTATTATGAAAAGATTAGAAAAAATATTTATTACGAATATATTATTAGCAATATTAATATGCACAATGCCAATTAATGAAGCTAAGGCTGATGATGTTTTATATGTAAGTTCATATTCAGAAGATGATATGCAAATGATGAGGGAATATTCTGCTAAGTCAGTAATGTATTTAACGCTTACAGATATAGATACTAATGAATTGACTGCAGATGTAATAGTTAGTATTTTATACGATTATGCTGATGGATATTGGGTTGAAATGAATAATGTATATTTAAGTATAGAGTGTTATGAGGGCTATTTAGTTTTTGTTGATGAGAACCAAGAAATATATCAAGATTACGGAGTAAGATATTGCACGATAAGCAACTCTGACGGCTTAAATATAAAATATAAGATAAAAGCGTACGCAGATTGTTATGGTGAAACAAGTGTAGATTATGAAATAATAGATAGATATTATGATTAATAACATAATGGGAATGAACATTATGGTAGCTAATATGTAATAAATAAAAGTAAAATTAATTGACAGAATAGGTCTAATGAGTTAGACTGATGGTATAAATACTTTGTGCATTAATTATAAAGAACCAAGAGCTCAGTTCTTAATATTTAGTATTAGTGCAACAAAGAGTTAAATTTAATTAAGAAAGGAGGAGGTATAGATAATATTTAGTTAGTAACCGAGTAACTAAAGATATTTACCGAAAGGAGAAAATATTATGAATATTATGAGAATAAAGAGAATAGGTAAAATGGCAACAGCGGCTATTATAGCATTCATTGCTGTTGTAGTATTTATTAATCCACAGAAGGCATCCGCATCACAGGGTGGTGCAGTAACGGTAACAGCTACTTCCAATTATGTACTTGACGATTCGCATAATGTGGATATTTCTATAACAGCTTATGTTGAATATGCATATGATGAAGGCGCTTATGGTTGGGTTATAAATATCATTCCACAAAGCTGGAGCAAGACAAGTGATAATGTAACAATAGATAATATGGATTATGAAGATGACTATGGATATCAGACATCAACAGCTACATATGTATTCCATTATACAGCTCACGCAGCATTTGGTGAGGGTAATTATGATGGATATGCCACATTTAAATTTTACGTTGATGAATGGGGAGATTTTGATTACTGGTTAGAGTAATTAAATAGTTAAGAGTGGATTATGGAAAGGGGCGTATCGGCTATGAAAAAGATATTATTAATTATGATGACAGTTACAACAGCATTAGTTATGACAGCGTGTTCTGGAAAGACGAACAGGCAGACATCATCTGAGGATTATAAGTATTCCTCATATGTATATGATGACAATGCACCACAGTATTATATGTCGGATAATGCGGCGGCATCAGAGACCGGATATTATTATATAGCCGGTGCGCCTGTTAATAATAATAGGAATTCGTATATATATTATTATGATATGGTGAAAGATATGACCATACCATTATGTTCAAAGATGGACTGTGACCATAGGACAGAAGAGTGTGAGGCATATATGTCTAAGGATGCCTGTCTGGGAAATAAGATATGGTATCATAACCAAAGATTATATATGATTGAGAGGACTACAGAAAAAGATATACTTGTTTCCTATGATAAGACAATGAGAGATAAGAAAGAAGAGAAGACGCTATCAATAAATGGGCTGTCAGTTAATAAAAATGATAACAGTGCCTGTTTAACTAATGGTAAATTATATTATGAAATATCCGGAGATAATCAGATATATCTGTGTGCAGTGCCTATAGATACAGATGGGCAGGCTTATATTGTAAAACAGTATGCGAGTGGGTATTATTATCACGAAGTGATTTCATTATATCCAATAGAAGATAAGCTATATGTTAACTGGCTGAGTGGAATATCAGCTGATGAGTATAGATATTATACAGAGCAGATTGATGTGTCAACAGATAAAGTTGTTATTCAGTGTAATATGAATGAGAAGTATCCAGAAATAGCATCGACCATAATATATACAGAATGGTGTAGACAGTCGCGTTTTGATAGTGATGGAAATATATATTTTGCATGCGTAGGTGATAATAAATATATAGTAAGAAAGCTTAATATAAGTACAGGGGATATCAAAGATATATATTCGCAGGAAATGCAGCACGAAAAAGATTACAGGTATGTGAGTTTGAAAAATTATGATGGTAAGTATTTATATATTTATAAAAATGTCAATGGAGAAGCACTTGCTGAAAAGAGCATTGAAGAAAAATTAAAAAAATACGACAATAATATATACATATTAGATACTGATGGTAATGTAAAAGATACTGTAACATTGAATGGAACAGATGATACAGCCGGTGGAAATATTCCAGGTGAATTTTATGGAGGAGATGACAGATGTCTGCTTATTGTATTCAGCAAGTATGATATAAAAGGTCTGGAGTTATCTGAAGAAAAAACGGCTCTTAGGGCAGAACTTATAGAAGAGGCTAGAAAAAATAAAAAGGGAAGTCCAGTTGTCAGTATTTCAGCCATTTTGGATAAATCTCAGATTGGCAGCGGTGCTATAACTTTGGAGCAGATTACACCTGAATAAGTTATGGGTGAGGTGAAGGCGTATGGAACTTGTAAGAATTGTAAGAAAAAGTTTGCTTTGCATAGTGTGTCTGTTTATAGCAATGATATGTATAAGCCTTTATCAGATTAATTATAATCAGGATAGTAAAGTGTATAAGTATTACAAGGAGATTATCGCAGATTATAATAATATTAAAAATGATAACGTAGCATTTACAGCAGAAAAACTTACTAAAACGTATGAACAATATAAGGAAGAAGACAGCGAATATATAGAGGAAGCTGCTGGACTGATTAAGGAAAAAGAAAAATATATCGAAAGCTATAATGCAGATAACCAGTCAAAGAATTATAACAGAATATTGCAGAGTACACTTTTTGGTAATGACAATAGTTTTTATATACTTAATGCGAATAAACAGATTAAGGATAAGGAAAATCGTCCATCTGTTGATGTAGAAATGGTTAATACAACGGCTGTTGAAAAGCTGGTAACCAACAGAACGATGCCTCTTTTGTATATAATTATATTCACAGTTATTATTATCTATTTTACAGAAGAAACAGATAATGGTGTATTAGTACTTGTAAGAACAAGCAGGCGTGGGCGCGTATTACTTCCGATAGTAAGATGTGGAATTATAATTATATATAATATTGTACTTTCATTTCTGTACAACGGAATATTGTATGCTATATATGCTCGTGTATATGGAATTTCTGGCGGTGCATATATACAGAATTCCAAGTTGTTTAATATGTTTCCATATGCTATAAGCATTAACCAGTTCTTTGTTCTATATTGTCTGGTATATGCACTGGCAATGTTTACTATAGGGTTATTCATATATTTTGTAATTAATCTTATAAGTAATTATAAAGTTGCTGTTACATTGGTTATAGTAATATTTTTGTGTGAATATCTGCTATATAATAAAATTCAGTATAATAGCCAGTTTAATGCTTTGAAGTACATAAACATAATAAATATATTGTTTTCTGGAACATCTTATCTTGTGTATGAGAACTGGGGAACCAATGGTTTTATAGCAGATATAAGTACTACTACATTTGTTATGACTGCGGTTATATTCCTTATAAGTCTTGTTGGAAATATAGTTGTGTATTCATCAAAGCATACTATCAGAAAGAAGAATATTATTGATATTATGCTTGATAAAATACATATATTGATACAGAAACTGATGTATAAAATGTCGCTTCTTTTAATGGAAATATATAAGACGCTTGTAATACAGAAGGGAATTCTATTTATAATTGTATTGGTGTATGTGCTTATGACATTTAAAATTCAACGAGGAGTGGATTACACTAATACCAATTATATGGTTAATAAATTCTATAAGGAATTTGATGGACGTGCGCCGGATGAAGATGTGGAAGCCTATATAACAGATTTAAGAGATGAGTTAGAAGAAGCAAAGCAGGATGAAGCTGCAATGTTATATAAAAAGGAGGAATTGTTAAAAGAGCAGCGTAACATAGATGCAATGCAGGCGGCAGTTGATTATGTCAATGAAATTAATGATAACAGGTCAGCATCAGCAGTTATAGTTAATCCAGCCAATTATAATGATATACTTGGAGAAAGAATGTATTCTAGTAATGAGAGCGTGAATTTTATAAGTATTATTATAGTTATATTATTATTTGCAGGGGACTATGCTTTTGAAAGGCAGAATAAAATGACAGCCCATATACGTTCATCTAAAGGAAGAGTAAGGTTATGGAATAATAAAATGTTAAAGGTCTTCATAATAACCACATTATTGTGGCTGATATCAACTATAATTAATGTACATAATATATCTGACCGTTATGTATATAACCAGCTTACACAAAGTATATGGTGTTTACAGATGTTTAAGGATTTTCCAGTTAATATAAGTATTCTGGCATATATTATCTGGTGTAGTGTATACAGGCTTATATGGATGCTTGTTGTTGCATTTACAGCTTATATTATATCTTATAGATTTAGCTATAAAGTATCGTTAATGGTTTCATTTGTTATGTTAATACCACACGTTATATATATATTAGGTGTAAACTGGGCGCAAAAGTTTTCAATAGTTGTAGGTATGGATATTAACAGACTGTTTAATACATATGGCTATAACGTAAAAAGCATAATTCTGCTTATTGTAGTATTTGTAATAATGCTTGTGATAGCC
>CEBY01054898.1_pt1 | contig 13972 bp, 10 predicted proteins | sample 554731 | NCBI WGS metagenome assembly CEBY01 (sample SAMEA3182050, study PRJEB8094) | gut metagenome | biome: human; feature: gut; material: Stool; isolation source: human stools | place: Canada | collected 2012-02-22
GATATCCTGATCACCACCGGTGGCGGAGACAAAGATAACATCGCCGGACAGATCCTGCGGGAACTGTGTGAACACAGTCTGGCGGAAGTACCGGTAAGATATCATCTGGTGATCGGAAAATTTAATCCGAACCGGGAAAAATTGGAGCAATATGCATCGGAGCAAAACAACGTGGTTCTGCATTGCGATGTGAAAGACATGGCGGGACTGATGACGGCCTGTCAGCTGGCGGTGACTGCCGGTGGAACGACAATCTATGAATTGTCAGTTCTGGGAGTGCCTTTTGTCTGTTTTTCTTACGCAGAGAACCAGGAAGGGCTGACGGAATGGCTGGGAAAGCAGGAAATTGCCGGATATGCCGGAAAATGGCATTACACACCGGAAGAGACAAGAAAAGCCATCGGCAGCTGGTGTCGGAATGTCTGTGAGAACAGGGAATTGCGGCAGAGAACCTATGAAGCGGAGAGAATTCTGATCGACGGGCAGGGGGCTGCCCGGATCGCAGAGATCCTGCGGACGGCGGGAGTGGAAGAATAGAAGGATAATATCTGAGGTTTATGAAGAAAAACAGTAGCCGGAAGAGGAAAATTTTATATAGTGTGACAGCAGCTGTTTTGTTCGTGCTGCTTTTGGTACTGTTTTTTCCGGGGGACCGGGAATATCAGAGGATTCCTTATGATGTAGTGTTTCTGGGAGACAGTGTATATGGTCTGTGCCGTGATGAGACATCCATCGCAGCAAAGCTTCAGGAGAAGACAGGTTTAAAATGCTACAACGGTGGGCTGGGAGGAACGGTTCTTGGCAGAGCGGATGCGGAGAGAAGGCTGGGATATACCAAGGATTCCATTTCTGCGGCCGGACTGGTACGTTCCTTTGTGGTGAAGGATTTCGGTGTCCAGAGGACCGTGCACATCCGAGAAGCAGCCACGGATTATTTTGAGGATACTTTGGGAGATCTGGGACAGATCGATTTTGACCAGGTGAAGATCCTGTTTATCGGTTCCGGACTGAATGATTATCACTCAGGCACTCCCATCGAATCCACGGCAGATCCGTATGATGAATATACCTACTGTGGAGCTATCCGCAGTATTGTGAAGGAGTTGCGGGAAGCCTATCCGGAGCTGCGCATTATCTTCATCACCCCGCCCTATACCTGGTATACGGATCCGGAACTGACCTGTGAGGAATATGATCTGGGCGGTGGTGTGCTGGAGGATTATGTCAATGCGGAAATCGGGCTGTGTGAGGCTTTGAATGTAGAAGTCATAGACATCTATCATGACTATTATCCACATGACACCTGGGATGATCTGTATCTCTATACCGATGACGGCCTGCATCCCAATGAGGCCGGCAGAGAGAAGATCGCACAGACGATCGCGGAAAGACTAAATAAGGAGTGACAGACGGATGAAGACCCCGTGGGATTTTTTTCAATCTAGTAGAACAAAAATAAAAAATACATGGAAGATCGCCTTTCTCTCAGCGTTTGTACTGGGGATTCTGATCCATCTGCCGGTGATGATTTCGGATATTCCGAATCATGACGGCCTGAGCAGTATGTATTTTGATCAGAATATGATCACTTCCGGACGATGGTTTCTGTCTGTGGCATGCGGCTTTTCTTCGTATTTTACCATTCCGTGGATCATTGGTCTGATCGGTCTGCTCTGGCTGGCGCTGACGGCGGTGGCATTGACGGAACTGCTGGAACTTGCAGACCCGTTGGTAATCATGGCAGTGAGCGGATTGCTGGTTTCTTTTCCGGCACTGGCATCCACTTTTGCCTATGTGTTTACCATGGATGGTTATATGATGGCACTGTTTCTCGCAATTCTGGCAGTGCTTTTTACGAAAAAACAGAAAAAAGGCTGGCTGGCCGGGGCGGTATGTCTTGCGTTCAGTATGGGGATCTATCAGGCATATCTGCCCTTTGCCATTCTGCTGTGCGTATATGTGATCCTGCTCTTTTTTATGGAAGAGAAGGGCTGGAAGACGAAAGCGTTCTATGTACTTCGTTACCTGGGCATGGGAGTTGCCGGAGCCGCATTGTATTACGTAATCCTGCAGATTCTGTTGAAATTACAGGGAAAGGTGCTGGATACCTATCAGGGGATCAATTCCATGGAGCAGGGAGGTTCCGGTCTGGGGCTGTTTGCAACGATCCGGGGAATGTATGTTGATTTTCTGGCATTTACGGTGCATGGAAATGTGCTGGTGAACAATATTTTCTCTTTTACGGCCTGTGCGGCACTGGTGCTTCTGGTGGCTTATCTGCTGGTGAGAAGCATGCTGCGAAGAAAATGGTGGAAGAATCCGGCATTTTTCGTTATAATAATTCTGTTGGCGGCGGGACTTCCGCTTTTGACCAATGTGATTCTGGTGATTTCTCCGAATCTGACCTATCATTTGCTGATGCGGTATCAGTGGGTATTATATCTGATCCTGATGCTGGCATTTGTGGACAGATATGCGTCGGAGGACGGGAAAACAGATATCGGGATCCAGTGGGTGGCATTACTGGCGGCCGGAATCCTGGTATTCAATTATGGAGTATCGGATAATATCGGATATTCCAATCTGGAGAAAAAATACGAGAAGACCTATGCGTACTGTGTACGTCTGCTGGACAGGATCGAGCAGACGGAAGGGTACTATCAGGGAATTCCCATTGCATTGGTGGGTGTCATCGGGTATGATGAATTCCCCACTACGGATATTACCGGAAAAGTCACGGACGGTATGATCGGTCTCAGCGGAGACTATCTGATCTATAAGGGAGCGGATTATCAGGCATTTATGCAGAACTATCTGGGCGCAACCCTGAATTTTCTGGATCCGGATACTGTGGGTGAGATTTATATGACGCAGGAATACATTGACATGGATACTTTTCCGGGAGCGAATTCCACCAGGGTTGTGGATGGAATCCTGTATGTCAAGACCGAGAACTGCGGAAGGGATTAGAGGATGTCATTATTATCGATTGTTTTACCGGCATATAACGAAGAACAGAATATTGCCAATACCGCAAAAGTACTGGGGGAACTGCTGGAACAGCACGGGATCGATTATGAGCTGGTATTTATCAGTGATGGTTCGAAGGACGGAACCTTTGAACGTATTAAGGAAGAATCGGCCAAGAATCCGAGAGTACGGGGAGCGGAGTTTTCCCGGAATTTCGGAAAGGAAGCTGGAATTTTTGCAGGCCTGGAGCTGACTACGGGGGATGCGGTGATCGTTATGGACTGTGATCTGCAGCATCCGCCTGAGGTGATTCCACAGATGTGGGAAAAATGGCAGCAGGGTGCCGAGATCGTGGAAGGTATCAAGGCCGACCGCGGTAAGGAGAGTCTGGGATATAAGTTGTCTGCCGGACTTTTTTACAAGATCATGAGCAAACTGATCAAGATGGACATGAATGCTTCTTCCGATTTCAAACTTCTGGACAGAAAAGTAGTACAGGTCCTGTTGGAACTGCCGGAGCGCAATACCTTTTTCCGGGCGTTGACCTTCTGGGCAGGGTTCCGTACGGAGACTGTGGAATATGAAGTACAGGAGCGGAAATACGGACAGAGCAAGTGGTCCTTCTGGAGTCTGATGAAATATGCCATTACCAATGCCACTTCCTTCAGCACACTGCCATTGCAGCTGGTGACGATCATGGGCGGGGTATCCATCCTGTTCAGTGTGATCCTGGCGATTCAGACCCTGGTGCGCTATCTGATGGGAACGGCGGTGGAAGGTTTTACCACGGTGATCCTGCTGATCCTCATTATTGGCGGATTTATTATGTTAAGCCTTGGTGTGATTGGCCATTATATTGCCAGAATCTATGAAGAAGTCAAGGGAAGACCGAAATATATTATCAGTCATGTGACGGAAAATGTGCCTGGGACAGCTGTAGGAAGCTGGAAGCGGGAACATAGAGAAAGCTAAAAGACAGTAGAAAAGAGGATGTGTTATGAGAGAGATTGATATTAAGTTTAACGTACCGCCTTATGTGGATAAAGCCGCAGATTACATTCAGGAATGTGTAAAAAATCAGAAGATCTGCGGAGATGGAGAATATACGAAAAAATGTAATGCCTGGATCGAGGAGAGGACCGGAGCCGGTAAATGCCTGCTGACGACCTCCTGCACCCATGCGACAGAACTGGCAGCACTTTTGTGTAACATTCAGCCCGGGGACGAAGTGATCATGCCTGCTTACACCTTCGTATCCACCGCAGATGCCTTTGTACTGCGCGGTGCGGTTCCTGTGTTCGTGGATATCCGCCCGGATACCATGAACATTGACGAGACACTGATCGAGGATGCCATCACGGAGAAGACGAAAGCCATCGTTCCGGTGCATTATGCCGGTGTGGCCTGCGAGATGGACACCATTATGGACATCGCAAAAAGACATAACTTAAAGGTAGTAGAGGATGCCGCACAGGGTGTACTGGCATCTTACAAGGGAAAAGCACTGGGAACCATCGGTGACTTCGGTGCCTACAGCTTCCATGAGACCAAGAACTACAGCATGGGTGAGGGCGGAGCACTGCTGATCCGTGATAAGAAGGATGTGGAAGAAGCGGAGATCATGAGGGAGAAGGGAACCAACCGTAGCAAGTTCTTCCGGGGCCAGATCGATAAATATACCTGGGTAAATTACGGATCGTCCTATCTTCCCAGTGATATGAATGCGGCTTATCTCTATGCACAGCTGGAGATCGCTGATGAGATCAATGAGGCAAGACTTGCCTGTTGGAACCGCTATTATGAGCAGCTGCTTCCCTTAAAGAAAGCGGGGAAGATCGACCTGCCCACCGTACCGGAAGGCTGTGTGCATAATGCGCATATGTTCTACATCAAGGCAAGAGATCTGGAACAGAGAACAAGATTTATCAGCTATATGAAGGAGAACGGTGTGCTTACGGTATTCCATTATATCCCGTTGCATACTTCTCCCGCAGGACAGAAGTTCGGCCGGTTCCACGGCGAGGACCGTTATACTACCAGAGAGAGCGAGCGCCTGGTAAGACTTCCCATGTACTATGGGCTGACACTGGATCAGGTGGATTTCATCTGTGGACTGGTGAAAAACTTTTTTGAATTAGAGGAGCAGTAACATGCAAAAAATTGGCAGAGCGTCTGCACAGGTTGCAGGCAGATTTCTGTTCCTGGGTGTCTCCGTGCAGATTCTTCTGGGAATCTGCTGGGGCGTCAGATCCTTTGGAATTTTTCCGGAATTCGGCGATAGCTACACATGGCTGAAAGCGTCAGAGACACTTGTGTGTGATGACTACATGGGGATCGGCTACCCTCTTTTTCTGATGCTTGTAAAAGGGATAGAATCCATAAGTTCTATCCCTTATACTTTTTTTGTATATACGGTACAGATCCTGATTGCATTTTATGCCGGTGTAGTATTTTTACGGGCATGCGGAGTGACAGGGAAAAAGATATTTTTGTGCTGGGGAAGCCTGGCGCTTCTGACCTTTCCCTGTGCCATGCAAAGTCATCTGGCCGTATTGCCGAATTCCCCGGGATATTCCCTTTTACTGCTGGAACTGTCGGCGGTGATCCGGACCCTGCGGCAGGATGCTGTGGCGGAGGATGGTGAGACGACAGCGCCGGCCAGACCGTTACATGGTCTGTTCGAAGCCGGAATCTGGTGGGCGCTCAGTACACTGTGTGTGGTGGAGAATCTGTATCTGGGGCTGGTACCGCTTATTGTTCTGTGGCTGATACATCTGTGGCAGCTACGGAGCAGAAAGACGGAGAAAAAGAGAGTAGGCCGGGAACTTTTGCTCCTTCTGGCAATGGCGGGAATTTTATTCACGCTGGTGCCCATGTGGCAGACACCGGGCAGCTATGGGAAGGCGGAGAATACGGTGAGCGCCGCCATGATGCGCCGGTTCAGCTGGACGCATATGAGAGAGGAAGAAGAATACGATGAATGGCCGGAACAGCTACGTACCTGGATGACCTGGAAAGAGATGAGGAATGCCGGGTATTATGCGGGAACCATGGAGTCCGGCATACAAAAGACGCTGGAGGATCGTTTCGGCAAGGCGGAAGCACAGAAGATATTCAGAGAGTATGCCGAGTATCACCTGAAGACGTATACTTCAGACAATATCCATCAGATCGCCTGGGATTGCCTCGGATATGCCATGCCTACGGTACTGTTGCAGTTGCTGTTGGACGGCAGGGGATATGACTCCTTCTCTGGCAGAAATGTAGACATTATGATGACGGGAGATCCAAGGCTGACAGAGCTTTTGCTAAAATACAGCAGCTGGTGGTTCCTGTCGGGAATCGCTGTTGTGGTCGTGAGCTGCATGATATGCGGGATCATTGCCATGCGCCGACAGAAAAAAGAAAAAACAGTACCGGACAGAAGTCTGTTCTGGAAGATCTCAGGAGTCTGTGTGATCACTGCGGCAGGCATGATCCTGTGGTATACCATGCGGGATGCCGGATGCCTGGATTACAAGAACGGATTGCTGCCGGGTTCTCTGTGGCTTGTGGGAATGATCCTCTGGACCGATAGGACCATAAGCGCCGGAGATACAGAAGACAACCCGGAGAAATAATAGAATTGTGACAGCAGAAACGCGGGAAGGAGGAACCATGACGAAGATGACAACAAAAGTGAAAACGCAGAAATCAGAAAAAGCCTGGTTCTTTCTGGGAGCGTTGGCAGTATTTTTTATGGGAGTTCCGTATCTTGTATTAGGGAAGGACTCTGTGTTCGTGTATCACGATCAGCTGGACGGTGAGGTGATCGCCTATCTTCTGCAGGCAAGACATCTGTGGGATGGCAGCGGTGTATTGCCGGAATTCATGAACGGTGCAGCAAAAACAGCGCTTACCATGCCGGCCCCCGCCTGTGTGCTGTTATACCGGTGGCTGCCTGCGGAACTGGCACTGGCCTGTATGCAGGTGGCTGGCAGCTTTGCCGGATATCTGGGAATGTTCTGCCTGCTTGGATGGGCCGGAGAAACATCGGAAACACTGCGGAGAAGAAAAGGACTTGTCGGTTTCATAGCCATGCTGACCGGATGTATGTATGCGTATCTGCCGTTTTTGCCGGTGTACGGGCTGTCCCAGTATGGATTGCCGCTGTTAATGTATTGTGTACTGCGGCTGGGGGAAAAGGACAGACCGAAGAATTTTCGGATTCTCTGTTATTTTTATGTACTGCTTTTCGGATGTAATTCTTCCCTGGTGTTATCCGGTTTTGCTGTGCTGGGAATCTGGGCGGTATGGGAGATCGTCACACTGGTGGACAAAAGGAAACAGTTCTCCGCAGGACAGGCTGCAGCCTGGGGGATTTTGCTGCTTACGTATATCGTTGAGAACGGTTCGTTACTGCTTCAGCTGTCCGGAGGACAGGGAGAAGAGATTTCTCACAAATCGGAATATCTGCTCAGCCCGGTGGACTTTTTCAGTCAGTTGAAAACAAACCTCCTGCAGGGAGGACAGCACAGTATGGATTATCATGGACTGATCCTCGTGGTGCTGTTGATGACAACAGTTGTTTTATTTTTCCTAAATCGGGCAACGAAGAAGAACATAGCGGATAAAAAGAATGTACCTGAGGGCGGAGAAAAACGGTTATGGAAAGCCGTGGGCCTGTCACTGGCCGTTATTGCAGGCTTTGCGGCAGTGGCCGCACTGTGGGACAGCAGTATCGGAATCGCTATCCGTTCCAGTCTGGGTGCTCTGAAGGGCTTTCAGGCCAACAGAGTCCTGTGGCTGAGTCCCTGCCTGTGGTATTTTATTCTGGGGTGCAGCCTGTTATTGCTGACGGAACAGCTCCCGGAAAGAGACACAGGAGCGGAGAAAACAGGGAACGGACGCAGGAGCGGTGTGATCCCGGGGATCATCGTAATGGCCGCAATGCTTCTTACCGTGGCAACAGCCGGGAAGATTTTGCTGGAGAGCAATCTGAAGCCCAATCTGCAAAAACTGGTGAACCGGAATTATGCAGCCATGAGCTTCCGGGATTATTATGCCGTGGATGTGCTGGATCAGGTACAGGAGTACCTGCGGGAGAATACCGGGGAAGAACCACAGGATTACCGGGTCGTAAGTCTGGGGATCGATCCCGCTGCGGCATTGTATCATGGATTTTACTGTCTGGACGGCTATTCAAATAACTATTCTCTGGAGTACAAGCACCGTTTCCGGGAGATCATTGCACCGGAGCTGGACAAGAGTGAATATCTGGAAGACAGCTTTGACCATTGGGGGAATCGTTGCTATTTGTTCAGCGCGGAATGCCCCGGCTATTATACGATCGAAAAAGGTGGCTTTTATTTTCAGGACTATACGATCGATGCGGAAAGTCTGAGGCAGCTGGGCGGAAGCTATCTGTTGTCGGCAGCCTATATCGATCACAGTGAGGATACCGGTCTGGAACTGATGAGGCCGGAGGCCTTTGAGACAGAGAACAGCTATTACCGCATTTATCTCTATCGGGTAATGGATAATGAATAATAACGGAGATGGGAAGATCCTATGATTGGACAGGAAAAACGGGATAAATGGAAAAAAATCCTGCCGGAACTGCTGGCAGTTATATTGTGCCTGGTATTGATGGGTGCGGGAGTCAGCCGGAAGGAAGGCTATCACATGGACGAACTTCTGAGCTTTGAACTGGCAAATGCCAGGTATAATCCCTGGATCGTACCTACCCAGCCGGAAGGGCGTCTGGCCAAATTCGTGAACGAGGAGATCGAGGGGGACAGTGCGGGAGAGGTTCTGGAGAATCTGAAAAATACAGTAACAGATGTGCTTAGGAACCGGGGAAACAGCAAGCTGTTGTCTTATAAAGCAGATGTCTATGAGGAACCGGTCTGGATCACGGACCGGCAGTTTCAGGATTATGTTACGGTGGATCAGAAAGATGCCTTTGATTACCTGTCGGTTTATTTTAATGTAAAAGATGACAATCATCCGCCGGTACATTTTATGCTGCTGCATACCATGAGTTCTGTCTTTCGGGGAACATTGTCACCGTGGCTTGGATGCAGCATCAATCTGGTCTGTCTGGGAATTACATTGTGGCTTTTACTGCGGCTGGGGAGACAGCTGGCAGATGTGTTTTCCCTGGAAGGAAAGGGAAGACAGCTGGGGATCCTGGCGGTGCTTCTCTATGGAATGAGTACCGGAGCACTGGCTACGGTGCTGCTGATCCGTATGTATGGACTGCTTTCCTGTCTGTGTGTCGCCCTGTTTTCCGTCCATGTGGAAAAATGGAAGAATAACGGGTTTGACAAGAAAAACAAGGGCCTTATCGCTATTACGGTGCTGGGTTTCCTGACACAGTATTTTTTCCTGTTTTACTGCCTTCTGCTGGCGGCGGTTACCGCAGTGATCCTGCTGTACCGGCACAGGAACAAAGAATTATGGTGCTATATCCGGTCCATGGTGATCGCTGCAGTGATCGGACTGGTATTGTTCCCTTTTGCAATTTCGGATGTGTTCTCCAGCGGAAGAGGGACGGAAGCTCTCGGCAATCTGGCCTCTGGATTTGCCGGTTACGGACAGAGACTGGCTGCATTTGGCAGAATTCTGGCGGATCGGACAGTGGGAGCGCCTCTTCTGACCTGCGGATGTGCCGCCGGCGCAATCCTGCTTCTGGGAAAGCTGTATCTGAGCTTCCGGGCCGGGAAACAGGAACAGAAAGGTGAAAATTCCGGAAGAGATGCGGCCTGGATGCTGATGGTGCCGGTGGCCGGATATTTTCTGCTGGCATCCCGCATGTCACCGTATCTGGTGGACCGCTATATTATGCCTTTGTTTCCGTTTGTGGCATTGCTGCTTGCTTTGCTATTGTGTCTCCTTGGAAAAAAACTGACAGAGATCTCCGGATGGAAAGAACAGATCGTGGGAGGCATGCTGGTGCTGTTGCTCGTGGTGGTACAGGGGCTGCGGCTTGCGGCCTATGATGGGGAATACCTCTATCAGGGATATGCCAGACAGGAAGCATTGGCGGAAGAATATGAGGAGTTCCCATGCATCTGCGTTTATGCGGGAGTGGGCTATTATCAGAACCTGCCGGAATTTATGCATTACACCAAAACTTTGCTGGTAACGGCAGAGGAACTGAAGGAACGTAAGGATACGGAATCCGTGGAGGCACTGGACCGGGTGATCGTATTGATCAAACCGGGTGTGGATAAAGAAGCAACAGTGTCTGTGCTCCGGGATAAGTATGGTTATACGTCGGAGGAACTTCTGCTTTCGGAAGGCGTGCACGGAGATATGATATATATGTTTTCCAGATAAGGAATGAAATGATAAGAAGACAGAAATGAGGTTGAAACATGATCGCAGTTCGTTTGCTGTGGCTTGCCGTTCTGCTGGTAGCGATACCGGCATGGGTGGGAAATTGTTTTTTAAATGTGGATAAACCCTGTAGAAATCCGGTATTTCTGTGGATTAGTGGTCAGATGCTGCTATGGGCGGGATTTCAGGTGATCTGTGTGCCGGTGATCCTGTTGGAAGGCCGTATGTGGATGGTGACCGTAGCTTATTGCGGCTACATCCTGGTGCTGCTGGCAGCGGCAACGGTCCGGTATTTCCGGCAGTCCCGTACTCTGCGGGCAGTCCGGGAAGCAAAGCCGGAGAAAGCAGAGATTATTTTGTGGGTGCTGGCTGGTGTGCTTTTGCTGGTGCAGCTGGTATTGGCAGTGCTGATGGTCTACGGTGATGGTGACGATGCCTATTATGTGGCAATCTCCGCTGCGGCAGAGGAATCCGGCAGGATGTATCAGAAGATCCCTTATACGGGAATGCATACGGAACTGGATGTGAGACACGGGCTGGCACCTTTTCCCATCTGGATCGCATGGCTGGCCCAGATGACCGGCATCACTACGGTGATCGTGGCGAAGACTCTGGTGCCGGTCGCTCTGATCTCCATGACTTACGGAGTATTCTATCTTCTGGGAAGCAGGGTATTATTCGCAGGAGAGGGCACATACTGGAAGAAATGGGCGTTGCCTGCGTTTTTACTCTGTACGGAAGTGCTGGTGCTTTTCGGAGATTATTCTTATTATACTGTAGAGAATTTTATGATTGCCAGGAGCAGACAGGGGAAGGCTGCATTGGGAAGTATCCTGATCCCCATGATATTTTTCCTGCTGCTGACACTGCTTCGAAAAATACAGGAAGAACAGAAGATCACTGTCGGTTTCTGGGTGCTGTTGGGATCTGTGATGACGGCCTGCTGTCTGGCCAGTACCATGGGAGCATTGCTGGCATGCATGCTGGTGGGAACGGCCGGGCTCTGTGGTGCGGTCAGTTACAGAAAATGGAAACTCATACTGCCATTGATCGGCTGTTGTATTCCCTGCATTGTGTATGCCGGAATGTATTTGCTGTTGGGATGATAGGACCGGAGGAGAAGAATGGATGCTTTAAAGCTGTTTCAGGAATATATGGGGACCGGACTGATCGTTCTGTGGTTCCTGGTGAGTCTGCTGTATCTGTGGCTCACAGAGAAAAGAAAATATATCCGGGTGATGTTTCTTTATGTGCCGTTAGTATTGCTGCTTGTCTTTTTTAATCCGCTGGTGGCGAAGATCGTCTCTCAGATGGCGGATGGGGAAATCTATTACCGGATCCTGTGGTTGTTGCCTGTGACACCGGTGATTGCTTTCGGTACGGTGCAGCTTTGTGGAAAACTCGCCGGTAGAAAAAGATATGTGGGGATAACGTTGGCTATTGTGCTGTTTACGATATCCGGCAGTCTGATCTACAGGAATCCCAATTTTCAGAAGGCGGAAAATGCGTATCATGTACCTCAGAGCGTTGTGGATATCTGTGATAGCATTGAGGTTCCGGGCAGAGAAGTCATGGCGGCATTCCCGGGAGAACTGCTGCAGTATGTGAGACAGTATTCCAATGTGATTTGTATGCCCTACGGCCGGGACATTATGGTGAGCAAGTGGACGGTGCAGAATGATCTTTATGATGTTATGGAGCAGGAGGTCATTGATGCACAGGAGCTGGCAGAACTGGCCAGAGAAGAGGCCTGTGCCTATGTGATCCTGTCGGAAGATAAAAAACTGGTGGGGAAGATGCAGGATCAGGAATTTGAAGAATTCGGAAGAATGCACGGATATGTGATCTACAAAGATTCCACAGTGGATCTGTATTACTTTATGAAGGAATGAGATTTCAGGGAAAAACAAGTGGCTCCCGGAGCAGCAAAGTAACTGGCTGCTTCGGGAGCCTTTTTTGACCGGAATTATTTTTCCTGGGATGCATAATCCTTGGAATAGTAATTCAGGAAGTATTCAAAACGTTTGGCGATGAGCTTACGTCCTTTTACATTCAGGTGCAGATTGTCGACAAGATATTCATCGGCATTGTCTTCGGTAATGCTGCCGTACAGGTTATCCATGAAGGATACGCTGTGGATATTGGCGGAGTAACATTCCTTGATCACATAAGTGGATAAGACATCACGGCCGTTGTAAATATACATATCGGAGCTTACATAGTCGCCGTTCTCATCCACAGCATATGCATAGGTCGGAGACATAACGATAATGCGGATCTGGGGGTAATAGTTCTGCAATACTTCAATGCTGGCCTCCAGATTGCCGGTAAACTGCGTGGGATCCGTGGGATTCTCATCACTGTACATGGCATTGCCGGACAGATAATCGGTAGCATCATACATAATGGCAACGGTGTCGATCGTGTTGAAATCCAGAGTTTTCAGTGTGTTGATTACTTCCTCTGCTTCGGCCGGTGTCTTGTCGCCCAGAGCATTGGCTGCATCGGTGTAGTAGCCATCCAGAGGAACCCCAACGGCCAGGTTCACCAGCCAGTAGAGACAGTAAGCATCCATGGGGGCAACGGTGGGGTCGTAGTTTAACTGCTGTGCAGCAAGGTAACTTCCGCTGATGGAACAGTTATAAACGGTGGTATCGGTCTCTTTGGCGATCAGATTGGCCAGATTGTCGGAAGAGTCCCTGTCATCTGCGAAGGGAGCATTTCCGAAGACAACGATATTGGAAGCATCATTAATGATCATCTGACCGTTTTCGTCGGTCAGGGGAAGGATGGAATCCCAACTGTCGTCGTAGGAACCTTGCCCGTCCTTGAAGATGTCGGACTGGCTGATCCTCTGTCCCCAGTGTGTGACGCGGTATCCTACCACGCCGACAACAATAAGAAGCACGAGAGCAAACAGTACGTGAAAATTCAGAAAGCGCCGGATACCGGCAGGGGCCGCAGACTCTTCGCCCTCAGGGATTTCTTCATCGGCATCTACGTAAAGGTCTTCTATGTCGTCATCGGAATCGGTATGGAAATTGTGCACAGAACCGGAACGAGTATTCCCGGAATGGAAATTACCAGAATCTGTGTCTTGCATTGTGTCGTTTTCCAGATCTACAATCTCAATATCCGGCATGTCATTCACAGAAGATGCGTGGATATTATGGTTGTTATTGTTTCGTTTCATGTATTCTCTCCGTTTCAGGTAATTCAATAATGTAGTGGTAAAAAGAGTTATATTGATTTTACTATTATACGAAAAGAAAGTCCATAATATTAGAAAGATTTAAGAAATTCTGAAGAAATGGGTGAATGCCTTGATGTGGGGAAAATACAATGCTATAATGTTACGGAATTGTTACACCGAGAATTATGAGCAGAAGGGATAGATCAGATGAAAAAATTATTTAACCATACAAAACGTCCGGACCGTAACTGGGAAGAAGACGTACAGGATGGTTACGATTGGGACGAGGAAGAATATACCGGAGAAGACGACGGCGAGGAATACTATGCCGACGAAGAAGAGTATCCGGAAGAGACTGACGGCGAAGAGTACTATGCCGATGAGGAAGAATACACCGGAGGAGACGACGGTGAAGAGTACTATGCCGATGAGGAAGAGTACACCGGAGAAGACGACGGCGAAGAGTACTATGCTGATGAGGAAGAG
>CEBY01037113.1_pt1 | contig 13756 bp, 7 predicted proteins | sample 554731 | NCBI WGS metagenome assembly CEBY01 (sample SAMEA3182050, study PRJEB8094) | gut metagenome | biome: human; feature: gut; material: Stool; isolation source: human stools | place: Canada | collected 2012-02-22
CGAAATACAACAGGGAAATCTATATCCACCCCTGCCTCTACAAGTTGGGTAGCTATCACTCTGACAATCGGATGTGATTTATCTTTCAGCAATGCCTTGACCTTCCGTATGGTTTCACTGATATGGGCGGGACACATCATTCTCGATAGATGGAGCTTTATTCCTTCATTTGGTAAACGGTCATACAGTTCCTTGGCATCTTTTCGGGTGTTTACGATACACAATACCTTATTGTATATAGCAACTTTGGCGGCAATCTCATCGTATGTCTTTCCTGTGTTGTCTATTACTAACTTCACACGACGGAGCTTGTCATGCAGGGCAAACTCATTCGGTATGATTTCAGTAATATGGTCTATTCCCTGAAAATTGGCCTTAGGATTAGTTCCTTCTATCAGTCCGCTAAGTACCGGTTGACTGGCAGTGGTAAACAGTACCGACACTCCGAATATTTTCTGATATGCTTTAAGTGCATCCACTATCGGCTGTAAGAAATCAGTTGGCAATGTCTGCGCTTCATCCAAAATAAGAACTGAATTCACGATATTGTGCAATTTACGGCAATCTGACGGTTTGTTGCTAAACATTGACTCAAACAGCTGAACATTGGTCGTAACGATAATCGGATAATCCCAGTTTTCCGTGGCCAGCTTTGCCTTCTCACGTACCTCTTCATTCTTTATCTCATCAGGATTAAAGTTACTATGATGCTCCAGTACGTGCTCTTCGCCGAAGATTTCTTTCAAGAGGCCTGCCGTTTGCACAATAATACTAGTGTATGGGATGGCAATGATAATACGATTCATACCGTGATTTACAGCATGCTTCATGGCCCACAACAACGATGAAAGAGTCTTTCCGCCTCCCGTTGGTACCGTAAGGCTATAGAATCCTTTCTCTTCAGAAGAAGCTTTACGGCATCGTTCCTGTACTTTCTTACGAATGTGGTTCACTTTTATATCGGGTGCATACAATTGCAGTTCACGTAAATGCGCCTCCAATTTTGGCAATAAGTCAGTGAGTGTAGACGAGCATCCCCGTTTTTCCCACGATTCTACATCCATAAATTGCTCTGTATTGAGTCTGTCGGCATCCACAAGACAGGAAAAAAGCATGCGGGAAAGGTGATGAAAATGCTTCATGTCCACCTTAAGTTTAGAAAAAGGAGATTCAAGAAGTTCTTTTCTCAACTGGGGTATATTCAGAGCTATGTCCCCTTTGTTTATCTCTTCGGGAAGTTGCCTTTTCTCTATGACGCTCTCCGCATCTACATAATCATGTAGGCCTGTATGATGAGAGATTATCTGGTTGGCAAGAAGATTGAATACACTCTTCCCCATAAGGTTCGTTACCAATATTCCACCTACAAACGCATGATGATGCTCTCCATACGATTTTTCGTCAGTCACAGGCAGACCGCTTGTCGTACGGATATATTGCTGAAATGCATCACGCTCTTTTCCTTTGTCGTGAAGCATTCCAAGCGTATGCCCCCAAGATGGAAGTCCGAACAGTCCAGAAAAGGAGGTTGCCATTTCTGCAACACCCCTTTGATGTTCATCGTTGGTTTGTATTATCCATTTTCCATTTTCTTTGTTTTGGTATAAATGGGATATCAACTGTTTCTCTGTTTCCATTTGATTAGATTCATAAGGTTATACCTTACAAAAGTAGGAAAATAAATCGAAATATCCGTATCTTCGCGGCATGGCAAAACAAAATTCTCCATTGGTATTAGGGACCGAGCCTATCGGTAAATTACTTACGCAATATGCGATTCCTGCGATTATCGCTATGACAGCTTCTTCTTTATATAATATGGCCGATAGTATTTTTATTGGCCATGGAGTGGGGGCGTTAGCGATTTCCGGCCTAGCCTTGACCTTTCCGTTGATGAACTTGGCGGCCGCCTTCGGTTCGTTGGTGGGAGTCGGCGCCTCTACGTTGGTTGCCGTGAAGTTGGGGCAGAAAGATTATGAGGGGGCGAATAAGGTGTTGGGGAATGTGTTGATCTTGAATGTGGTTTTGGGCGTCGCTTTCACGATCGCTTTCTTGTTCTTGCTTGATCCCGTGCTGTACTTTTTCGGTGCTAGTGAGAACACGATCTCATATGCCCGTGATTATATGCGGATTATTCTGTATGGCAATGTGGTTACGCATATGTATCTGGGATTAAACGCGGTCTTGCGCTCCTCGGGGTTCCCGAAGATGGCGATGTATGCTACGTTAGCGTCGGTCGTTATCAATTGCGCCTTGAATCCGTTGTTTATCTTTGGGTTTGGATGGGGTATCAAAGGGTCGGCTTGGGCGACGGTGATCTCGCAGGTGATCTCGCTTACCGGGCAGTTGATTCATTTCTCGGGACCAAAGCAACTCCTTCATTTCAAGAAAGGTATTTATAGGCTGCGCTCGGAGATCGTGAAAGGTATCTTGTCGATCGGTTTATCTCCGTTCTTGATGAACCTTTGTTCCTGCTTGATCGTGATCCTTATCAACCGGGGATTGAAAGAGCATGGGGGAGATATGGCGATTGGCGCTTATGGTATCGTGAACCGTATCGCTTTTCTTTTCGTGATGATTATCATGGGATTTAATCAGGGTATGCAACCGATAGCCGGTTATAATTATGGTGCCCGACTCTATTCCCGGGTGACGGACGTGACCCGGCTGACGATGCGCTGGGCGGTAGGAGTGGCTACGCTGGGGTTCTTGCTTTGCCAGTTGGTGCCGTCGTGGATCGTCCGTATGTTTACGAGTGACGGGGAGTTGATCAGTGCCGCCTCTTATGGCCTGCACATCGTCTTCGCCGTATTCCCGATCGTGGGCTTCCAGATGGTGGCGACTAACTTCTTCCTTTCCATCGGCATGTCTAAGAAAGCGATCTTTCTCTCCTTGACCCGGCAGATGCTTTTCTTGATACCCTGTTTAATACTTCTTCCCCCGTTATTCGGAACTCTCGGTGTCTGGATCAGTATGCCTATCGCTGATACGGTGGCGGCGATCGTGACAGCGATCGTGCTTGTGAAACAATTTAAACAATTCAAATATGGAACATAACGTGATATTACCTGCGGAATGGTATCCGCAAAGTGCCGTGCAGCTTACGTGGCCGCATGAGAATACGGATTGGGCCCCGATATTGGACGAGGTGATTCCTTGCTTCGCGGCTATCGCCAAGGAAGTGATCAAGCGAGAGAAGTTATTGATTGTCTGTCCGGACGAGACCGCCGTACGTGAACAATTGGGTGAGGTTGATTACGATCGTGTCATTTTTCGTGAGATGGATACGAACGATACGTGGGCACGGGATCACGGGGGGATCTCAGTCTTCGATGAGGGAACGCCCATGCTTTATGATTTCGTGTTCAATGGCTGGGGAATGAAGTTCGCCGCCAATCATGATAATTTGATTACCCGTAATCTTTGTCATATGAAGACCTTCTCCGGTGAGGTGGTGCCCGCTAATATGCAACCTTTCGTGCTGGAAGGCGGTAGTATCGAATCGGATGGGAAAGGTACGTTGATGACTACCGTTGAGTGTCTGGCATCCGTAAACCGTAATGAGTATTTGCAACAGGAGGAATTGGAACGTTATTTGAAAGACGTATTTGGCTTGGATCGTATCCTTTGGATTACCAGCGGTTATTTAGCCGGAGACGATACGGATAGCCACGTGGATACGCTCGCCCGTTTCTGTAGCGAGGATACGATCGCTTATGTCCGTTGCGAGGATGAGGAAGACGAGCATTATGAGGAACTGAAGGCGATGGAGGAGGAGATCAAGGAGTTTACTAGGGCGAATGGGGAGCCTTATCGTCTGATTCCACTTCCGATGGCCGATAAGGTGGAATGGGAAGGGGAGCGCTTGCCCGCTACCTACGCTAATTTCCTGATCATGAATGGGGCCGTATTGGTTCCGTTCTATGACTCACCGAAAGATGAGATCGCTAAAGCGGCTTTGCGGGAAGCGTTCCCGGACCGTGAGATCGTGGGTATCAATTGCCTTCCGCTTATCAAGCAACACGGTTCCCTGCATTGCGTGACGATGCAATATCCGGAAAGCTTTATCGAATAATAACTACAACCAATTAAATATGAAAGTAGGATTAATACAACAAAAGAATACCGCTGACAGAGCGGCGAATATAGAGAAGCTAAAGGTAAATATCCGTAAGGCTGCCCGGGAGGGAGCGGAATTGGTCGTCTTGCAAGAACTGCATAACGGCCTGTATTTCTGCCAGACGGAAGATACGAGTATGTTTGACTTGGCAGAGACGATCCCCGGCCCATCGACGGAAACCTTCGGTGCCTTGGCGAAAGAATTGGGTATCGTCTTGGTGCTTTCCCTTTTCGAGAAGCGTGCCCCGGGCCTGTACCATAACACGGCCGTCGTCTTGGAGAAAGACGGTACGATCGCCGGGAAATACCGCAAGATGCATATCCCGGATGACCCCGCTTATTACGAGAAATTCTATTTTACCCCCGGTGATTTAGGCTTTGAGCCTATCGATACCTCTGTGGGGCGTCTTGGTGTGTTGGTTTGCTGGGATCAATGGTATCCGGAAGCAGCCCGTTTGATGGCTATGCGTGGCGCCGAGATGTTGATCTATCCGACCGCTATCGGCTGGGAAAGTAGCGATACGCAGGAAGAGAAGGACCGTCAGCTGGGTGCGTGGGTGACCATACAGCGGGGACATGCCGTGGCGAACGGACTCCCGGTCATTTCCGTAAATCGTACCGGGCATGAGCCGGACCCTTCGGGACAAACGGGCGGTATCCGGTTTTGGGGAAACAGTTTTGCGGCCGGTCCCCAAGGTGAGCTATTAACCGTATTCCCGAATGACGAAGAGGAGGTACGTGTGATAGAGATCGACAAGACCCGTAGTGAGAACGTGCGTCGTTGGTGGCCTTTCTTCCGGGATCGCCGTATCGATGCGTTTGGTGGTTTGACAGAACGATTTTTAGTATAATGACCGAATACACGCAAGAAGAGGCCGTCTTCCGCATGAACGAAATGGGGAAAGCGGGACGGCCTTTCCTTTTTATCATTGATTATAAACGAGAGCGGATCTACGTGGAGAGTCCGGAAGAGATCGCTCCCTCTGAGTTATTGTACGATTTGAACGGCTTTACGAATATAAATCACGAATGTAACTTGCGGGATTCCTCTCATCTTATATCCGGAGAACCTGTTGAATGGCAACCCTCGTATGTTTCTTTCGAGGAGTATGTCCATTCATTCGAGACCGTTTCCCGGCATATCCATGCGGGTAATTCTTATTTGGTAAACTTGACATGCGCTACTCCGGTATATACGAACCTCTCCTTGAAAGATATCTTTTACCATTCCAAGGCGATGTATAAGCTTTGGATGCGGGATCGTTTCGTGGTATTCTCGCCCGAGATATTCGTGCGGATGCGGGATGGTCTCATCTATTCGTATCCCATGAAAGGTACGATTGACGCTACGCTGCCCGATGCCCGGAGACGTATCCTCGATGATCCCAAGGAAGCGGCGGAGCATGCCACGATCGTGGATTTGATCCGGAATGACTTGAGTATCCTAGCCTCCGAGGTTTGTGTTCCCCGGTATCGTTATATCGATGAATTGCGTACGCATAACGGAAGTTTGTTGCAGGTCAGCTCTGAGATAAGAGGCCGGTTGCCGGAGGGATGGAACGGCCATGTCGGGGAGATTTTGTTCAGCCTCTTGCCTGCCGGCTCCATCACGGGCGCTCCCAAGAAAAAGACCTTGGAGATCATCGCCGAGGCGGAAACCTATGAGCGGGGCTTCTATACGGGGGTGATGGGGTATTTTGACGGCCAAGATTTAGACAGCGCCGTGATGATCCGTTTTATGGAACAAGTCTCTCCCCATTCGTTTGTTTTCAAGAGCGGTGGGGGAATCACCTCTAAAAGTGATGTGAGATCGGAGTATAACGAGATGAAACAAAAAGTATATGTGCCCATCTATTGAGACCTTATCAGGGAGTCCGTTTGTGGAGACGATCCGTATCGAGAGGGGACGGATACATAACCTTCCGTACCATAATGCCCGTATGAACCGTACCCGCAGGGAGCTATTCGGAGCGAGAGAAGAAATTGATCTCGCGGGTTATATTCATCCGGGGCCTCATCAAGAACGTACCAAATGCCGGGTGGAATATACCCGCGAGGTCTTACAGGTAGAATACGTTCCTTACCGTATGCGTCCGGTTCATTCCTTGCGATTGGTTACATGCGATGAGATCGATTATTCCTATAAGAGTACGGATCGCCAATGCTTAAATGATTTATTCGCCCAACGAGGGGGGCATGACGATATCCTGATCATCCGTGACGGTTTGCTGACCGATACTTCCATTTGCAATGTCGCCCTTTGGAATGGCACCTCTTGGATCACTCCCGCACGCCCTTTGTTATGTGGTACGATGCGTGCTTACTTATTGGATAAAGGCTTGGTACAGGCCGGGGATATCCCGGTAGAGGATCTGCCTAAGTATACCCGGATCCGTCTGTTTAACGCCTTGATCGGGTTCGGCGAAATCGATGAGATCACACGTATATACGTATGACACTACGCGAGTATCGGCGTGGCCCTGTGCCTATACAGGTAAGGGGTTACGCCGATATCCGTGTGGTCTCTTACCTGTATAGGCATGAATCAAGGTGTTTCCTAGAACAATATATCCACCTCCATATTGCTGATCCATTCTACGGGACGGCCGGCCACCTTATTGCAAGTGACGGCGAATTTCAAGGGGAGGATAATTCCCAACGGGATGCGTAACCATCCCGGCATATTGAAATTATGGACACCGATCAGGGAACCTAGCTGGATACCGACCGAGGGAGCTACCAAGAAACGGGTCTCGTCATTACGGCGGTCTATACCCATCTCGAAATAACTATACAGGCCGAGGAAACGTTTCGGGGAAACGAATATATCCATGTTATAATTGGCGCCCGCCTTCACGTTCCAGTTCTTGATCGTGTAGGAGGAGGAAGGGGCGTGCATATAATAACCGGAGATCGTAGGGGATACCCAATGAGCGATGTCGCCCGGCTCCATGATCATGCCTTTCCCTTTCCCGAACTTATGCCAATTGATCATGCTGACGTTCAAGCGACCGCCATACGTCATGACACCATCCCGGTTGCTATGGATCGGCGTGCCGATCAGGAACATGAAGGAGTTGGCTACCCTCGACCGGATAAAGTTGCGGGTAAAAGGCTCTTGTACGATCAGCTGTAGCTCATCCTTGCGGTCGGCGACGGAAGCTTCCAAGGGGATGTCATCCAAATTCGTTCCGAAGGGGATCGGGAAATCCTTGATTACCGGGAAACGATCGTAGACGAACTGAGGTAGGTCGTCTCGTTCGGAAGGGATCTCGTTCAAGATATTCTCGTCTGATCCTTCCAAGGCATTCTGGTAGGCTTTCCAGACTTCTACGATAGACTCGCAGGTGGCGGTCACGACTTGGTAGAATACTTTCGTCTCCCGCTCGTAGCTATAGCCTTTCTCCAAGGAATAAGGGTGCTTCTCCGTGACCCGGATATGCCGGTAATCATCGGCCTCGTTGTACTCCATCATGTTTTGGTTCAGACGTTTATCGCCGTAAGCACTCCATGTCTCGCCTTTTAGGTTAGCGGTCTGTACGGGGATGGTATTGTAGAAATCGTGCAGGCTCTTATTGTTGGATACGGCGGAGGCGGAGAAGCCCCTACGTACCATTTGGTGTCCGGAGGCGAAGGAGTCTTGTAGGAAATGCTCGGCGAAAGCCTCGTACATCGTGGCGTAGAACATAAGGTTACTGGCCATTTGCGTATCTCCTTTACACATCTCTTTGCCTGCCTCTTGTGCTAGATAGATGGCGAAGATGTGGATGCAGAAATACTTGCTCATGGAGGGCAACTGATTTAATTTATCGAAGACCTTGTTTACTTCCGAGGGGCGTTGAAGGCGGCGGATCAGCTCGGGGTCGATCATCTTCAGATGCTCGTTCAATCCCTTGCCATAGGCGTAGAAGTGGGAGAGATCCTTGATCGCCAGGATACCGTAAGCCAGATTGATGTCGAGCAGCTCCTTGCTGTTGGCTCCGGTGAGGAACTCGTTCATGGCTTGTGTCTCCAAAGCCAGCGTACGGTTCGTCTTGGAGAAATGGGTCTGCAGGCCTGTCTCCAAGAGCATGGGATTTTCCACATGGTCGCCGGCCAATCCGCAAAGCGTACCGTAGGTCACGATATTCGGCAACTGTGTCAGCTCATTCATGGCGTAGGCGTTCGAGCCGGGCATATGCGACATGTTGAGGATCTGCAGCAAGGCGCTATCAGCGACGGCCTCGTTGGGGAAGATCCCATTTTCCACCAGATAACGTGGGAGAAGGCTCATGGCACGGTCGCCGATCTTACGGTGCTCGGCGAAATCCCATGCGAAGGCCGAACTTGTTATTGCGCTGATACCCATAAGTAGGCATCCGCGGTGAAGAAGTTGTTTAATAGTGTTTCTCTTGTTCATATCTATACTTGTTTATAATTATCTGAATAACTCAAGCGCGAACTTCAACCCGACGCTTTGATACTTGAACTCCTCGAAGCCTAGGAAAAACGCTATATGAAAAAGGTCGCTACCGATACCATACCCGAGCTCGCTGTAATTCGGCAATACGGGAGTCCATAGCTGGCTGAGGTAGAAACGTTCGGACACGAGGTATTTATGCGCCTTGGGATTGGGCTTGAGGAATCGCAATAGAATGAATGGGCTCTCGTACATGAGGTGCCCTTGAATATATTTGTCGGAGGCATTGTACCAATCCCCACCCAGATTATGAAAGATCCCGCCAAACCGGTCGCCCCAAGGCTCGGGGAAATAACGTTTGGCGAAATAGCTAAAATCGGCGAAGTACATGTTATGCTGGTTAAAAAAGAGTCCACCGCTTAGATTGTAACTCAGTCGTTCGGATAAGCCCAGCCGTACGGTCTGGTTCATGCCGGCCTCCATCCGCCAGTAATTTCCCGTACAGCCGAGTAGGTCCGGTATGCTTCGTGCCAGCTCGATCCGGAAGGTCGGGTAATGGGAATGCAGGTACTCTTTCCGGTAGCCGTCCATCCAGTAATATTGCCGGGGCGTGTAGGTAAGGCCGATAACCGGGGTGAACTCATTATGATCCTTAATATCCAATCCGGTATCCTTGTTCTTTTTCACGGGCGTACGATGGTGGTATGCGAGTCCGGCCGAGAGCCGGAAGCCGTTCATCAGTTCTATCTGGTTCATCAGCTTGGCATAGTAGTGCTGGAAATACTTCAAGTTGAGATCGTCGAAACGGATTGGGGTATCTTTTAGGATCTCGTTGATCTGGTGGATCACTTCGGAGGAATAGCTTTGGTTGTCATTGGCTATCGTGAGGTTGAGGATGCCTTGACGCTCGGGGTGATACTCCCAGTCGGTTGTTAGCCGTAGGCGTAGCTCTTTCTCCTTGAATAGGAAACCGATCTCGGGGTGGAAGCGTAGCTGACGGTCATGCTCGAATGTCTTACTGATACGTGCTTCTTGCTTATAGGTGATCCCGTTGCTTCCGAAAGATAGCTGGAACGGGTTGAGAAGGCCGGAATACTTCACACGAGTACTCTTGTAATCCCTGTTGACCGTGCTGGTGAGCCGCTCGCCGAGTTGGAGGTAGCGAGTGAGAGCGCTGCTGTCCGCTTCCGTCCTCACCACGTTCGTTCCGGTGGTGTACAAGGCTTTCTCGTCGGTAGTGAGCGGCTTGTCCCTCCGGCTGTTCCAATAAGTGCTGTCTTGGGTAAAGGAGAGTGTGTCGGAGGTGATCGTATAGTATTGGGTTTGATCGAGCGAGTATAATTTCCTGCTCTCATGGTCTTCCTCTACCCAAGAGATCGATTTATAGCGGAAAGCGGCGTGGATGTCGCTCTCTATCCGGTTGCCTAGGGCATGGTAGCAGACTTGCAGGTCAGCCTCTTCCGGGAGGATGAAATGCTTCTCGTCACGGTTGAAACGTATGCTTAGGTTGAACTCGGAGAAAGAGGAGTGCCCTTGTATCTCGATACGGTCGATGGTCCAGAGTTCGTCGGTTACGTACAGGTTTCCGGATAGTAGTTTCTGGCTCCATTGGCGAGGGGTGAAACGGATGTTATACACAGGGATGCCGGAGATCGTGTCCGTGCCTTCCTGCCGAAACGTGTAATATTTGAAAGCATCGGGCGAGAGTGGCATGATCATTCCCTTATTGTAGATCGTGGGGGAGTAGACGTTCAAGTTGACGAACGAGGCTATCTCCTTGTAATGCCTTCCGGCGGCGAGATGGCTGCTGTTGATGGCTACAATCTCGTTGCGATAATGGTTGGGAGCGTCGTAGCGGGTGAGGCCACTCATCTCGAAGAAGGCATCGCGGGGATGACGCTCTATCGGGAAGACCAGATAGGCGTATCGTAGCAGCTTGTTCTTCCGGGGAACGTGCGTACGGCCTTTCACGTAGGTCTCCGCTTCATAGCTCTCGAGGACGTGCTCGTAGATGGGGGCTTGATGGATTACCTGCCGCATGATGGAGTCGGCTCGTGTGACGGGTGTCTTCTCTTGTGCCCGCAGGTCTGAATGGACTAGCGGGCACAGAAGAAGTATGGATAGTAGAATAAGGTGTCCCGTCTCGATCCTCATCCTGTCAATGTATGGCGAAGGTTGGGCATACTAATGCGCAAAGATGGCAGCCGACACATTTTTGCTCGTCTATCACCGGTTTGCGCATAGAGGTGAAACGGATAGCTTGATGTCCACCGTCGTTACAGGAAACGAAACAGCGTCCGCAGCCGAGGCATAGGCTGTTATCTACTGTCGGGCGGTGTATCTGCGTACGTTCCAGTTTCTCGGGGGGTACGATGTTCGGTAAAGCGATACCTATGAGGTCGGATAGGGTTTTATATCCGTTCTCTTGCATGAACAGTCGTAACCCTTCGCATAGATCGTCGATGATCCGGAAGCCGTATTGCATCACGGCGGTACATATCTGTAGGTTCGTGCAGCCTAGTAGCAGGAAATCGAGGGCATCCCGCCAAGTCTCTATACCGCCTATCCCGCTGATAGGCATCTTGCCGGCAGAAGGATCGCTCGCCAGCTCATGTATGAACCGGAGAGCGATAGGGCGCACAGCTTTCCCCGAATAGCCGGACACGCTGCTCAGTCCGCAGACAACGGGCCGGGCCGTAAGCGCTTTCTCATCGATACGGGTGATACATTTGATGGTGTTGATGGCGGCTATCCCGGTGGCTCCTCCTTCGTGGGCGGCGAGCGCCACGGGTGTCATCTGCCCGATATTCGGTGTCATCTTCGCTAGTATCGGCAGATGGGTACCCCGGCGTGTGGCGGCGGTGAACCGGCGTACCAGTTCCGGGCTTTGTCCTACGTCGCTGCCCATCCCTTCTTGCGTCATTTGTGGGCAAGAGAAGTTGCACTCAATGATATCGGCCCCAGCCTGCGTGGAATATTGGGCAAGCCGTGTCCACTCATCGTCTGTCCGTCCCATAATGGAGGAGATGATTAATTTGTCAGGATAGCGTTGCTTGAGGCGATAGAGAGTATCGAAATTCTCTTCGACAGAGGCTTCCGATAATTGTTCCATGTTCTTGAATCCGATGAAAGGCACGCCATCCACCTCCATTTGGTCGAAGCGGGGGGATACCTCATGGCTCGGATAGAATGATATCGTCTTGAAGCAGATACCGGCCCAACCGGCTTCGAGGGCCCGGACGCACATCTCGTAATTATGGGCTACGGGCGAGGAGGCCAGTATAAAGGGGTTGGCGCAGCGGACACCACAAAAGTCGATCGCCAAGTCCGGAGACGAAGTGAGGGGAGAACTATCCGTCGGGTTTGGCATATCTTGTAATTGCCGTACGATCTGGGTGATGGATATCGCCCGGTCGGTTCGTCCGCGGAGGCAGGCCTTCTCGCAAGGATGCCCGTCGCAATCCTTGCAGGCTTCCATCCGGTAGGCCCGGAGGATAGCTCCCGCTAGGTTGTCCATTTTACAGGCCCGCAGCAAGCGGCCCGGATCTAGTCCGGGCTTGCATGCCTTCGTGCAGACAGGGGCATCGCACAGATAACAGCGATTCGATTCTTCCGTTAGGAGGCGTTTTCTCTGGAGGAGGTTTGTCTTCATGGCTTCTAACTGTATTATCTCACTACTTTCTGTACTTTCCGGTAACGTTCGGTCACGACCTCCACGGTGTACAGGTGTCCGGGCAGGCTGAAGATTGCTTTTCCGGATACCGCTTGCTGGTGACCAGCCAACGTGCCGTTCATGCTGTAGACGTTGACGGTGGCTCCCGGCAGGCAGTCTACCGTAAGCATGCCGTCGAGAAAGCGGATAGATAGGGGCTCGTCGGCCGTTACCACCTCATTTCCGGTGATGCTCACGTCACCTCGTACATAGGTGATGTTGTTGATGTCCCACGCCAATACGAAGGGTTTGTCGCTGTTTACCATGAAGGGAAAGGTGTCGGTGCCGAAGCTAATCTTCCGTTCGAGTAGCTTGGGGTAGTACTGGTCACGGAGCGTGTTCGACTTCTCGGCAGTGAGCAGATAGAGGGTGGATGAGAAGGACTCGGCTGTCTCTTCCGGCCTGACGTGCTTGTCCGTGCGTCGTATCTTCGAATAGGATGCGCTGATACCCTGCGAGGTTGTCGCCGTGGTCTGGTCTGTCCATTCCCAAGAACTTTGGTTCTCCAGTTGAAAGAAGGGGAATTTCAAATCCATAAGGCTGATGGCACCTTTGGTCTGACTGTCGGAGATTGTGCCGCTGGTTTCCAGCGTCATGTCGATCCGTTCGGAGTTGAGGCTGAAGTTGACGGACTTGCTGACATTTGGCTCGCTGGCGGTCATGGTGAGGATCTCACGGGCCTCCCAGTCTCCAAGTTTGCTTGGATTGTCTATGCGGAAAGGCTCTAGGTCGAGAGGCACTTCTACTTGTTTGATACTCTGCCGTGTCATGTAAGTATAGCTGAATATGGGCATTCGTACACTCTGTCTCCGGGTGGGGGAGAGGTATTCTAGGTCGCAACGGGTCAGAATGGGTACAGAGTAGAGGGCGATGGCCCGGTAGTCTGCTGTGTCGTTTGCTTCGAAGGTAACGGTGATGGACTCGGACTGGCTTGTTACTTCCTCGTGTTGTTTCTGGAAGGAGTATCCGCCGCCGAATGCTGCCGTGAGTTTATCCGTATGCGGTCCGAAGGAGCATTTTAGATCACTTTTATAGAGTCGGCTCACGGAGTTGCTGGTGCCCGATCCCATGGTGAAGGCAAGGCTTGAGGCTACGCCGAGGTCGCCGAACCACTCGTTATTATCCACTACCGTTGGAGGTGGTCCTTCGATGATGCCGACGAGGCGCACGAGATTGCGTAACTCGCTGTTGCCGAATAAGGCCTTCTCGTCGTTGAAAGAACTACGTCTCTCCACGATCTCGTTAGATCGGATGGAGGCGACGTAGGAGTGCTTGAACCAGTGGTATGGTTGCTGGTTACCCCGCAGTAGATAGATATATTGCTTGTAGTAGAGTCCTCCGCCGGGAGCTGTCTCAGTGGTAGGATCTGCTGCGGTGGCTACGGCCGTGTAGCCGTAGGGCAGGTCAGTGTAGATGGGTGCGTCGGCGGCGAAGCTGTTGCTGCCGGGGTAGAATTTCTTTAGGAAGTGTTCACCCGTCCCTTTGCCATCATAGGAACAGTAGCTGAAGATTAGGGGATTTGAGGA
>CEBY01024556.1_pt1 | contig 13582 bp, 14 predicted proteins | sample 554731 | NCBI WGS metagenome assembly CEBY01 (sample SAMEA3182050, study PRJEB8094) | gut metagenome | biome: human; feature: gut; material: Stool; isolation source: human stools | place: Canada | collected 2012-02-22
CCTGCGGCGACAGCTCTCCCAGAGGGAGAGCAAAGTGTCTATAACGAAAAATGGAGTGTATCGTTACTGATACGCTCCATTAACTGTTTTACGCCCCCATCAAAAGCAGAACAGAATTAATTTTGCGACACCGAGCGTTTATTTGACATGATTGCTATTTTTATGTCATTTTCCGGATGCATTTGCAGTGACCCCGCCTGTAAAAATTTCCCACTAGATTTACAAACATCACACAAAGGATCGCGCAGTATTTTCCCCGAAAATGAGCGTATCGGTATATATATTATATATATTGAGCAAACGCGCAAAACGTGCCCTGAATAATTTATTGAAAAATGAAAAACGAGAACTTAATATATAACCACAATCGTGCACGAAATCGATTCTAACTGAATAAAGAGGGGTTCCAATGAAAAAGCAAATGCGCAAGATAGATGTTCTGGCAGTTGCGGTAGGCTCCATAATCGGCTGGGGCTGCTTCGTAATGCCGGGCAACTCGTTCCTTCCCTCCGCCGGCCCGATAGGCACCGTTATCGGGCTGTTCCTCGCAGCTGTCATGGCTTGGGTCATTGCCCAGAGCTATGGCTACCTTATAAGAAAGTACCCCGTCGAGGGCGGTGAATTTGAGTATACCACGCAGGCGTTCGGTAAGAGACACGCTTTCATTTGCGGCTGGTGGCTCATCCTGGCATACATTTCGTTCATTCCGCTCAACGGCACGGCGATCGGTCTTATCACCCGCTATGTCTTCCCCGGCACGATCCTCCAGTCGGTGAAGCTCTGGAACATCGGCGGCTTCGATGTTTACCTCGGCGAGATAATCCTCACGATGGCCATCGTCTGCATCTTCATGTTCATCAATATCAAGGCCGTCAAGGTGGCTTTCGTCTCCCAGACCTTCCTTGCTATAGCGCAGACCATGATCATCTTCATCTTCCCGATAGTCATCATCGCGACCGGCAAGGCTGACTTCAGCTATATGCAGCCTCTCTTCGAGGGCAGCAAGGGCGAGAGCGTCATGTCCGGCATAGGCGTTATCCTCTCGATGGCTCCGTGGGCATTCGTCGGCTTTGACGTTATCCCGCAGGTGTGCGAGGAGTTTGATTTCGACCAGTCCAAGACCAAGGCTCTCATGGTCATGACGATAATCTCCGCATGGGTCATGTACTCCTGCACCACGCTCACCACCGCCATCGTGCGTCAGGAAGGCTACGCCTCCTGGGCTGAGTACCTCAACTCCAATCCGTTCTGGGCGACCGGCTCCGCAGTCGAAACGGCGCTCGGCAAACCGGGTCTTTACATTCTCGGCTTCGCTATGGCCTGCGCGGTGCTCTCCGCAATAAACGGCTTCTTCATCGCCTCCACCCGTCTGCTCGCCGCTATGGCCAACAGAAAGGCTCTGCCCAAGTTCTTCGCCAAGCGCACCGCCGTCACCGGCGCTCCCGTAAACGCTACCTTCTTTGTCGGCGCTATCGCCCTTATCGGACCGTGGTTCGGACGCACCGCTCTCAGTTGGATCGTCGACATGACCTCCGCCGGCACCGCCATCGTGTTCACCTACGTCTGCATGGCCGCGTGGAAATTCGCAAAGCGCGAAACCAACGGCAGAATGAAAGTGTTCGGCATCCTTGGCGCGCTGTGCGGCGTCATCTTCCTGCTGCTGCTCATCATCCCCGGCACCGCATCGTCGCTGTACAAGCAGTCGTGGATATGCCTGATCGTCTGGGCGCTCCTCGGCGTTGTGTTCTGGTTCACGCAGAAGAAGGAATATCTTACAGAGCCTGCCGCAAACACCAAGGATTAATATTCATCCGCAAAAATATAAAGGCTGCGGCAGTATATGCCGCGGCCTTTTGGATTTAAAATTTAGGAGCAATTTTATGAGAATTTCGGCATCCGAGTTTATTCTGTTCTGCAATCTGCCGCTCGAAAACGTCAGGCGGCTGTCTTCCATCGTACCCGAGGTCGAGCTTATGATGGACGGCGACGCATGGGAGCACGGTCAAAACGGCTGGGACGTTCAGCTCAGAATGCTCAAGGGGATAAACGTCCCTATGAGCGCGCATCCGCCCGCATGGGATGTCAACCCCGCCGCGCCGCTGCTGGCTCTGCGCGAGGCCGCGTCGTTCCTGAACAAGAAGGCGCTGGAATTTTGCGTTGACATGGGCATAAAGCAGATGGTCTACCACCCCGGATACTATGACCGTGATTCTTTCTTTAGCCTGAACCGGGCGAAAGATCACACGTACCGGCTGCTTGATGAGCTTGTCGCTTTGGCAAAGCCCGCCGGGATAACCCTCGCCTTTGAAAACATAGGCGGCCCCGCCGCGACACTGTTCACTCAGGAGGAGTTCATCCACGCGCTCGATGGGATCGACCCCTGCGCGCAGCTCCTGCTCGATGTGGGGCACGCGAACATGAACGGCTGGAACATTCCCGAGGTTATCGACAGGACTGCCGGCAGGCTCTGCGCCCTGCACCTGCATGATAACGACGGCACCTGCGACGCTCACCTGCCGATGGGTCAGGGGAACATCGACTGGAACAGGACTTTTGCGTCGATGCGCCAGCTGCCTGACAGCTGCGTCTTCATCATGGAGTACCAGACCGGGACAGATCTGGAAAAGCTTGCAGAGGGCAGGGATATGCTCCTTGCCGCCCTCTGCTGAGAAGAAACAGATAAACGACCGCCGGTCTGATAACTCAGACCGGCGATATTTTCAGGCGTATTGGGTCACGCGCCGTACTGTGAAAACGGCGTATACTCAAGCTGCTGGTACGCGGACTCGACCGGCTCTATCTCGGTCAGCGTTCCGTTTGCATAGCTGTAGCAGCTGTACTCGGTGTTGAAAGCGCTGTTCGCCCCGTCGATGACGATAGTGTTGTCATCGCAGATGTAGCAGCGGGCGCGCTCCATGGAATCTATCAGCAGCACGGGGTGTCCGTCCTGATAGGTGTAAAAGTCAAAAACGGTATTGGTGACAAATTCGTCCCCGCCTATCGCGCCGATGAACAGCTCCATTGTGCCGTCCCCGTCGAGGTCGAGGAAGGTGTATCCGACATTATCAAGCGCATTGCCCTCGTAGCAGTACATATTGAGCAGGCTTATCTCGCTGCCGATCAGCTCCTCGCCGCCGTAGTTTTCAGTGAGCGCCTGTGCGTACACGTCGAGGATGTCCTTGTACATGACCAGCGGATCGCTCACGGGTTCTGGCGTGGGTTCGGGTGTCGGGGTCGGCGTGGGCTTCGGTTCAGCCGTCGGCTCCGGAGTGGCTTCTGTCGTCGGTTCCGGGACAAGCACCGGTTCCGGAGTAGGTGTCGGCGTCGCCGCCGGGCTTTCGCAGGCGGTCAGCACGGCAAGGGAAAGCGCCGCGCACAGGATGATGGATACGGTCTTTTTCATTTTGTTTTTCTCCTTCAGTTTACCCAGTTGATCTGCTGCTCTTCTATAAGCGGGTAGCTTATAAGCGCGCTGCCGTCGAGGTCTTCGCGGTGCATATCAACGGCGCTTATGCAGCTGTTGTTATAGGTGGTGTAATAATATATGCCCTTGTCCGCGTTGCAGCAGCTTGAATATAGCGTGATCTCATACTTGCCGCCCTCAAGCTCGCAGCAGCCGCGCTGCTGCTCTACGGAGCCGAGGATGTGGAAGAACTGGCTCACGCTCTCGCTCTCACTGTCCCCGGAGACGGAGTTGAGCTTTGTGAACGCGGCGCGTACAAAGCGGGACTGCGAGGACAGATCGCCCGGCAGACCGATGCCGCCCATGCCGCGGCTGTAATTTTCGAGCGGCAGCGCGGAAAAGCGGTTCACCGGCGGCTTGGCAGAGACGTTTACATAGTTGTTGAGACTGAAAAGCTGCATCGGGAACGGCGGGTTGTTCGTCAGCACGCCGACTGGGTTATCGTATATATGCAGGCAGTCCTGCGTGGATTCGAGCGTAATGCAGCCGTGCCTGTCGGCAATGAGCCAGTGCAGCTGGGCAAGCGGCATACCGGCTGAAAACGGGATATCCGTGATGTTCAGGCGCTCAAGCATTGTGCGCACCTCCGCGATACCGGCACAGCTGCCGAGCAGCCACGGTATCAGCTCAAACTGCGTTATATTATCCTTCCCGTTCTGCGGTGTATGATACTTCGCGTTGCCGACAAAGTTCAGCCCCGCGATACAGAGCCCCTTTTCGTTCACCGCGTCATAGTAGAGCGGGTAGCCGTCCTGCACGTGCGCCATGCCGATAATGGCGTAGCGGTTTCTGAACTCCTCCCCGTGGCGCATAGCAAAGGAATAGCCGCGCGGCGTGACGGTGACGCTCTCGCCGTAGGGGAACTCATAGTCAAGGTTACGTCCGAAATAAAAGTCCTTCGTCAGATATGCCGCAGCTGTGCACATTGCATTCCCTCCAATTGTACCATCAGTTGACTGGGACACATTATACCCCCCCTGCACGCCGCATATCAAGTGAATAAATGTTAAGAATCGCTCAACGCTCCTTCATCCGCTATGCGCCGGGGAGTCGACAAGCCGGTAAATCCGTGGTAAAATACAGAAAACCGATGGAAGGAAGAAAAGGTATGGAGCTGATAGTCAAGCATTTTTCGGAGCTGAGCGCCGAAGAGCTGTTCGCGATATATAAGCTGCGCGTCTCTGTTTTTATAGTGGAGCAGGCGTGCCCCTATCAGGAGGTCGACGACGCAGATAAATCGGCGTACCATGTCTGGCTTCAGGATGAGGACGGTATCGAAGCCTACGCCCGTGTGCTCCCGGCCGGGGTGGCTTTCCCGACGGCGGCTTTCGGGCGCGTCATCGCGGTGAAGCGCCGCTGCGGTCTTGGAACAAAGATCGTCGCCGCCGCGATAGAGACGGCGAGAGACAAGCTCGGCGCGGACATGATCACCATCGAGGCGCAGACCTACGCACGCGGTCTGTATGAGAAAGCTGGTTTCAGGCAGACCTCCGAGGAATTTCTGGAGGACGGGATACCTCACATCCGGATGCAGCTTGAGCTGTGAGGAAAGACTCCCCCAGCTTGTTCTCCGCCCGTAAGCGGCACACCAGAGCGCCTGCGCAGAATGCGCAGGCGCTCTGACTGTTAAAAAAGTCAATGCAAAGCCTAAAAAGCCTTCCCCTGGAGGGGAAGGTGGTTCGCGCAGCGAACCGGATGAGGTGTCAGGTGTACGTTAAGCACTTGCATTGCAGGCAAAAACGACGCTTTTATACCGACCCTATCACCCGCTCACCGCGATAAAGATATTGGACACATCCCCCGCCGAAAGCTCCGCGTCCAGCCTCGGCAGCAGGCTTTCGGCAAACGCGGCGACGTATCCCCTGCTCCATGCGTCGCCGGTCTCCAGCTCTCCGCACAGTCCGATGGCAGCGCAGCGCATAAGCTGCCGCCGCTGCTCCCGCGCGCTGCTTTGCAGCAGGCATAAAAGCTCCTCCTGCTCCGCATTCCCTATGTGCAGACTCCGCGCGTTCTTTCCGAGCAGCGCCAGACCGAGCGCATTTGTAAGCGGCTGCTCGCACAGGTTGAGGTAGGCTTCCTCAATGCCGCCGTGTACCGTCCGCAGAAGCTCCCTCACCGCGCCGCCGTCAAAGCGGCTCAGTATCAAGTTTTCCGTCAGCACCCGCTTCAGGTACTCTTCGGTGAAGTCCAGCCCCTGCAAAGCCTCATTCGCCGCGACGAGCAAGGGATAGTCGATGCACGGCGGCTTCATATGCGCGAAAAAGTACAGGTCATAGCGTTTGAAGTAATCGCCGATACCGCTCAGCGTATCGGCATAATAAACGTTCCGCAGCCCCGGTGCCGTTCTCCCGGTTGCCGCCCATAGCTGCTTTGCCCGCTCAAGCCGGCCTTGAAGCAGCTTCTGTCCCCGTCTGATAAGCGGCGGCAGCTCCTCGGTCATGAGCCGCTCCTGCGGGATATGCGTCTCCTCCGATACAACGGCAAGGGTGTACCGCAGGGACGCCAGCAGCTCCTGCGCCGTCTCCACGGTGACGGAGCTGCTCTCCCCCTTTGTGTATTTCCGCGTCTGCCATGCGAGAAGTGCAATAAGACGCGCGTCAAAAGTCCGCGCCCCCTCCACGGAGAAGGCCAGACTCTGCATAAGCTCATTCAAAATATATCCCCCGCAATGCGTGCCAGAGCTTCCGCCGTCAATCCGGCCAGATACTCCTCCGAACCCTGCGCGCGCCCGTTAAAGGCCCTGACCATAAGCTCTATCAGTTCATCGTCCGTGAGTCTGTCACGCGTTTCACTCTTGAAGTGATAGAATATCTCCTGCAGCTCCGCGAGCACATCGGCATAGTTCTCCTGTTCGATAAACGGAGAATCGCATATGGCGCGGATAAGCTTCGGGAGTATCCCGCCGCCGAACTCTATCCTGCCCGCTGCGCGCAGCACCTCCGCCCGGCTTTCGGTTAGTTCCGCTATCTCATTTTCGTGCAGCGTCAGTCCGAACCGGCCGCTGTAGGCGTTGCATTCCCGCAGCTCCTGCCGGGCTGCAAGCATTTGCTGCTGCATGGGGATGAGGTACATTTCGTCCATGTTGCTCTTCCCTGTCATATCCGCACTTCGAGTATCGAATTTACTATCTGCCTAAAGCCGTAGTCAAGGAACTCCTCTTCTGTCACGCCGTTCTGCGCGCTGATGAACTTTCCCTTTGTCCCTGCAAGCGCCAGCAGAGAATCAAGGCTCGACCACAGCACATAGACCGTCAGCGTGGGGACGATGTCTTTCCGTACCTCGCCGCTTTCCTGTCCGCGTATAATGAGCGCTTCGAGCGTTTCGTTTATCTCCGTCCCAAGGCGGAGTATATTTTTCACCGCGTCAGATTTAACTGTCTGTCCGATCTCTTCATCGCCCGATTGGCTCAGCCTTTCAAGCGAGTGCGGATATTCCATCCGGTATCTCCTCATCGCTCCGCACACCGCGCGGTAGGCATCGGTGAAACCGGCGTTATCGTTCACCGCGTTTTCAATATCCGTCTTCAATGCCTGCAAGCCCTTTTCAATGATACGGTGGAGAATATCGTCCTTGCTCTCATAATAGGCATAGATCGTCCGCCGGCTGTATTCGGATTTCTTTGAAATGTCCTCTATCGTCGTCTGCTCATAACCCTTTTCCGAAAAGAGCTTTTCGGCAGCCGTCATTATCCGCGCCCGGTGCAGCGCGGCCACGGCCTCTTTTTTGTTCGTCTCTCCCATTGTATACCCAAGTTCTAAAAAGTATACCGTGAGTATACTATATAATTTCATCCCTGTCAACAGTTCTGACCCTCCGGCATAGCCGCCGGAGGGTCAGAATGGGTCAGATATAGTCGGTCGGTTCAGTCAAATAAGTATGCCTTCGCAGTGGTCTATCTCGTGCTGTATGATCTCCGCCGTCCAGCCGGTAAAGGTCTTGAGCCGGGTCTGAAGCTTCTCGTTCTGCCACTGTACCTTGATGCTTTTGAAGCGCTTGGCTTTCCGCGTTCCGGTGAGGGACAGGCAGCCTTCCTCCGCTTCATATGCTCCGGACTGTTTGATAATAACGGGATTGAGCATGACCATGTATTCGCCCTCATTATCAAAGGCGATCATGCGCTTGTTGACGCCTATCATGTTCGCCGCCATTCCGACGCAGCCATCCTTATGAGCGGTCAGTGTATCCAGCAGATCGCACGCCGTGCCAAGATCCTCCGCCGCAGCGGGTTCGGCTTTCTGCGCAAGAAAGGCTTCATCCCTGCAAATCTCGCAAACCATAGCACACTCTCCTTGAACGGTTTTTATTCCGATTCTTTCCAAGTGCGCTCGCTGATTATATAGCGCGGGCGGCGCTTGGTCTCCATGTATATCTTTCCGATATACTCACCTATGATGCCAAGGCAGATGAGCTGCACGCCGCTTACAAAGCAGACGATGCAGGTCATGCTCGCCCAGCCTGCGACGGCCTTGCCGCACAGCGCCGTGATGAGCGCCCAGAGGCAGCCGATAAAGCTTATCAGCGCAACGATGATGCCAAAGCCCGTGATGAACTGGAGCGGCTTTACCGAAAGGCTCGTGATGCCGTCGACCGCGAGGGCGATCATTTTCTTGAGCGGATAGTGGCTCTCGCCGGCGATGCGCTCGGCGCGGGAGTAGCTGACCGAAGTGCTCTTGAAGCCGACGAGCGGTATCAATCCGCGCAGGAAGAGATTGACCTCCTTGAAGTTTGCAAACTCCTTGAGGACGCGTGCACTTATAAGGCGGTAGTCGGCATGGTTATAGACGACCTCCGCGCCCATCATCGCGAGGAACTTATAGAAGCTCTGCGCGGTGAAGCGCTTGAAGAAGGTGTCCGTCTCGCGGCTGGAGCGCACGCCGTAGACGACCTCGCAGCCGTCGAGGTAAGCGTCGACCATCGCGTCCATCGCGTTTATGTCGTCCTGCCCGTCGCAGTCAATGGAGATCGTGATATCGCATTTGTCCTTCGCCTCCATGAGCCCGGCAAGAACGGCGTTCTGGTGCCCGCGGTTGCGGCTCTGGCTGATGCCGATATAATGCTCGTCCGCCTTCGCAAGCTCCTGGATGATGTTCCACGTATTATCCTTGCTGCCGTCGTTTACGAAAAGCACGCGGCTGTCGGCGCTTATCTTGCCCGCGGCGGTAAGGGACTTGAGCTTTTCGAGGAACATCGGCGCGGTGATTGGGAGAACCTCCTGCTCATTGTAGCAGGGAATAACGATAAATAGTCTTGGTGTCATGCTGACCTCCTTGATTTTTCACTGCCGCCCAGTGCAAAGGCAGCCAATATTATAATGACCGGAATTAACGAATAATGGTACCGGCTCGAAACTTCGACCAGCATATGCGCCAGCGTGAGCCCCAGCATATACAGCGGCGGCAGCAGGCACGCGCTCAGCCTTGAACTGCGCCTGAGCACGAATATGCCGCGGAGCGCCAGCAGCATGCAGCCGTAATAGAACACATTGCATATCACCATGCACAGCTTGACAAACAGCTCCGGTCTGGTAAAGCGGTAGGTGTAGCCGCCGAGCTCATCATTGCCCATGAACGCCATGAGCTTTGAGGCAAAGAGCCGGCCGAAATCTATTCCCGATGAAAGGCGCTCCTTCAGGTGCGGCAGCATCTCCTCCTGCGCCTGGCTCGTCGTCGCGCCGGGGCGGCTCAGGTATGAGAACAGCAAGTCCATGTCCTCCGCGCTCCACTGCCCCTGCGTCTCCTCATTGAAGCCGACGTATATGTTGTACACCGGGAAGGAGGCGGGCTCCATGCCGAGCACATTTTCAACGTGCCTGTCCCACAGCTCCCCCGTCGCCTTGTATATGCCGAAGAGCGCAACCAGGATAACGAGCCACATTTTCCACTGCGCGCCGTTTTTTATGTCGCGGCCGCACAGGAACAGCAGCCAGAGCACGAGCGCGATAACAAGTATCGCCGATATTGGGCGGACAATATTCACCGCGCGCAGCAGCACTCCGAGCGCCAGACCCCACAGCAGACATACGCCAAGCCGCCGCGGAAGACTCCCGCGCCGCTGTTCAATAAGCACGATGAGATAAAAGAACAGCAGGATAAGGCAGGTATAGAGCGGCTCGGAGAACACAAGCGGATCGAGCATCAGCTTTGACGGGCAGACTATCCACAGCAGATACGCCAGCGCCGCCGTCAATGGTGACGCAAGGCGCAGACAAATGCCGTATATCAGCAGCCCGCTCAGGCAGGTGAGAATAACGTTTATAACGGCGGCGACCATTACGTGTTCGCCGAAGATTTTCAGAAAGGCGCTGAGAAAGGTAGAGCAGCCGAGGATGTGCGGGTACATGGCGATGTACCACGGGGCGTCGATCTCTCTGCCGAAGGCCAGCGCGCAGGCCGTCCGCCAATACGTTTCATAATCGCTGAACGGCTCGATGCGCACTGCAAGCACCCACGCGAGATTCACCGCCGCACACAGCAGCGTCAGCAGCAGAGCGGTCTTGCCTGTGTCGACAGATGCCAAAGTTCTGAGCTTACCGTGTGCACACAAGCGGTATAGGATGAACGCCCACACAGCGCCTGCCAGCAGCGCTATCAGATATGAATGCTGTGTGAGCCCGTTCACCGCTGTCAGCAGCAGCGCCGCCGACATGATGAGCAGCAGGATGCCAAGCATTATTTTTCTGAAAATGTCCGACGCTCGTTCCATCTTCCGGTATAACCGCCTGTCGTTCAATGTGATGTTATTATATTCCATCGGACACATAACGTCAAGAAATTCGTCGGTTACGCAGGTGCTTCCAGCGCGAAGCTGCGCAGTTCTGACATTCGCTGCGTCATTGTATAAACTCCCAAAAGCTGCAAACAATATCACGGAAGACAATCTGAGCCAAAGGAGAAATATATATGAAAGCTACCGGAATAGTCCGCAGGATCGACGATTTGGGCCGTGTCGTGATCCCGAAGGAGATCCGCCGAACTATGCGTATCCGCGAGGGCGACCCGTTACAGACCACATTGATACCGTGGGAGCAGTTCTGCTTCGGCATACTGGAGTTGGCAAAACGCGAAGGGTGGGGGTAGTACATAGTGTATAAAAGGTTCTAAACCAAAAGCTGGAGTGCCCAGGCTTACCTAATTACCTCAACTTTTAGTTTAGAACCGTATTTTCCTTATAGCCGGACATAATTACAGCGGCTGCCGAAAGCAGCCGCTGCTTTTAATTTTGTTTACAATCCCGCGTCCATTGCTTCTGCTCGGTCGAGCAGCATCTGCACGAACTCATCGTTCCACACTCCGGTGAAGTGCAGCAGGTCGATGACAGAGAAGCGGTTGCGCATCAGGTGGCAGTTCGTGATCGCCCATCTGACGGTCTTCTCGTCGACCGGGAAGTTCAGCACGCTGTAACGGCACGGTGCGTTCGCCTTGTGCATGCAGTCAGCGATGTATTCGGGCTTCTTGACCCACGGCGCGACTCTTTCCTTGAACTCGTCAAAGTCTGCGAGGAAAGCCTCGAACTTTGCGCGGTTCGCCGTCCACGCAGCAAGCTTCTTCTGATAGTCCGCCCAACACTCGTTTGAGGCAGAGCCTGTCTCATCGAGCCACGCGAACGCGCCCTTGACCTTCGGCTCCATCTCCTCAGCCGTCGGGTAGCAGCGGTCGAGGTCGACAGCCTTCGGGTCGAACTCATTGAGCAGGTAATCCCAGATGATGCAGGAGATTATGCCTGAGACCGCGACCTGCGTGCCGTGGTAGCAGATGCCGGTATGGCGCACCTTGGAGGCCATGTCTATCAGGTGGCTCATGACGTGCTCCGAGCCGGAGGCCGGGGAGCTCTCGTCCGCAAGCCCCATCGAAAGGCCGCTGAGCGTGAGCACATTTGCCAGATCGCCGAGGACTTTGCTGTCACCGGCGGCGAGCTTTGCGGAGTTTTCAAGCAGCTCCTCGCACTGGGTGCGGATCATATCGGAGGGCGCGGTGTGGAAATTCTTGCCGACACCGAGGACGTTTCCGAGGTACCAGTCGACCGGAGCTGTCCACGTCGCGATAAGGTCGCCGTAGCCGCTGACGTTCATCTCCGCGGGAGCCGCGGCAATGATGTCCATGTCGATTATGAGTATCAGCGGATAGCGGGAGTGAACGGTTCTCTTGACGCCGTTAAAGAGCATAACGGAGGAGTTGTCGGAGAACGCGTTTACGGAAAGCGCCGTCTGCACAATGACGAGCGGCAGCGGGTTTTCCTTATTGTAGTAATAGGTGGAGTATTTGCATAGGTCGCAGATAGTTCCGCCGCCGATACCGACGACGCAGTCGACGCCCTCGAAGTGCGCCTGGATCTTTTCGGCGTTCTCAGGAGTCGCGTGGACTATGCTGTCAGGCTCGGAGATGACGAGCCATTCGACCTCGTACTCTGCCTTGAGCAGAGCAAGTATTTTTTCCTTGACGTTTGCCCCGGTCGTGTCGAGTATCTCGGTAGGGCCGGTGACCATGAGCACTTTTTTCCCATCGGTGAGCGCCTTTACAGCGCCGCAGATGTCTGCGGCAGCGCCATGGCCGATGTTTATCTTCTTCATGCCGATGTCGCAGAGTCTCTCGGAGTTCTCCTGCGCCATCATTATCTCATGCAGCTCGTCAAGCTTTGTTGCGTCGGCTCGCGCCAGACGGTTGTCGATCATTGCAGTTCCCCATTCTGCCGCTTGATAAGTCAGCGCAGCCGGAAGCCCGATCCCCGTAAGCGGCAACCGAGGGTATACCCTCGACTTGCAAGCGTATGTGCTGCTGTCAGCCGAGGGTAAGCTGCGCTGTTTTTAGTAGTTTTATGGGTCAGCACCGTACAATGCTTTTTCTGCCGCATCATGCGGCGCTGGCATCACTCAAAATCGAGCACGCGGAGCATACGGATAAGAGTCAGGCGGTTGCGGATAGCCGCCGATATCTCCAGCATCTCATCCGCAAGGGACGGGTCGATGCCGATATCCTCCGGTCTGTACTTGCAGTGGCAGTCGGAGTAGAGCTTCTCCATCTCCTCGACGGACGGGATCTTCGCGATAAGCTCGCGTATCTCGTCCCAGTGGTCAACGATGTTCTGAGACGGGAAGGTCGCCAGCACGTCGTTCTCGTTCTCCTTCATGATGCCCGGCATGAGTCTTTCGCCGAACTTCTCGCGCACCCATTCCTCCGTCAGCGGCTGGAACGGCTTTGCCTTCGGCGTCTTCTTCGCCAGCTCATGGTACACCTTGATGCACTCAAAGGTGCCGACGCCCACGCATTCGCCGTGGATGCCCTCGGCCTTCTCGAACCTCGGCGGGTGCAGCTCGACCAGATGCGCCATCAGGTGCTCTGCGCCCGACGCTGCGCGCGAGTGGTTGAGCAGCTGCATCGTCAGGCCGCTCTCCATCTGCGCCATCGTCATCGCCTCGTGGTCGGCAACGCCGGTCGCGGCGTACTTGTCGGCAGCCTCGCGCATCAGCTTCAGCGCGTGCTCCGCAAGCTCCGCCACCATCGGGCAGTAGTATTCATCCGCGACGATCTTCGCGATGCGCCAGTCGGTCAGCGAAATGTATTTTGCGAGGATATCGTTTATGCCGCTCGCGACGAGTCTCGCCGGCGCGCCCTTGATGATGTCAAGGTCAGCCACAACAAGGATCGGCGCGCACATCGGCGTGGACTTCTTCTGCCCGTTGAGTATGGCCGAGCAGATGTTCGCCGTGAAGCCGTCGGAGGAAGCCAGCGTCGGTATCGCGACGAAGGGGATGCCGAGCTTGTATGCGGGGTAGCGGCCGAAATCCATGATGGTGCCGGCGCCGAAGGCGACTATGACCTCCGGGTGATCCAGCTGCTTCATCATTTCCTCTATCAGCGTATCCTCCGCGCGCAGTCCCTTCGCTTCGAGCACGATCTCCTGATCGGCCTTGACGTGCTTGCCCTCGGTGAGCTGGTACACCATCGTGTCGTACACCACGGCGCGGCGCTTGCCCGCAAGCCCCACGTCCTCCATGTACTGCTCGAAGTTTGCCAGAGCGTTGTACTCGACGACGACCTTCTTCGTCTCAAGCGTGTGCTCCCGGCCGCAGACACATTTGCCTACGTATTTTTCGCAATCCATTATCATAGCTTTGTCCCTCCG
>CEBY01062006.1_pt1 | contig 13478 bp, 17 predicted proteins | sample 554731 | NCBI WGS metagenome assembly CEBY01 (sample SAMEA3182050, study PRJEB8094) | gut metagenome | biome: human; feature: gut; material: Stool; isolation source: human stools | place: Canada | collected 2012-02-22
AATGTTTATGTTACATAGCATGCGTATTCGATAAGCATTGAAATCAAAAAAGATTTTTCCCATTTTCAATATGGGCTTTTTTGTCATGCTTATTTTGCGTATGCTATACAACAAAACTAACGACGTATAGACATAGTATAAAAACTATGCCTTAATTTTGTTGTAGTATTATATGTATAAATGCAGGTCAATGCTCATGTTGAGAATTGACCTGCATTTTTTTGCGCAAAAGGAGAAATATTATGCTTGAAAAATATTGGATAAAATGTCCAATTTGTAACGGAAAGACGAGGGTTCAAGTATTTTATAATACGGTATTAAGAAATTTTCCTCTTTTCTGCCCTAAATGTAAATTAACGCATATCGTTGATGTTGAAAAACTAGAAATCATAATCAAAAACTCTGAAAAACAAACTTTTTAATTTTGAAAAGGAAGGATATTTAAATGAAACACTTACCTAAAAGTACACCTACGGAAATATTGAATGACCCATACGGATTTACTTACAAAGAAATGTCGGAAGTGATTGGAGAGGATAAAGCAAGAGCCTTATATACGGAATTGTATAAACAGCCATTTCACAAAGAAAATCTATCAATATCAACAAAAAAAGTCTATAAAAGTAGCGATACTGAAAAGTATGTTTATGAATTGAAAGATAACAGGTATATTGAAACGGTTTTTATTAAACGGCGAGATGGTGGGACTGTTTGCGTAAGTACGCAAGTTGGTTGTTCTGTTGGCTGTATTTTTTGTGAGTCCGGACGCAATGGTTTTGTTCGTAATCTAACACCGTCTGAAATTGTGCAGCAGGTTGTATTGATACGTCAAAAAGTAAATCGTATCGTTTTTATGGGAATGGGAGAACCTTTATTCAATTACGACAACTTGATTGCAGCAATCCATATTCTTCGAGATAGAAATGGACTTAACTTTCCAACCGACGGCATTACCGTATCAACAGTTGGTCCAGTTAATCAATTAAAAAAATTGCGCGAAGAACATCTAAAAATTCAGTTGACAATATCTTTACATGCAGCAACACAGGCTGCGAGAAACTGTATCATTCCTCATATGCACATGTACGCTATTGAAGATGTTGTTAAGCAAGCATTGTCCTATTCTCAAAGGCATAATCGAAAAGTGGTATTTGCGTATTTGCTTTTACCAGGTATAAATGACCGTTCCTCAGATATAAGGCAACTTGCAAAATGGTTTAAGGGCAAAAATGTTATGATTAACGTGCTGCAATACAACCCGACGAGTAATTCAAAAATTAGAGCACCACAAAAACAAGAAATGGTTGCGTTCAAACATCAATTAGAGCAAACAGGACTTGAAGTTACCATGAGAGTTTCTCATGGTAGAGAGATTAAAGCAGCTTGTGGACAGTTAGCTAATACATATAATAAAGCCAAAAAACAACAGAAATAATTTAATTAAAAGAGCCAGACGCACAGACGCAGAGCCGATAATATGCAGTTTGAAATACTGCTGTTATCGGCTCTTTTTTGATTTTAATTTGTGCCCCTAATAACCATATTGGAGCAAAATCAGAACTGTTGCTTGTCGTTCTTTGATTTCCGCAGCAGCTTTGAAAAATCAAAGCCGCCGTTTCTTTTTATCTTCTAATGAAATGACGCGGTATCACTGTTAAAAGCGGCGGCTAAAGGAGGTAGCCGCCATGAAGCACATACCCTATCGACAAAATCCGACGGTCATTGACATATCAAAAAAAGCCCGACCACCGCCGGGAACCTCTCTACCCTTGACTATGAACTGTCTAATCATCTAAATACTGCTTACAATACCTATACGCCTGTCCGGGCTTTTCGGACAGGCGTATTTTGCTGCTCAAAAAATTTTTTGAAAAAATTTCAAAAAATCTTCGGCGTTTTTCAAAAACGCCGTATTGCCCCGCGAAAAGGGGGAAGCACCACCAACTTTCCAACGAGAAAGGAGGTGAGAATGTGGAACCTAATAGCAGGGAGTTTTACAAACAATGTGCTTTTCAGAAGTTTTGTAATACGGTGCTGCACAATGAAGCGTGTGACGCTCACAGGGAGCTGCACAGGCATAAGGCAAGGGAAGTCACCTTTTCCGATTTGCCCTTAGACGAAGCGCGGCAGCTTCATACCTTTGATGAATATTTCAAACGGGAAACCGCCGAAACCGTCTTTGAGAAAGCCGGGAAGAAAATCACGCCGAAGCTGCTTCTTGAAGCAATCCGTACTTTGCCGGAAGAAAAGCGCAAAGCCGTACTCCTGTACTATTTCGAGGGAATGAACGACACCGAGATTGCGAAGTTGTTCAATACATCGAGAAGCACGATACAGTACAGGCGGACAAGCTCTTTTGAGAAATTAAGAAAATATCTGGAGGAAAATGCTGATGAATGGGACGAATGGTAACGAACCCGGCTACCCGGAAAATGCCCTTGTTCCCTATCCTGTCATTGTGGCAGCGACAAAGGGCGACCCGGACGCCATGAAGATTGTCTTGCAGCATTTTAGCGGCTACATAGCCCGCCTCTCCATGCGGAAGCTGTACGACGAGCGCGGGAACGTCTATTTCGGCGTAGACCACGACATTCGGGAACGGCTGCAAGCAAAACTGATGATGGCTGTCCTCACCTTTAGGACAGAGGAATAACCGCAACGGCGGCGGGACGCTTTCTCTCACCCCCTTTTCCGTTCCGCTGTTGACGCGGGTAGCACAGCCATTTTGAACCTTGAAAAAGAAAGCGGCGCAAGATAACGGCGGCGCAGCATAGGGCAAATCGGATACGTTCCTTTTGCGTCGAGCCATACGGCGGGTGCGCCATGACGCTATCCGGGCGAGGTTATCACCGCCCGGACAGCCGAGCGACCAACACCGCGCCGGAAAGCAAGTGTAGCGGTTTGCGGGCAACGACACGCAGAATATACAATGATACTTCCTTACAGCCACAGTCCGAGCGTTAAGAGCGTCGCAGGCAATGGGTAGGGCTGCATGAGAACCATGCCGGGGTGAAATTCCCATGAGGTTATGCTAATAACCGTCCGATTAAAGCCTTTGTTTTATTGAATAGTGGACTTGCTGCTATTCATAGACTGTATTATATGTTTGCGAAAGAAAGGGGGATTTTCTTTGACGCAAAACCAAACGCCCGTTACCACAACGGAGCATAAAATCGGAAAAGTTACTTACCTTGTATGTTCGTCTGCAAGTGAACGCGCAACGGACACACTGGATAAAAAGATAAAAAAGCTCATTCGCAAAGACATGGAGCTGAACCCCGTAAACGCCCGAAAATAGGGCGTTTCTTCACATTTTATACATGACACAGGCAGCGGTATGTGGTATAATATAGACAGTACAAATACCATGCTTGTCTGTCGTCGGAAAGGAGGACAAAATGTTACAGACAGACAAGATTACCGCTTTATATTGCAGATTGAGCCAGGAAGATATGCAGGCCGGGGAAAGCGAGAGCATACAGAACCAAAAGCTGATTTTACAAAAGTACGCTGACGAACACCACTTTTTCAATACGCGCTTTTTTGTAGACGACGGATTTTCCGGCGTGAGTTTCGAGCGTGAGGGGCTTCAAGCCATGCTGCATGAGGTTGAAGCCGGGAACGTGGCGACCGTCATAACAAAAGACCTTTCCCGTCTGGGACGCAATTATCTGAAAACCGGCGAACTGATAGAGATTGTTTTCCCCGAATATGAAGTGCGCTACATTGCCATTAACGACGGTGTAGACACAGCGAGGGAAGATAACGAGTTTACCCCTCTGCGGAACTGGTTCAACGAGTTTTACGCCCGCGACACCTCAAAGAAAATCCGGGCTGTTAAACAGGCAAAGGCACAGAAAGGCGAGCGTGTCAACGGCGAAGTGCCGTATGGTTACATAGCCGACCCAAACGACCGCAATCATCTATTGCCCGACCCGGAAACGGCGCACATTGTAAAACAGATTTTCGCTATGTATGTGCGCGGCGACCGTATCTGCGAAATCCAGAACTGGCTACGGGAACATGAGGTACTTACTGTTTCAGAACTGCGCTACCGTCGTTCCGGCAGTTGCCGCCACCCGCGCCCGCACCCGACCTGTATTTATAACTGGCCGGATAAGACACTGTATGATATTCTTGGACGCAAAGAATATTTGGGGCATACCATTACGGGCAAGAGCTATAAGGTATCTTACAAATCGAAAAAGACGAAAAAGAACCCGGAGGAAAAGCAATACTTTTTCCCCAACACGCACGAACCTTTGATTGACGAAGAAACCTTTGACCTTGCACAGAAACGGATTGCTACCAAACACCGCCCTACAAAGGTTGATGAAATTGACATTTTTTCGGGACTTCTCTTTTGTGGGGATTGCGGCTATAAAATGTATCTGCAACAGGGAGCCGGGACACTGGAACGCAAACACGCCTACACTTGCGGAAAGTACCGAAACAGGATAAGGACTGGCGAGCTTTGCACTACCCATTATATCCGAAAGAGCGTCCTTAAAGAACTTGTCCTTGCTGATTTACAGAGGGTGCTGTCCTATGTGAAAGAGCATGAACAGGAGTTTATCGAAACCGCCAACGAGTGCAGCGCAAAGGCAGTACAAAAGACGCTGACACAGCAGCGGAAAGAGCTTGACAAGGCGCAGAGCCGCATTAGCGAGCTGAACATCTTATTCCGCAAGCTCTACGAGGACAACGCTTTAGGGAAACTTTCTGATGAACAGTTTGCTTTTCTGACTTCCGGCTATGATGAAGAAAAAAAGACGCTGACCCGGAGGATTGCGGAGCTGTCACAGGAAATCGACAACGCCACCGAGCGCAGCGCGGACGTGAAAAGGTTTGTCGCACTGGTACGCAGATACACCGCCATTACCGAACTGACCTACGAAAACGTCCATGAATTTATTGACCGTATTCTTATTCACGAACTGGATAAGGAAACGAACACCCGCAAAATCGAAATCTTTTATAGCTTTGTCGGCAGAGTTGATACGGGCGACAAGCCTACCGAAAGTATCTCCTATTTCAGACAGATAGGAGCCGACGTAAAGAGTTATGCTATCTAACATACATCAAAAAGAGGTAAGATAACGCCCTCTGCAAAAAAGGTTACGTTATCTTACCTCAACAAAGTTTGTCCCCGTCGCGCCGTTGTCGATATAGGTATCGTATACGCTGATCTCCGGGTACTGCTCCAGATAGCGGGCAATAATCATCTGCTGGGTTTCAATGGATACGCTGTGCGTGTGGGTATCCTCCACCGAAAGGCGGACGTAGATCGCGGCGCGGCAAGCGGCGTCGGCCTCCTGCACGGCCACCGCAGCCGTTTCCTTTCTGCTCTTTCTGGCCATGCTCAGCCCACCTTTCTCTGTTCGTAATCTTTCTGCTGCGCTGCCAGCGCCAAAAGCTGCAACGCCTTTTTGTATTCGTCCTCATGGGTAAAGGTAATATCCAGCTCCTTTTTGCTACGGACGCGGATGCTCTGTACCATGTGAATGAGCGCCCTGCGGTCTAAGGTTTCCAGCGTGGAGAACTGCGTAAACTGTGAAATCCAGCGGTTGCGCTCACTTCGGTTTTCCAGCACCTCCGTGAGCTTTTCCTTGAGAACGCGGACGCTCTCGCGGATGTCCTCGGCCTGCTTGGTGTACTTGGCTTTGTAGGAGGCGTATTCTTCCTTGGTAAGCATACCTCCCACAAGGCTTTCATAAAGCCGTGCCTTGAACTCCAGCACCTGCTCCAACCGGCGCTCGTTGTCGGTGATGTGGTCGCTGTATTCCTTGGCAAGTGCCTGATTGATGCTGGACTGGTCAATGCCGGTCAGCAGCGCCTCCAGCGAAGCAATATTGCCGATATAGGCTTTCAGGCTGTCCCGCACACAGTCGATCAGGCTGCTTTCTTTCAGCATGACCGGATGAGTGCAGCCCTTTTTCTTGCCGGTGGGACAATAATATTTACATAGGACGGCCGGGCTACCTACCGGCTCTGGTACACCTCGTTGGTGTACGTTGCGTTTTTATCTTTGTCAGTAACATGATAAAGTTCTGCGGTAGAATACACAGATTGATAGACCCCGATCCGTGCCTCGCCTCCATAGAATTTAATTTTTCCTGACCGCAAGGCAGTAATTGACATGCTCAAAGGCTTTCAGATCTGCCCCGGCCTTGTCGATCACGTCCCTTTGAATATCATCCGGTGTCAGCAGTTCATAGATCAGAAACCCATGCTTCTCCAGCAACTTTTCAAGCTCCGCATAAGAAAACGCCGACTTCATCGGTTCACCGCCTGCTTTTGCCATCATAATGGTGTTTTGCACACGCTTTTCTGGTGCAGCGAAGAAGTCCTCGTCCGGATAATCGAACACGAGGGCGCTGCCGTTCGCACAGATCGAGGACAGTGCAGAGAGCATCGTGTCGATTGCTTCTGACGAAAGGTAGTAGGTCACGCCGAGCCATGAGAAAAAGGACTTCACAGACGGGTCAAAGCCGGCAGCAATCAGCCGTTCCGTCAAGCTGTCCTTCGTGAAGTCCACGGGAACAAAGGAGAGATTATCAGGGATCGTCCAACCGGCGCGAGTGATCCGTTCCAGCTTGTCCGCCTGCGTCAGAGGGTGATCAACCTCGAATACTCGGTACTTCGATAAAAACTCCGGTTTCCGAAAAGCAAAGGTATCCAGCCCCGAGCCGAGGATGACATATTGCTTTGTTCCGGTCAAGACGGCAGCTTTCAGAGCCTTCTCAGTATAGGCCGCGCGGCAGAGCGGCGACGGCGCGATATGGACATTCACAAGTCTGCGCAGCAGCTCTTTCGGTTCCTGCTTTGCGGGGTCGATCTCCGGCTCAAAAAACTGCGCACCGCCGAGAACAAATCCCTGAACGGCGGCATATTCGTCTGCCGTCATCAGCTCTTTTGCAAGGTGATCTGCGAAAACCGGATGATCTTCGTTTTCTGCGTGAAACGCCCGTCCGAACGAACTCATCAGGGCGGTAATGCTGGCTTTGTTATTCATTCCGTTGACCTTCATATTTTTCTTCCATTTCTCTCGTATGCGCATGAAGCAGCGTTAGCGCCTGCGTCTGGACACAGGGCAGTGACCTTTGATCCGTGTCTGCAAACTCGTGCTTAATCCGCACAGAGGCGACCGCGTGAGCGTCATCCGTTTTGTTCTCATCCGCTTTAGATAAGAACTTTTGCAGCAGGCTCAAATCGCTGGAGTAATGAAGCTCCACCAGCTTTGCCCGGTATTCCAGCTCTGCGGGGGTGATCTCCGGGAATCGTTTCATATCTACGGTGTGCTGCGCTTCATGCTTCAGAAGCGAAACAAGAAACCGTTCGCTCTCAAAATCATACGCCTGCTCGATGCAGTTGATCGTTCCATCGGGCGAAGCCCAGCCGCCCGTACCATATCGGCCGAAGGTCAGATAATCCATCCAGCTCCGAAATACAAAACCTTTAAGGATGTTGACCGTATATTCTGCCGTTCCGTCCGGAAGTTCAACGCGGTAGGTAGTTGGAACCGTATTCCGCCAGACATAAGGGCCGTAATATCCCTGCGTTTTTCTGAAAAGAGCATGATAGCCCTCCGACCCAAACATCGATTGAAGCTGCTCTGTCAGGAGTCCGTCGCCTGCATCCGGTGTATTTAGAAGTGCTTTCAGCCCTGTCCGCAGTTTGTCTGCGGCCTCCGCCTCCGGTGAGCCGCAATAAAAGGTGTTCCGAAAATAAATCTGATACAGACGCAGGATGTCGTTGAGATTGTCAGGTATTTCGTATGTGCGGTACTTCTGATCTTCAAAAATCGCCACATACGCAGGAAGAATGTCCTTGAATTCCTCATGATTGCGCATATAGGCAATCGCGCCTTTTATATCTCCGTTCACAAAAAACTGACTGATTTGCATATCGTTCTCCCTTATCCACGTCAATTCCTTTTTTCCTGCTGAGCTTTCGGGAGCGTCCGTGTCAGGATTAGCGTATAGGCGACCGTAATGACAATCAGAGTGGCGAGATGGAGCAGGTGCGTTTCCGTGGTAAGATTCATATCATTCGCAAAGGTGCCGAGCGTGTTGATGGCGGAATGGACGAGGATGCAGGGAAGCAAGCTGCCGCCGCGATAAAAGACTGTGACCAGCAGGAATCCAACCGCGATGGCAAAAACGATCTGGCACAGGTTATTGACAAGATCCATGCCGCTGCCGTTGAACAGGTTGATGATATGCCCGATACCAAAAGTCACACTGGAGATAATAACGGCGGATTTGATATTATCCTTTGCAATGGACTCAAACAGAAGCCCCCGGAAGATTACTTCCTCCAAAAATCCAACACAGAGCATACATATGATACGGCAGACCGTTTCCACTGGTGTGTAATTGAGGGCAAAGCCGTTCCAGAGATTTCCCGATGCCAAGATAATGAGCGGCACATAATAAAGGAATTGACATGCGGGAACGGGTGATTTACAAAGCCCATACCGCTTCTGCAAGTGGTTCTTTCGGATAAAGGCGAAAAGCACGACCGTCTGCAACACGCAGAAAGCGGCACTTACCGCGTATGCGACCCCGATGGCCTTGTTCAGCGGATTCGCCAGCGATTGCAGAACGCAATAAACCACGATCCATACAATCGCAAAGGTCAGCTCGTTTTTCTCATATAGCTTTTTCATGTTGTTTCCTCCCGTGCTGTTGTTTGGGGTTCCGAGCCATCAGTTCCACAGAGCGTTCTTTCCATCTATCCGCTGAATATAAACTGTTCCTTTCGCGTGATGCGCTTCTACATAGATGGAATATGTACCGCTCTCAGGGATATTTACGGTGAACTCACTCACGCCCTCGCCGTTACCGGCGTATAGAGAACTTTCATCCGGTTCCTTGATCTCCATGTAGATAGAGCCTTTTGTGGTTTCAAATTGAACCGCAAGCGTATCGCCTGCGCTCAATTCCATCGTGAACCGGTCGGTTCCGGTCATGCGGTCAATGTCCAATTGGTAGGAGCCTGCCTCTGCTGTGCGGCTACCAACAAAGCATTCTCGGCCGCAAGCAGTCAAAGAGACAGCAAGCCCTAAAATGCAAAGGGTGAAAAGTGTGATGGTCAATGATTTCTGTTTCATTTATTTACCTATCGGAATATACTAAATGATCTTTACCTTTTGACGGCATTGGAAAGCGCTAAGACCTCGCAGCCCTTGCTCTCATAATAGGTCAGCAGTTCCGGCAGTTTCTTTTTATCGTAACTCGTGATGCAGTCAGACAAAACATGAACGGTATAGCCGCTTTTTGCCATATTGTAGCAGGTGGATTTGATGCAGGCCGCGGCGTCCGCACCGACGACGTAAAACTCGGAAATTCCACGCTCTTGAATAAAAGCGGAAAATGTCTCGCTGGTCAGGGCGTTGCTTTTTACCTTCGTAAAAATATGGTCGGATACGATGTTCAGCTCCGGCACCAGCTCTGCACCGCGGGTGCCGGGCTTGAAGGTTCTCGTTCCCGCAGAAAGATTGTTATGCTGAATGTAAACGATCCAAAGTTCCTTTTGCGCTGCCCAGTCGATCGCTTTGTTGACTTTTGCAATGATTTCCCTGTAGTTTTTCGTGATGTCGTTTTGCAGGTCGATCACGACCAATGCACTGTTTTTCATATTGTAGTCCTCCATAAATTTCATGTTCCTCTGCACGGCAGTTTTTACATCAGAAGATCGGAACCTTCCGAGCCTTGTTGCTTATGACAGCAGCTTGAACGCCTGATCCAGCAGCCAGTCTCGGCCTTCCAGAAAATCGTATCCCAGCAGCGCCTCTATCTCCGTCGGTTGACCGTATAGCCAGTCGCAAATATCGACATTCTGCAAATAAAGTGGCAAGAGAAAGCACAACAATCATTCCTCCCAATCGTTTTCTATCTATTTATAAGTTCTATTTCGATTGATCCGCTTGAAAAAGAGAAAATAAATCAGCAAACCATCAATGGCAAAATCATAAATGCGCAGACGGTCAAAGAGCAAAACACTGGACAAAATCGAAACAAGTACGATTCCAGCGCCAATGATTTTAGGAAACAATCCCCACTCTTTTGTCATCCATGCGAAATACGCCATGACCGGCGACAGAAAGGCGAATATCGTCCAGCCGATAACAAACGTCCAGCCGTAGACACCTCGGGTAAGCATGGCTGTTGCATAATAGGTGAGCAACATCCCGATGCAAAACGGAAGGATGTTCCGCATTGCGGCTTTCTTTGTCGGGCTGTAAATAGCGATCAGCGTCCCCAACAGAATCCAAACCGACATCTGAGAAAAGATTTCTCCCAAATTCGGATAATACATATCGAATAATCTTGACAGCGCGCCGAGGAAAAGGCCGACGAAGAACAGAGAGAGCGGGTTCAGAAGTTTATTTGTTTTCATTAATTCTCACATTTCCAAAGTGATATAAATATTGTCAGGAAGCAATGTTCCTGTTTTCCACACAGCTTCAAAATCTTCCGTTGGCAGTACCCGGTTGTATTGCGTATCCGATGCGTTGGCATTTTCCGCGAGAGAATCCACCAGATAAATGTGCTGCTCGTCATAGCCGACAACGACAGCGTAGTGCGTATCTCCCGGAATCCGGATGAAAACGATGATCGGATTTCTCTCCGTCAGCCGCTGCTTCAACGTGTCAACGCTCCCGTGACAAGCCTTTGCCTGATACCCATGCCGCTCAAAAACATCCACGATGCTGTTTGCGGAAACGAAGCCAAGCGTTCGTTTTAATTCCGGAAACAGGGCCTCTCCGTCCGTATCTTCCCCAAAGTGCCGTAGGAGATAGGCAGCAGCATAAGCTGCGCATTTCCCATCCGTCTGGTAGTCGATACGATTTTCTGAACTTGCGCAGAAGAACTCTGGCGGATAATCAAAGGCTTCAACCTCGTCTCTCGGCGGGCTTATACATACAAGGAAACTGATAGCCGCAGCAATGGACACGACGATTGCAACCATTGCCGCGGTCAAACATATTTTTCGTATCTGCATTGTTCCTGTACCCGCTCTCCCAGCAAAGTGATTGCCTTTTGGGGACATAAGCTGATGCAGCGGTAACACATCGTACATTGCTTTCCCGGAACTGCTCTATGATCCCTGATCTCTATATTTCCCATCGGGCAATTCCTGCTGCACAGGCCGCAGCCGATGCAGACACCACTTATTTTCAGCTTATCTGTGTATCCGCTCGTTTTACGATAAAACCACAGCCTTTGCCCAAGCAAACCTTTGATATGCGAGATTACCGACAACCCTTCCTGCGGATATTGCCCCCGCCTGATTTGCTCTGCGATCTGCTCGATACGCTGATCTGCGCATTTGACGATCTGCCTGTTTTCTTCCATGCTCTTTTTCAGCAGTTTGTTGTCGCAGACGGAATCAGGCATTTTTATCTGTACGCCTCCGAGAATTTGTGCGCCATGCTTCTTTAGGAGCCTTGCTGCACAGCCTGTTCCGTCACCGCTGAAAAGTCCCATTGTATTTAGACAGAACACGCTTTTGCCGTTCCACAGGCAGCGGTTTTTTCTGATAAAGTCACGCACCATAAAGGGGGCATTGGAGAATTGCGTGGGATAACCCAAGATGATTGTGCTTTGCTTCTCCAGCGTTTCGGTAACGTGTGGAGCTTCCAGCGGAATACACTCCGCCGCAGCGTCCAGCAGGTTTACCAGCTTTTCAACGCAGTGCTTTGTGTTTCCGGTTCCACTCAGATATATCCCTATCATTTATGCTTCTTCTCCCTGTAAATCCCAATATCGGCTTGTGGTTCGGTCGGTCAATTCCCATTCCCCTAAAACAAAAAGACGCAGCACAAACCGATCATCTCGGATTGCGCTGCGTCTAAGCGTCTGGCATTTTGATTTCTTCAATTTTTCCGTCCTTGAAACGAATTACGCAGGTGTATTTGCACTTCGGGCAGAATAGCGGAAAATCCTCCAACACTGTATGTGGCCGTATCTGTGTCCTTGTTTTGCCGCCGCATCTGGGGCAGCAAAGCCAGTCCATTTTTGATTTCAGAGCTTCTACCAATTTATATCACCTCTGTTTCCTTGCTGACCAATGCTCGAAACTCAGCATCACGGTCAAAGGTACCTGCCGCAAATCCGGAGATTTCTTTGATGGATTTGCAAATGCTGATACTGAAGCCCGTTAGGATATGCCCAATCTCTTGGTCGGAGTAGGGGCAATCGCCGGTCACGATCAGCGTGGACAGGCTATGAACAACGAACCATAAATTGCGGAAATAAAGGTCTGCTTCTTCGGCGGTGATATGGTAAATGTTCATCAGGGTCGGACGGACAAGTAACTGTAAATGCTGCATCGAATTTATGGCGCTGTACTCCGGTGACCGAGTCAGGAACAGGAGCCAATAAAGCTCCGGTTCTTCACGCGCAAAACGGATATAGCTCTTTCCGACGCCGAGAAACGGGATTTTCTCTTTTAAGCCCGCTTTGGTGTAGCTGTCATATACACGCACCGCAGCAGCATAGACCGCCTGCTTAACTTCGTCCATAGAGCCAAAGTAAGTAAAGATCGGGCGCGTGGATGTCCCAAGTTCATCCGCTATTGCCTTTGCCGTCAGACAGCCGATCCCTTTCGCCTGCACGACCCGCAGCGCCGCCTCTACCATTTCTTCCTTTGTGAATTTATTTTTCGGAGCCATATCCCGCATCCTTTCATTATAAAGTACATTTCCTGATGTGCATTATCTAATGCACATCAGGCGTCAGTATGTTATGATTTTCGGACGGAGCGACATGGGGAAAAAGCGGATTACATTGCCCTGTATTGCTCTTTCATGTCGCTTCTTCCTGCGCGGCCAATATTGCGCCTCTGTATGCCTGCTCCAAATGGGAATTGATCGTGTCCTCATCGTATTTCAACGAATTGTTGGCGATCATGCTTGCATACCCGTGGGCAAACAGAAACACCGTGATAAAAACCGTTTTCGTCTGCTCCATGCCAATTTCTAAGGATCTCTGCATCGCTGAAAGAACGGGGATAAGTTCCTCCGCATCGATCAGTTCAAGCAAAGTCTTTCCGTTAAAATAATCCGACTGGAAAAGGAAGCGGAACAGGTGGGGTTCTTCGATGGCAAAGCGGATATAATTCATTCCGATTCCAAGGGCAGCACCCTTTGGCGGTTTCTTCATGGTCATAAGGTATTCCGAATGATAAAGGTCTGCCTTCGCATAGACCGTCCTTTTCAGTTCTTCAATCGTTGCAAAATGATACATGACGGGCTGTGTGGAGCAATGTAGCCTTTCCGAAACAGTTCTTGCGTTAATATTTTCCACACCGGTTTCGCGTGCGACCGCAAAGGCTGCGTCAACAATCATTTCTTTTGTGACTTTTGCTTTTGCGGGCATACGCACACCTCCAATTTATAACTTGCATTATGTATAATCAAGATTATACAACGTGCAATGCACATTGTCAATCCGTCTGGAGTAAAATTT
>CEBY01013377.1_pt1 | contig 12978 bp, 10 predicted proteins | sample 554731 | NCBI WGS metagenome assembly CEBY01 (sample SAMEA3182050, study PRJEB8094) | gut metagenome | biome: human; feature: gut; material: Stool; isolation source: human stools | place: Canada | collected 2012-02-22
CTTTTACTAAATCCTTGTAAGCCTGCATTGTGGTATCCTTTCGTATAGGAAAAATGATAAAAAAATAAGAATTTCAGAAGTAATAAAAACCTCTGAAACCCTTGTAAATAGTACGGGCAACAGGACTTGAACCTGCACGGTCTCCCACTAGAACCTAAATCTAGCGCGTCTGCCAATTCCGCCATGCCCGCAAACACTTTGACAGTATATCATTTTGTTTCATGTGTGTCAATATTATTTATCACATTACAAAAGTGAACTATTCACATTCAAACAGTATTTCCACAACAAACCGCTTCCCCTCAAGCCTTGCTTCAATACTTCCGCCCATTCTCTCCACAAGCTCCTTTGCAATCGAAAGCCCAAGCCCGCTCGATGATATGCTCCTAGCCTCATCGGCTTTGTAAAAACGCTCAAACACCTTGTCCACGTCTATATCATCAGGATTTTTTACATCATTTGAAACCAAAATATGGACAATCCTATTTTTTGAAGTACGCTCGTCATCTGAAGCCCTGCAATTGCACGAATCCTGTTGCTTCATCTGTATGCAGATGCTCTTCTGCCCATGCACCAGCGCATTTTTTATTACATTCTGAAACACCCGCCTGAGCGCCTGCACATTTGCAGTGATAAATATCGTATCCTCACATATATCAAGTGACGGCTCAATGCCCTGCTTTTTCCACTCCTCATAATACGAAAACACTGTCTGCTTTAAAAGTCTGCTGACACAGCAATTAGACAGCTCTAGCTTGAAGCTGTCATTTTTAAGCTTTGTGAACATGAAAAGCTCCTCGAGCATATCCTTGAGGCTTGTGATGCGCTCCTGGATGATATCTATATAATGCTCCTGCGCGCTCTTGTCAGTCTCATCCCTAAGCAGCTGAAAATAGCCGTCCAGCGAGGTAAGCGGAGTGCGGATATCGTGCGACAGGTTTGTGTACGTGTCAGATATCATCTGCTCCTTTTTCGCTGCTGCCTCACGCTGCCTGTGCCATTGCTCTAAAAATCTGTTTATACGCTCCTTAAGCCTTCCGATATCAGCCATGTTGGTATCGGTTAAAAGGAGCATATTTGTATCCTTTTCGCATAAAAAATCAAGCTGTTCATTAATGTCACGAAGCTGTGCCCTTATTTTTACGAGCACAGCTATTAAGACAGCTACCGAAACTGCAAGTATTACAGTCAGTATTTTCCAAATCATGTTTTATTCCTCATTCAAAACACATTATATATCCCTGCGTTTAAACACACCGTACACTGCAATCAGTGACACCACTGCCCACACAGCGGCTACCGCAAATGCACCGCCTACGGTCTTTGCAGACGCACTCAGATCAAGCTCAGAAATCTGATTAACAATAAGGTAATCATTTATATCAAAGTTCTTTACTCCGATTTTTTCAATAAGTATATTGATTCCACTGAAAATCAGTGTAAAGATACCTGTACACATGCACACAGCGATAATCATGCTGATTACATTGTTTTTTATAATGATTGCCATTGCCATGACAAAATATACAAATAAAAGTGTGACCACATACTGGCTGCCAAGCATCTTAAATAAATCTGCTGCATCTCCGAATTCTGCTCCATGTAAAAACAGCGGAGTCGCAATACACTGTACAATCACATCAAGTGCCATAGCCACAAGTGTAAATACCGAAAGCGCTATCATCTTTGAAAACAGCAGCACTCCACGGCACTTCACCTGTCCGCCTACGCTCTTTATATAACCGCTGTTTAGGTCTGCTGTTGAAAAGAGCACCGTAAATATTGCAAGTAAAAGTGCCAGGTCAAGCCCCGCTATATCGCTTTCAACCATATCTGCTATGGTCGGTACCTCATCTGACATGTCGGAGTCGTCCATTTCAAGCCCGACTGTTGCCGTTGGTCCATTTGACGATTCCGCTGATGCTGTATCGTATTCATCTGCTATCTCACTGTCTGACTCACTTACCATAGTGACATCATCAGTTGTTTCCACGATGCTCTCTGTCGCCATGCTTCTGACAAGAGCTGTCATACCGCTCATAGCTATTGCGAGTGCCATAGCTATTACAAGTATAACATAAGCTGACTTTGTATGTATCAGTCTGTAAATATCCATTCTTACCGCATTAAACATTTGTCGCACCTCCTGTGATACTAAGGAAATATGTCTCAAGCTCCATTCCTGTGACCGCTAGCTGTGCCACCGAAACTCCTGCTGTGACCAGCGCTGTATTTAAGGCGGCGCTATCATTCAGACGCTCATAGACATCTATATGATTTTTGTCCACTATCATGTAGTGCACAAAGCCCATCTTATCGAGCACAGGCACTGCTTTATTTGGATTATCCACTGTCAGTGTAATCTTCTCACTGCACTTGGAAAGCAGCTCCTCTCTGGTAATTTCCTGAAGCAGGGCTCCATTATTTATAATGCCGTAGTCTGTGGCAAGCTTTGAAAGCTCCTCCAATATATGGCTTGAGATAAACACAGTCATATCCTGCTGTGCACACAGATTCTGAATTGTATCACGCACCTCTGCGATTCCCTGTGGATCAAGTCCGTTGATAGGCTCATCAAGCACTAAAAGGTCAGGCTCTCCAACCAGCGCCATGCCGATTCCAAGCCTCTGCTTCATACCAAGTGAAAAATTCTTTGTTTTTTTCTTTCCCACATTTAACAGACCTACCTTATCCAGTATGCCCTCTGCATAGCCCTTTTTACTGATGCCGAAGAGACGGCACTTCATCTCGATATTTTCCTTCGCCGTCATATTTGGATATACACCCGGTGCCTCAATCAGGCAGCCCACTCTTGAGCGTACCTTTGACAAATCCTTTCCAGCGTATCCAAACATGGATATCTCTCCGCTTGTCGGCTTTGCCAGACCACCGATCATTCTCATACAGGTAGTCTTGCCGGCACCGTTTCTGCCGATAAATCCATAGATTGCACCCTTTTTGATGTGGATATCCACATTGTCAACTGCCTTCTGGTGACCATACTGCTTGGTCAGTGCCTTTGTCTGCAATAATATTTCACTCACAATCAAATCTCCTTTTCTTTTTTCCTTAGCAACCCTTTAATCATAATATAAATGTAAAATCCTAATACATCGCTAACAAAAAATAAAAAAAGAGTAAAGCTTGTTTACCTTTACTCTTTCATTTTGTAGCCTATGCCCCACACTGTCTCTATGTACTCGTCATCGGTCAGCTTTTTTATCTTCTTTCTGATATTGCTGATGTGCACATCAAGAGTCTTTGTCTCGCCCATGTACGGCTCATCCCAGGCATATTCAAATATGTCCTCCTTGGCAAACACCTGTCTGGGATGCGCCATGAGAAGCTCAAGTATGGCAAACTCCTGCTTTGTGATGCCGTCAACAGCATTATCAGCTACATAAAGCTGTCTTGAAATCCGATCGAGCACAAGCTGTCTGTGCTCTATTTTAACGGGTCCCGCTATGTATGTATTTGCAGTATCTCCCTGTCCGGTATCATTTTCTGCTTTTGTCTGATTTTCTCCTGCCTTGCCCGACTTTGAAGGCACATCTGCCACCGCATGACGCAGCTGCACAGTCACTCTGGCAACGACCTCCTTTATCTCAAACGGCTTTGTGATGTAATCATCAGCGCCTGCCACGAGCAGATTGATTTTCTCATCCAGCTCATCCTTTGCCGTAAGGATTATCACCGGAAGTGACGCATCCATCTGCCGTATCCGCGCCAGAAGCTCCTCCCCTGAAAGCCCCGGAAGCATCAGATCCAATAGCACAAGCGCATAAGCTTCCCTGTCCAGCTTAAGCAAAAGCTCTCCCTCTGTGCCTGACCATGCCTGTCTTGTTCTATATCCGGCTTTTGAAAGCGCTGTCGCAAGCAGATCATTAATGTCCTTGTCATCCTCTATTATGAGTATCTCCCCGGATTTGTTGTCTGTCATAATATTCCCTTTCTCTATCTGTTGTACCACTTCTATAATAACACCTCTATACTGACAAAATCATGCCGGACGCATTTATCTCACTATGCGTCCTATTCATTTGAATCCGCTATTCAGTTGTTTTTGCAAACTTTAGTTTAGTGCAAATCCAAAACCAAAACAAAAAATCAACTGCAACTCTTTATATTCTAGAAATATCCCTCGACTCCCTGCACCAGTCCGTCTGCCAGATTTTCAAGTGTGGCATCGCTGTGGTCAGAGCATGCGTTGCCAAGCTCTACATCCACTGATGGTACCGTGCTGTATGAGGTCTGTGTCAGGTCTATTGCCATTGAGCCATTACCGTTTATCTTTGCTCCATGGGCGCGCAGTCCTTCTATCAGGCTTGCCCCAAGTGCATCATGCTGCTGCCAGTGTGATGCAACCGGCTCCATTCCCTTTATGCCTCCCGGCACTGATATGTAAAAGCAGCCCTTATCGTAGCTTAGTCCGTCGCCATCCCAGTGCAATGCGATATGACAGTCTGCCGCATTATTGCAGATGACAGTACGTGCCACATTGTCAAGCTGTACATCGCTTCCGTCTCTTACCATAAGCACATCATAGCCTGCCGCAAGCAGCTTGTCCTTTAATATCTGCGCCATACGGAGTGTGACAGAGCTCTCCGGTGTACCGTCATTAAAGGACATACCACCTGAAACTGCTACTGCTTTTGTTGCGCCTGCGCCTGTTGTACCACCTGTGGTCTTTGCCGAGCCGTCCGGATGACAAAGTGTCTTCACCGAAGTCCCTCCGCTTGTACCGTGTCCAGCATTGACACCTACTACTATGTTTTTGCGGTTTGCTGTAGCCTTGTACATAACCGCACAGCCTGAATTTATCGCAGAATGATCTGCATACTGCCATGAAGGATTTAGTGATACCGATTCTCCATTCTCATAGGATGCTCTTTCTACATACTGATAAGAGGAATTATTTTCACCTGAATTGTTCTGCTCCTCGTCCTGCTGTTCGGCAGTCTGTTCTTCCTGCTGTGTTTCTGTCTGCTGTGTTTCTGTTGCAGCCTCTGTTACCACCTCTGTCACAGCTTCTGTTTCCGTAGGCATCTCGACCTTCTCTACAGCTTGTGTCTCTGTTGCAGGCTCTGTCGGTGTATCCTGTGCTTTTTTGCCGCATGATGCAAGGGTAAATATCATCATGCCTGTAAGTAATATTGCTGTAAATCTTTTCATTTAATAAAGCTCCATTTTCTTTTTCTTACATTATAGACAAACCCATGATATTGTTCAAGTATTAGGCAACATTACTTTCATTTCAAAAATTTCTGCTGTTGATTCCCAATTAAAAAGGCGCAGGAATTTAATCCTACGCCTGTTCCTATGGTTTTGAGTTACTAGCTGTGGTGTTATGCCGAAAACAGACCTATCACCAACCTGTCAACCATCACCCCTGCAATTATCCCTATCACAAATACAGTACATACTCTTGCAAAATACACCCTCTTTGGCTTAGGCGATTCGCGATAGCTTACCAGTCTGGCGGAAAGCAATATCATGCACACGGCTGCTGCTATTGCAATGCAGCCCATTATGATGTGGCTTGTTATACCGGCGCTTTTTAGCTTCCACTCCGTCAGACTTTTCTCATCAATGGTGGTGGATACGCCGTTCTCGCCCAGCTTATCCTGTATTTTTGTGATGCTTTTTAAGTCTGAAACCTTTACACAGTACGATGATGCTTTTGGTGTCTCTCCTTGATTTTTTATGAAATTTTCCGCAGCTGGAATACTTATAAACGCTGCTTGTGAATCAGAATTATCACCCACTACACCTGATATCCTTGCTGCACTTTTTCCTATGATAATGCTGTGTCCTATCCATTTTGCTGCCTCCTGTTTCACCTCCGGCTGCTGCTCTTTCAATTCAATGTCTGACAGTGTTGCAAGCATAGGGATATTTATCACAACAGAAAGCCTGCTGCTCTCATCTGAATAATATTCTCCGCATATCACTGTCCCCTCTATCATCGCAGCCTGTATGCCTCTTACACCTATCTCCTTATCCACCGACTGTGTCTGCACGTTGGTGTCTATATCATACACATACGATCCGTTTTCTGCGCCCATTTCACCAAGCTCAGAAGTTGCCTGTGTAAATGCATCCTGCGCACCATCCTCGGCAGGCATCACATATATTCTGGCACTTTCCTTAATACTGCTGCTTAGATCAAGCTTTTGCTGCACGGCATCCGCAAACAAAAAAGCTGCCAGACTTATAAACAGTATTCCCGGAAATGCGATGCTTTTCCACGTTTTAATTCCGTAGCCTGTCATCATTTCTTCCTTCCCATGTAATACGCCCCTGAAACTGCCCCTGCAAGGATTATAAGTCCACCTATTACTGCAAGTGATATCCACCACTGCGAAGCACTTTTCTCTTTCTTCTCATCGCCTGTCGAGGCTTCATCCGGCATCTTATTTATCGTTGTATTGAAGCTAAACTCCTGTGTCTGCTCATTTCCAAATCCATCCTCATACGTAAGCGTAACTGTTCCTGTCGTATCGCCATACTGACTTTTTCCCTCAAGAGTGGTTATAAACAGATTAGTCTCCCCTTCTCCTGCCGTACCGCTTTCCATATTTCCGATAAAGGCTGTCTTGGTCTGCGAAAGTCCGTCCCCTGTCACATCACATCTGACATTGTACACAGTACTTCTTCCAAGATTCATCACCTGAAATGTCAGTGGAATAGTGTCTCCTGCGGTCACATTTTTATCTATATTTGGCATGGTAAGCTTCACATCAAGCGGCTGTTCCACCGTGACCACAAAATTGCCTGTCGAGCTGAGTGTCGAAGCCTTTGGATCATCATAGCTCATGGCTATCTCTATCGGATAATTGCCGTCTGCCGTGCTTTTTGAAGCATGGAATTTAAGTGTCAGCTCTGTGGTCTTTTGTGTGCCGATTTTTCCTATAAAAATAGTATTTGAATCATTTTTAAGCTCTATATCAGCAGATGGCACATTCACGGTTGCTACCAGATTCTGCACCGATTTCTGCCTGCTCGCATTTTTTAATGTAACCGTTACCTCGAAATCCTCACCGGCCTTTACAGTATCGGTATTTATGACACTCTTATCCACCAAAACTACCGGAGCCGATGTGGGTGTCTCCTCCGCCTGTGTTGTATCTGCCGCCCCAGAAGCTGCTGCATTTGGATCAATACCGTCTGCTACCGACACAAAATTCGTAAATGACTTTTGTACTTCTATGCCGTTTTCATCCTTTCCAGTCACATTTATGATAACCGGATAGATGCCATTCACACGTTTTTCTGAAAGAGTAAGCTCAAAGGAAACGAGAAATATATCTTTAGTTTCTCCTGTACCGTTTATGTATTCAGGCTTGCAGTTAAACTCCTTTTCATAGCTTCGAAATACAAACGGAGAGTTGTCCGTAGCCCCAAGATCTACCGATGCCGTTATTTTATCCTGCTGTAATTTTCCATCGCTTATAAGAGGAAGCACCAGTGTTACATTTCCGTTTGCACAGACCGGCTGATAGCCGTTTGCGTATGCCTGCTGCATGCCCTCATATACATTTTTGTTGTCTATGCAAAGTGATACCTCAGACATTGATGCGCCCGAAGCTGCATCATCCTTTGAAGCTGCATCGTCCTTCGCGCCTGCTCCCGCCTTATTATCCGGCTTGTCTGCCTGCGCCTGAGTACTCTTCCCCTCCTGCATGACAGCACTATCCGACTTGGCATCAAGCGTGCTTGCATGCACTACGAGTATAAAATGATAGCTTAAGCACATTATGATCACCAACAAAATACTCACAAATTTTTTCACTTTATTTCCTCCATGTATCCATCATCCATCTCGCAGACCGTGTCACACAGCTCATCTATATCAGCCTGATTGTGGCTTGCGAGAATTATTGTCTTTCCCTCCGCGCGCAGCTCCTTTATCAGATTTCTGATCTGCGCTACACCATGCTTATCAAGTCCGTTAAACGGCTCATCCAGTATCAGAAATGATGGATTCTCCATTATTGCCTGTGCTATTCCGAGTCGCTGTCTCATTCCCAGACTGTACTTGCTGACATTTTTCTTTAGCCCCGGATCAAGCCCGACTCTCTCTATCGTCTCTACTATGCGCTTTTCATCGGCAATCCCCTTAAGAGATGCCAGAAGCTTAAGATTCTTAAGTCCGGTCGCTCCCGGTAGAAAGCCCGGTGTCTCTATGATAATTCCCATATCATCCGGGAAATCCATATCCTTTCCAACCTCTTTTCCATTTATGAGCACACATCCCTCATCAGGTCTTAAAAAGCCGCATATGCATTTCATCATGACTGTTTTGCCACTGCCGTTATTGCCGACAATGCCATGTATCCTTCCTGCCTCAAACTCCCTGTTGATACCATGAAGTATTTCTTCTTTTCCAAAGGATTTGTGCAGATTTTCTATTTTTATTGCAGCTTCCATGCTACTTTCCTCCTGTTCCGGTAAATTTGAAATTGTAGCCTCGCACTACCCAAAGTGCTGCGATAAAGCAGACGAGCACGAGAACTATGCAGATCAGGTAGCTCTGCCACAGCCTTGGCAGCATATCAAGCCCGAAATTGTGCATATAAAATGTGGCATGGTTTAAAGGAGATACCCAGCCCACCCATACATTTACCTTATAGGCTTCGTAATCCGGTATATTAAATATTCCTATGATTGTCTGCGGATTCAGTAAGAACCCATATATGCTGAAGCCAAATGCTGCAAGTACTCCGCCTATCTGCCCGAATTTCAGGTTAAATAAGAGCATGAGAAATACCAGAATGAGCGAATAGCACAGCATGAGCAAAAATACTATAGCCGCACAGCCGTATGGAGTAGACATCCCCATCGCTTTTACCGATGCCGGCACTGCCAGCGCCTCACCGGCCTTTGAGTATCCCAGTGCAACCGCAGTATTGCTCCATACATTTCCCACGAAAGCCTTTCTCATGCTGATAAATGCTGTCGCAGACATCACAAATACCATATAGACGGATGTGGCAAGAAGTATGTAAATTGCCTGTCCGAGCAGCCATTTTTTCCTTGTCGTTCTCATAAGAAAAAACGGTGTGGCATTTGTGACAAACGGCATATCCGCAAAGAGAAATATCAGAATCATCGATGATAACAGTATTGAGTTGCTATCACCGAAGGTCCATATGAAGGGCTCCAGTATCTGCATGGAAGTATCATATTTTTCCGCGAATGCAACTATCTTATCCGATAGCAGAAAACAGAATATAAATGCAATCGAAAAGCTTAAAAATATACGTGGATTTTTCTTCCATGTCCTGAAATTGTACAAAGCCACCATAAATACCTGTTTCATATTCCATCAAGCCTCCTCTCCATAGCCGGTATCAGAAGCACCGTGATAAGCATACTGACAAAAATCAGAAATATCACTGCGCCCGCCTCACCAAATTCCCAGTTCCCTGCCGACGGACAAAGCCACTCCTTCGGATTTATGATATACAGCTTTTTTAAGTATCTCTCATGCAATATTATCAATGTATACTCGAGCACAAACGGTGACGCATAAGCCATATATCTGCTTGCGGTGAGTACCGAAAATAGCATTCCGATCAGTGAAAACACCATTCCAATGCAAAAAAATAAGACATACGTTGCGTCTGTCTTTTCAGCCGTTCCCTGCTTCTCCATCGGCAGCAATATAAGGCGCAGCAGATTGTAGTACACTCCGGTTCCCAGTGTACATGCCGCTCCTCCGCTTATAGCTGCCGCAAGTATTTTTGCACTGATGTAATGCCACCTCCCGGCTCTCGGAAGATAGCTCTTTATAAATCCGGAGTCTATCTCCTCGAGAAAAGCCGAGGTATACGGCAGGGCTGCAAATACCGGAAGAAGCAGGCACAGGGCATCAGACTTTATGGCATTCTGCAGCACCGTAAGATGAGTGCCATAGGCAATAAGCCCCTCCCTATAATCGCCTGCCGCTTTCCAGAAATCCGCAAAGCCACCTATCCCAAGAGCAAACACGATTCCTGCGACCGCAAGGAAAAACAAACGACCTGTCAGTGCCTGCTTTATGCATGATGAAATTGTATTATTTATCCGTAGCTGTTTACTGCTTTCCTGCGCTCTATCCATATCAATAACCAGCCGTCACATCAATGACGCTTCCATCCACCGCGTTTACTGCAAGAAGAATCCATGGCTGCTGTTCTGAATGATTTTCTCCTCCAAAATCGATATTATAATCGCCGTAAAACAGCCATGCCGGTGTAAGAAGTCCGTTTCTGTCACTGCCGCTGCTCCTTACACGCATCAGTCCCAGCCTTACCTCATATACTGTTGCAGTTGCCTTTATCTCAACATCTCCATCTTCATGTTCTTCCAAATCACCTCTTGTGGTTAGAGGCATCATCTGTTCAAAGATATCCTTTGCCTGATCAAAGGATATGATACCGACATTGTCTGATACCTCCTCCTCTACCATTTGAGGAAATTCCCAGCTAAATGCAACAATACCATTTTTATCCACAATAATACGGATTTTCTCATACAGCCATGTAAGAGTAGTATCATCCTTGTCAGGTACATAATCTGAGCTTGTCGTTGCGCTTTGAATACCATTTATATTCTGCACAAGATTAAACACATATGCTGTATAGTTGTCTGCTGAAATCATTTCTGCATCCTGATTGTATTTATCCGTATCATCAAAATCTTCCTTATATTTGTTTCCTGCTGCACAACCAACATCATAAATTTCCCAGTCCATACCTATTTTCTGTACAAAGTCATCAACATATTTTTTGGCATCCTCCTCGCTTATTCCAATCTTCTTTTTTTCATCATCTGTACATGAAGCTGCCTGTGTCGTCAATATACCATCGTAATGATAGTCTTTAACATTCTCATATCTGGCAGATGAACTAAAACTATCCTCGTCAGATGATGAGCAGATATTAAGTTTTTCTTTTTGATCCTTTGAGCTTACATTTAATTCTTTGGTTTTTGTTGTACCACTTACAGTCTCCTGCTCCACATCCACATACGAGGAATCCTTTTGCACATATTTCAATGTGCTCTCATCAGGTGCTGTTTTCCTTTCCTCTTCATATTCCTTGATAATCCCCTCATGTGTTTGTATAATACTCTCTTTATCAGACTCTGAAGTATCCGGATCATCTTTAACATTTGCAATATACTTTTTTTCTTCCAATATCAGATTATCTATTATCTGCTTTGTCCAGTCTGAGCCTGTTGTAGTATAAGCTCCATCCGGGAAAAAATAGTCATACAGCTTATCAGCTATCTCCTGCGATAATTCACCACTTTTTACTCGATACATAGGTATGGTATCCTTTGTAGGGAGAGTAACAGGCACATTGTCAGCTACTATCTTTACCTTTCCGTCATCGCTTTCATAATTAAAATCGTAAGTATCGGTGGTAGTCTCTATTATGTCCTTTAATGTGCTTCCGTCCTTTGGAGTTTCCTTTGCGGCTTTCTCAAGCCTGTCTATGTTTTTCTGTGTGACAAGTGATTTGTCAGGTGTTTTCTCACAGGCTGTCATTGAAAAACACATTATTGCAGCCATCAGACAAACTATTTTTCGTTTCATAAGTTCCTCCTCGTTTTCTTTGATGATATGATTTTATCCCCTTTTATGTTTTCAAGTCATCAAAGAGTTGTAAGAGAATTGTAAAGAAAAAATACTGCCCTCCTGCAAGCTGCTTTCCACAGAAAGCTTTGAGTGGTGAAGTTCCGCAATCCTCTGGCACAATGCCAGTCCCAGTCCAAAGCCCTCCTGATTTCTCGAAGCATCTCCCTGATAAAATATCTCAAATATATGCTTCATATCCTCCTTTGAAATTCCTCTTCCGTTGTCCTTTACCGATATTCCACTGCCTGTTATATTTACTTCAATCCTTGTCGCACCTGCCTTTTTTGCATTGTCACAAAGATTGGTTATGAGCATGACAAGCATATCTTTGTCGCCCCTTATGCTGCCATTTTCAACTGTCAGAAATATATCGTCCCGGCCTTGCCATATCATCTCAAGATGTTTTTTCAGCTCCTCAAGCTCTATGTCCTTAAGCTCTATCTTATCCGCTGTAAGTCCGACCAGAGCAGTCAGCTTGCCCGACAGGCTGCCGAGTCTTTTTGCCTCAATGTCCATAAATTCGAGCGCTTCTTGCTTTTGTGCATCAGTCAGCTTCATATTACGAAGCGAATAGGCATAGCCGCAAATCGCCGTTACCGGAGTCCTCATCTCATGGGAGAGCGCATGTATGAGCCTGTTTCTCGCCTCAGAGGTCTCCTCAACCTCTGCGATATGTGACTCTACAGCCTTTGCCATCGTATTAAAGCTGTGCGAGAGTGATGCCAGCTCATCCTTTCCTTTTACGTCTATCTGACGCTGATACTGCCCCTGTGATATGGCATCAGCCTCATCCTTAAGCTGCTCTAACGGTCTTAGTAATTTTTTCAGGAAAACAATCATACTTACTGCCGCAGCTAATGAGATAACAATTCCAATCCCCACACAAAGCGCAATCATCTGGTATATCTGTCTGTAAAGCTCTGTTATATCGCGCACTATACATACCTGATAGATTCTGTCATTGATATTGATATCCACTCCGCAGATGTAATAGTCTGCCCCTTCTGTATGCACGATGTCGCTTTTCGTCTCCCCCTGCATCTCAATATCACTCTTATCCTCATTCAGCCCAAGTATCGTTGGCACATCAAGTCCGGAATCGTTATATATTATCTCATCACCACACTGCAGCACATACTCCGTGTCAGAATCCGAATACTGCGTCTGCTTAAAAAAGTAGTATTTCAGCTTTGTCTCCGCTGTAAGCTCTTCAACTGTGCTTTCTATGTCACTTTTGTTTGTATAAAAATTAGCCACAAGCTTTTCCAATTCTGTCTTTGTATAGCTTGTGGTACTGTTTAACATATTTTTTTTGCTGACATATATCATAAGTGTGCAGCACAGTGTAAGAG
>CEBY01007307.1_pt1 | contig 12821 bp, 14 predicted proteins | sample 554731 | NCBI WGS metagenome assembly CEBY01 (sample SAMEA3182050, study PRJEB8094) | gut metagenome | biome: human; feature: gut; material: Stool; isolation source: human stools | place: Canada | collected 2012-02-22
CAGGCGTGTGTGCTCTTGTCAATTGATGGTATGCAATGAAAACATATAAAATCAAATTTTGGGAGGAACAGTCATGTATTACAGCAACGGCAACTACGAAGCATTCGCGCGCCCCGAAAAGCCCGAAGGAATTGAGAAGAAGCACGCCGTGATAATCGGCGGCGGCCTTGCCGGCCTCGCGGCGGCCTGCTTCCTCGTCCGCGACGCCCAGATGCCCGGCGAGAACATCACTGTCATGGAGGATATGCCCGTGGCCGGCGGTGCCTGCGACGGTATCCTGAACATCGACAAGGGCTTTATCATCCGCGGCGGCCGCGAGATGGAAAACCACTTTGAGTGTCTCTGGGATCTGTTCAGAAGCATCCCCTCTATCGAGACGGAAGGCGTATCCGTTCTGGATGAATACTACTGGCTCAACAAGCACGACCCCAACTATTCTCTCTGCCGTGTGACCGAGAAGCGCGGCAAGGACGCACATACCGACGGCGAGTTCGGTCTGTCCGACGCCGCCTGCATGGAGATAATGAAGCTCTTCTTTATGAAGGACGAGGATCTCTACGGCAAGGCCATCAACGAAATATGGACTGACGAGGTGTTCAACTCCAACTTCTGGACGTACTGGCGCACGATGTTTGCCTTCAAGGATGAGCACAGCGCTCTCGAAGTCAAGAAGTATGTCCACCGCTTCATCCACCACATCGGCGGTCTGCCCACGCTCAAGGCGCTGAAGTTCACGAAGTACAATCAGTATGAATCCATGATTCTCCCGATGATAAAGTACCTGCGCGGCCACGGCGTCAACTTCATGTTCAGCACCACCGGCACCAATGTTATATTCGACATCAACCATGCCCGCAAGGTCGCCACAAAGATAGAGTATCTTGAAAAGGGCGAGCCCAAGTCCATGGACATCGATGAGAACACCCTTGTGTTCTTCACCAACGGCTCCAACTGCTCCAACGCCACCATCGGCGACCATCACACCGCCCCCGGCTTTGACACCTCCGTCGGCGACAGCTGGAAGATGTGGCAGAACATCGCCCGTCAGGATCCCAGCTTCGGCCATCCGGATGAGTTCCTCAAGGATCCTGAGCTCACGCAGTGGGAGTCCGCAACGCTCACCACGCTCGATGAAGAGATCATCCCCTACATGGAAGCCATCTGCAAGCGCGACGTCAGAAGCGGCAAGGTCGCGACCGGCGGCATCGTCACGGCGCGCGACTCCGGCTGGCTCATGAGCTGGACTGTCAACCGTCAGCCGCACTTCAAGGTGCAGCCCAAGGATCAGTGCGTCGTCTGGATATACGGCCTGTACACCAGCCGCATGGGTGACTACGTGAAGAAGCGCATGCGCGACTGCACCGGCGAAGAGATCGCCCGCGAGTGGCTGTACCATATCGGCGTACCCGTGGAGCGCATCGATGAGCTGGCCGCGAAGAGCTGCAACTGCGTGCCTGTTATGATGCCCAGAGTCACCACCTACTTCATCTGCCGCCATAAGGGCGATCGCCCCGACGTCGTCCCCAACGGCGTTGTCAACTTCGCCTTCCTCGGCAACCACGCTGAGACCTTCCGTGACACCGTGTTCACCACCGAGTACTCCGTGCGTACCGCGATGGAAGCCGTCTACACGCTCTGCCATGTCGACCGCGGCGTACCTGAGGTGTTCAACTCCGTCTATGACGTGCGCGTCCTCATGCAGAGCACGAAGAAGCTCATGGACGGCCGCCGTCTGACCGACATGAAGCTGCCGCTTCCCAAGTTCATCACGAAACCCGTCATCCGCGCGATACTCAAGAAGGTCGACAAGACCGAGATCGGCACACTCCTGCGCCGCTACGACATGGTCGACTTCGATCTCTAAAGTCCTCCCGCCGGTTTCCCCCGGTTTAATTTCCATTACCCTCGCATAAGAAATGGGTGCAGCCCTCCGAACCGGAGGGTCTGCACCTGTTTTTTTATTTATGAGCAGGGCACTTAAATTTCACAATCAGGAACATTTTCCCTCTATTTTCCGTCTAAAGCATATACAGCAAAGGATGATACCCGATATTAAATTAAGAAGGTTCGATTCACATGAGCAAGAAGAAAACACTGACAGCCGTTTTTGTGATCCTGATCTGCATCCTTATCGGCGGTGCTGTACTGCTGCGGCAATATAAGTGCGCCAACACAACGGAGTGCATCTTAAAGGGGACGATCACTGCCATTGAGGATAATGTTTTCACGGTCGTGCCCGACACCTCATATTTGGCCAACATGGGGCCGACATACCTAACGCATGCGGATTCCCTCTCGTTCCATCCGAACTCCAAGACCAAAGTCTACGGCAGATACGGCATGACCGAGGTCGACATCAGCGAGCTGCACGTCGGCGATTATGTCCAAGTCCGGTTCTGCGCCCCGATCCACGGGGAATACGATGGCCGCGTTTTTACGCTGGAGGAGATCAAGTACCAGATAAAAAGCACATAAACAAACAATGGCCGTGCTGCGAAATGCAGCACGGCCGTTTTAATTTTATCCGTCCCTCAGGGACACCACATCCGCCGCCTATGGCGGCGATTTCACCCGACCGCAGGTCGGATTTAATTATTCAGTCCTCTCGTCGCCCCAGAAGAACAGCGCTACCGTGCCGGGGCCGGTGTGCGCGCCGATGGTGGTGCCGACGTGGTTAATTTCGACCTTGCCGTTGAGCTTCGGGAAGCGTGCCTCGACGAGGTCTGCAACCGCTCTCGCGTCGTCATAGCAGGCGGAGTTTGAGATATAGCACTTGCCGCTGTAGTCAAGGCCGTCTCTCGCGTGCTCTTCCATGCGCGCGACGATCTCCTTGATGACCTTCTTCTTGGTGCGGATCTTGCTGCGCGGGATGAGGTGGCCGCCGTTATCCATGTTGAGCAGGGGGCAGATCTCAAGCAGGCCGCCGAACACAGCCGCCGCCTTGGAGATGCGCCCGCCGCGGACGTAGCTGGAAAGGTCGGTGGAGAAGAACCAGTGGTGCAGGTACAGTCTGTTCTCCTCTATCCATGCCGCAAGCTCCTCTGCGGTGAGTCCCTCGTCGCGCTTGGTCGCGGCGGTGTCCATCAGCAGGCCGTAACCGGAGGACGCGCCGAGAGAATCGACGATGTAGACCTTCCTGTCGGGGAAGCGCTCCTGCACGATGAGCGCGGCGTTGCGCGCGGAGTTGATGGTGCCGGATATGCCGGAGGACAGGCAGACATGCACGATGTCCAGCCCCTTCTCAAGAAACTGCGTGAAGTAGGTCACGTACTCGGATATGTTGACCTGCGAGGTGCGGGTGTCCGCGCCCTTTGCCATTCTCGCGTAGAACTCCTCAAAGGACATGCTCACGCCGAGGTCGTCCATGTATTCCTGACCGTCTATCGCGTAATGAAAACAGACGTAATGAATGTCGCGCTCCTCGAAATGCTCCTTCGTGAGGTCAGCCGTGGAGCAGCAGCTAAGAATATAATCAGCCATTGTTGTTCTCCTTCCTCTATACCGCCGCGCATGGCAAAACGGTATATCACTTTATTACATCATACCGCCAAAACGAAGGAGAACGCAAGCTACGCCTGCGTTCTCCTTCTCTACCTATCGTAGAATCATTCTTTTTTTCTGTGCAGCCTTGGCAGTGTGCCGGGTTTGATGCGGATATTGCAGCTGAGAAACACGATTATCAGCGCCGGGATTGCGATCAGGAACAGCTGCCACGGCTTCTGCGGCAGCAGCACATACAGCAGGAAGAACACGCTCAGCACAAATGCCGCTATCACGAATTGCAGGTACTTCGTCCGCTTGAACACACACAGCAGCACCATGTACGTCAGCAGCGACACCGTCAGCGCCACGGCGAACACCGGCCACCACAGCGTCCCCAGCAGCCACAGCACCACGAACGCCGTCAGCGACATCGTCCATATCCCGAGGATCGCTATCGCGATGATTATATCCACGCTGTACTTCGGCGCTTCCTCCTCAGGCTTCTCCTCCTTCGGCGGCTCCCAGTCGGTGTGCGAGGAGAGGAGATAATCCACCGTCACGCCGAACAGCTCCGCCATTTCGCTGAGCACATACGCGTCCGGTATCGCCTCGCCGCGCTCCCATTTCGATACGGATTTATCGGAATAGTTGAGCTTTGCGCCGAGCTCGGCTTGGGTCATCCCCGCCTTGGTGCGCTGGTTTATGATATTGCTTGCGGTGACAAGCTTAAGTTCTGTAAGCTCTATCATTGCTTCTCCTGTTCCATGCTCCGGCCTGCCGCTGCGGTCGCGCTCTGGCAGCAGGAGCCTTCTTATTTATAACTGAGCTGGGGCTTATAGAACTCGAAAATAACGCCGTCGCGTCCCTTCTCGTTCTTGGGCTCGTGAGATGTCCAGCCGATGTTCATCGCGCCGAGCGCCATGGACAGGCGCACAGGAAACGGCCTGCGGCCTATGCGGTAGGCGATGAACTGCGGGCGGGAGATGAAGTTCATCAGGCAGTTGCCGAGGATGAAGGCCGCAGGCTTGCTGACCTCGCCCTTGTAGTTCTTCGGCGGCTGCGCGAGCTGGCCGCGGACAAGATCCTTCGCGTGGAAACGGAACCAGCCCATTATCATCGGGTTGAAGCTCTCGACGCACACTTCTCCTCTGTAATCCGACAGGAGCGCGTAGGTCTTCCTGCACAGCTCAAGGTTGCGGCGGCCGTTCTTCAGCTCGACTATCAGCGGGCCGCGGCCGTTTATCACATCGAGCACATCGGAGAACAGCGGGATGCGGTTGTTCGTGCCGCACAGGCCGAGCGCGCGCAGCTCGTCATAGCTCTTCTCATCGACGCGGGCATGCACCCCGCAGACGCGGTCGAGCGTATCGTCATGGAAGACGACGACCTGACCGTCCTTACTCAGCTGCACGTCAAGCTCGATGCCGTAGCCCGCCTTCGCGGCAAGCCTGAACGCTTCGAGCGAATTTTCAGGCACGCTCATGTCGCGGCTGTGCAGCCCGCGGTGCGCGAAGTTGCGTCCCATGAACGGGGCCTTCTGCCGCTTCGTCGCCCTGCCCGGTGCGAGCAGGAACAGCGGCACCGCCGCCGCGGCGGTAATGAGGCCGATCTTCCCCATGTTTTCGGATAAGCATTTCTTCATAGCAATAACACCTCGCTTGAATTTATTGAACAATTGGCGCTCCGGTTCAGTCTCCGGAATCCAGCGCCTCGATACCGACAACGTTTGCGACCTTCTTTGCCTTGATGTTCTTGACAAGGCTGATGAACACGACCGCGCTGAGCGTGGTCATGACGCAGGCATATATGGGCAGCGCTCTCCATGCGCCGGTCATGTCGAACAGGAAGCCGAGCAGGATAGGCGTCACGGTCTGGGCGGACATGCTGGCGGTGTAGTAGTAGCCGGTGAACTTGCCGATCTTCTTCGACGAGCACAGCTCGACGACCATCGGGAACGAGCAGTTATGCACCAGCGCCATGCCGAAGCCCTTGATCGCCCACACCGCGTAGAGCGCGGCGGGGAACGCGTATTCGCCGTGCGCGCCGACGGCGACGCCTGTCGGCGTCACGAAGGACATGAACACCAGCGCGACGAAGGTGATGAGCAGGCCGCAGGAGATAGTCCACTTGCGGCCTATCTTCTCGGCGATGCCGCCGGCAATGGCAAAGCCGATGACCGAAGCAAGACCGCCTGCAATGGTGAGCACCATTGTGGCGCTCGATGCGGAGTTGAGGTAATAGATAACGTAGTTGCCGATATATGTGCCGATCGCGTTATCGGACATGAACCACAGGAATTCCGCGCCGAGGATGGCGAGCAGCATGCGCTTGTTGGCCTTGGACATGGGCTTGTCATCGTCGATCGGGGTCTCGACCGCGGCGAGACGCTCGCCCTCGGCCAGCTCGTCCTTCATCTCTTCGGCGATCCTGTTCTCCTTTATCGTGAAGAACAGCACCAGCGCCGAAATGACCATCAGCAGCGACGCGATGATGAACGGCAGTTCGATTATCCAGACCTTTCTTGCCTCATCAGCGGCGTTGATATAGTCGCTGAGCTTGAGGAAGATGCCGAGCACCGTGGCGAACGCGCCGCCGAGGTAGCCCATGATGTTGATGATGCCGTTTGCCTTGGCGCGCAGGGGCTTGGGCGTGATATCCGGCATGAGAGCGACCGCGGGGTTGCGGTACATCATCATGAATATCAGCACTATCGCCATCATCGCGACCATACCGGCGATGTTGTTGTAGTGGAAGAACAGCGGGATGAACGGGAAAGCCAGCGCCGCGACGGCAGTGCCGGTGAGGATATAGGGCATGCGCTTGCCGATAGGCGTCTTTGTCTTATCGGAGAGGTTGCCGAATATCGGCAGCAGGATGAGCGCGGCGAGGTTATCGCAGGCCATGATTATGCCGACCAGCCACTGGACGTTGAGGATCTTCGCGGGGTCGCCGGCCTTGAGCTCCGCCGAGGATATGCCGTACATCCTTCTTGCGAAGATGTCCGTCAAAAAGGTCGGGCACCAGGAGTCGTACACCTGCCAGAGCAGCAGGATACCGAAGAAGGCGAAGCCTATCAGGAAAGTCCTCCTGTAATTGAGCTTCAGCGGTGAATCGTTAGCAGTCTTGTTCATATCGCACCTCAGGCAATTTTTTGGCAGGTCATTCGCACTCGGGCATAAGCTCTTTGGATATTACGGAAAGCATATTGTCGAATTTCTCGACGTCCTCCGCGCTGAAGCGCTCCTTGATGCGCTCCATGACGGTCATCTCATAGCTGCTGAGCAGCCCTGCGTAGTTATAGAACTTCTCCGATAGCACGAGGTGATACTCGCGCCTGTCGACGGCGGAGTTCTGGCGTTCGAGATAACCCTTGCGTATAAGGCTGTTGACCTTATATGTGGCGTTCGACTGCGAGATGTTCAGAAAGTCCGCGAACTGGCCGACCGTCGGCTCATCCAGCATCTTTATGACCTCCAGCGAAAACGCCTCCATTGCTGAAAGCGAGCCTTCCCTCTCTCGCACGAGCTCAAAAACCCGGCGGTAAAAATTGAGCTTGAACTTATCATATACTTCAACGAAATTCTTTTCCAGCATAGCAGCGCCCTCCGCAAATCTTAAACGTATTTTATACCAAATCGGCGCGTTTGTAAATTGAGATAATTAAAATTTTGGAACAAAAAAAGACCCTGCCGCCGCGCGGAATGCGCAGTGGCAGGGTCTTTGTCTGGTTTTTATTCGGCGGTGCCGTCTTCGCTCTCGGAGATATATTTTTCCTCGCAGTCTCTCTGAGCCTGTATCAGGATGTTTATTGCTTTCTCCGTGGCGCGCATAAGCTCAAGGTACATTTCTTTATAGTTCACATTGCTGTCATCCATGGCGGTGCTCCTTTCTATGTTTATTTCTGATTTCGTTTTGTAATACATTGCCATAGCTAATTGTAATATATAACACACAGACTTGTCAATGTAAACTGATATCAAATCCGACAGCGAGGTGCATTGTGAATACTTCAGAAAATGAACCCTTGGTTATAAGACGGCGCGGTGAAGATGGAAACCGGGTAATAACCGTCCGGATAAAGGAGAGCATACTCGCCGACCTTGACAAACTTTCTTCCGATACTCAGCGCTCACGCAACGAATTGATAAACATCATTTTAGAGCACGGTTTGAAAAATGTTGAGATAAAGTAGCGTTTTACTGCTGGGCTTTCCTCGATGGAATGTCTTTCTGTATAATTATTTTGTAGTGACCGACTGCTGGTCACTCCGTGGGCATACTTTCTGTATGAACAGAAAGTATGCAAAGAATCACAAAAGGGGCGGGGATTGCGTTTTCCCCGCCCCTTTTGAAACCCCACCCTTGAACCGCCAAAGAGGAACCGTGCGCGGTTCCCCTTTGATTCCCTCCAAGGGATGGCAAAGCTTCGGCTAACTTGCGCCATTTTTAATGCTCTGCTGATTTTTGCAGAAAAAGCTGTCGGCAGTGCTAAACACTGTACCATCCCCAGGGGGTTCCAGAAGGGGGATCGCAATCCCACTTCTGTCGTTGCGGGTGAGGGTTCACAGGGAGAGGGGGAGTCGAAACACCCTCTCCCTGTGCGACTCTTTGGTGACTTTCTGTTCGCACAGAAAGTCACCCCGCGGAGCGACCGGCAGTTGGTTGCTGCGAAAAAGCCTATCAAGAATGCTGCATTTTTCAAAAAAGAACCGCCGGGGTTTTTCATCCCCGGCGGTTTTGCGCTTATTCAAAATCAGTAGAACGTTGCGACAGGCTGCTCCGGCGCCTCGCACAGCTCGTGCGAAACATAGGTGAGCACAGGCCCCTTTCGGCCGTAGGCCTTGTTGAACTTGAAGTTCAGCTTCGCCGTGAGGATCATCCAGCTGTCGTCCTGCACGGTGTCGGCCTTGTCCCACTGGCAGACCAGCGCGGCGAACTGGATATCCTCGACGCAGCAGGTCATGACGTGCCTGCCGACGATGAAGGTGTTTGCCGGCATCTTGCTGCGCTTGAGCGCGCGGCACTTGAAGCGCACGGTCTTGCCCTCATAGTTTGCCGGGGTCTCGCCGAGGTCACGGTACCACTCGGCGAAGTCCGCGTCGCCTATCTCGATCACCGGCGCGTTCAGATCGAAGGGCAGCGGATCCTCGATATCGTCATAGACGACCTTGCCGTCGGTGGACTCATAGGCGATGTCGGCGCGGCGGGACGCGGCACGCACGACCTTGTGAAACTCCATCTTGTCCATATCGGGCTTGAAGCGGTTGAAGACAACGAGCTCGCAGCTCTTGAGCTTATCATAGACGAGCTGGCGCATATTGCTGTTGTAGCTCAGGAAAGTCCCGGCGTCGGCAAACATGAACTCCTGATAGACGACCCAGCCCTCAGGCATCGCGGCATAGAGCGCATCGAGCAGCCACATGCCGTTATACTCGATAACGACGCGGTCGGCCTTTGTCTCCTGCGCCCACCTGGTGAGGTTCTCGTTCGTGAGCTGCTCCTGACCTTCAAGCACGCGGATGACGACGGTATCGGTCGCGAACTGTTCGGGCGCGTACTCCTCCTCGCCCTCCTCGCAGACGAGCAGCAGGGTCTTTTCCTTGTTGCAGAAGCGCTTGTCCTCAAGCGTCTCCTGTATGAACTTGGTCTTGCCGCTCTCCAGGAAACCCGTGAAGAGATATACCGGCATCTCCTTCGGCTTTTTATTCAACTTCAAACAGCTCCTTCAGCGCCTGCTCGTTGAGCTTTGAGCCGATCACGCAGAAGCGGCCGGTGACGGCGGCATTGCCGCGGCGCACATCGTATTCGCCGGGGGTGTAGTCAAAGTAGAGCCAGTCGCCGTCGCTTGCGTCGACTATGCCCTTGGCGCGCAGGATGGTGCCGTAGACGGCGCTCTCATCGAGAGCTTCGAGGATCTTCTTCAGGCTCTCCTCGGTGAACTTGCGCGGCGTCTCCATGCCCCAGCTGGTGAAGACCTCGTCGGCATGGTGGTGATGGTGATGCTCATGATTGTGATCGTGGCAGCCGCAGGTGCATTCGTCGCCGTGGTCATGGTCGTGATCGTGGTGATGCTCGTGCTCCTCGTGGTCGTGATCGTGACCGCAGCAGCAGTCGTCATCGTCGTGGTCGTGATGATGGTGGTGCTCATGGTCATGGCCGCAGCAGCAATCATCGTCATCGTCGTCGTGATGATGGTGGTGCTCATGCTCGTGCTCAAGCTCCTCCATCTGCGCGCGCAGACCATTCTTGTCCATCGCTTCAAGGATCTGCTCGCCGCTGATCTTATCGAGCGGGGTGGTGATAAGACCGGCGTCATGGTTCAGGGTGCGGAGCATATCCGCCGCGGTCTGCACCTTGGCTTCGGGAGTGCTGTCGGTACGGCTCATGACGATGAGGTCGGCGTTCTCGACCTGATCGTTGAAGAACTCGCCGAAGTTGCGCATATACATACGGCACTTGCCGGCGTCGACGACGGTGACCTTCGCGCCGATGTGCGCGCCCTCGACGTGCTCCACGGCCTTTGCAACGTCGGACAGCTTGCCGACGCCTGACGGCTCGATGATTATGCGGTCGGGTGCATAATCGTCCATGACCTTCTTGAGCGCCTTGGTGAAGTCGCCGACCAGCGTGCAGCAGATGCAGCCGGAGTTCATCTCGGTGATCTGTACGCCCGCGTCCTTCAGAAAGCCGCCGTCAATGGCGATCTCGCCGAACTCGTTCTCGATGAGCACGAGCTTCTGCCCCTTGTAGCCCTCGTTGATGAGCTTGCGTATGAGCGTGGTCTTGCCCGCACCGAGGAAGCCGGAAAAAATGTCTATTCTTGTCATGGTAAATCCCTCCATGTGATATACTTCTATTGGCCGCGTGGGAAGGTAATTATCCCCCACCGGTCAAGTATATTATTATACCACTGCGCGTCAATCCCCGCAAGAGCTTGAATACTGTTAAAGAAACAAGTTCCGTCTGTTCAGCAGTAAAATGCTATGATATAATACATATACCAAAACGATAAGGGAGAGGCTTTGCATGAGGAGAACGATCTGCATGATCCTCACTGCGGCGGCGGTGCTGACCCTGACCGGCTGCGGCGGAGGATACGATACCTACAGGCTCTACCCCAACGAGTTCCTGCTTGGCGAGAGCGTGTCCGATTCCGGGGAGGTCGTCGCCCGCAGCAGCACCGGGGATGAATATCCGCAGCTTTCGGAGGAGGATATTCAGGCCATGAACGGCGGGAAGGCGCGCTTCGTCTACGGCGACGAGGGCTATGTCACCTTCCTTCAGGGCAGGTTCTGCGAGGACAAGATCGAGGACGTCCTCACGGAGGCCTTCCGCGCCGCGGACATGATATGAGGAGGCGGGGAACATGAAAAAGAAAACTCTTTTTATCGCGATATGCGCCCTGCTTATAATTGCCGCGCTCATAATTCTCCCGTCGGCGCTGCGCGGCTATACGGTCAACAAGGCCGACAAGGCGTCCGAACTCTCCGTTCCCGCGCCCTTCGCGCTCTACAGCGGGAAGGACATCGGCTTCAGCTTCCTGTACCCCGAAGAGTGCCGCGCAGGTTGGGAGGACGACTCTGCCTGCATATATTACGGCGATGGTAAGCTTCTGGTCTCCCGCACAGATAAAAAGGGCATGAGCCCGGAGAAGTATTTCAAGAGCTGCGACAAGCTCATGCTCTCCATGTTCCAAACGGTAGAGTCCACGCCGATCCAGGAGGTTCCCGTCGGCGGCAAGACCCTGTACCTCACGCGCTACAAGGTCGGCACAGGGGACGGTACAATGATAATAGACCGGTATCTTGAGCTGTACCGGAGCTTTTACCTGCAATATACGGCCATGTCGCCGGAGGCGAACGCGCTGAACACGCCGGTCTACTACGCAATTGACACGCTGCGCGTATCGGACGGGGCGTATCAGGGGGCGTTCTCGGAGAAAACGGAGCTGCACAAGAACGAGGAAGCGGGCATTTTTCTGCGCCTGCCCGCAATGCTGACGACCGAGGAGCTCACCGTCGGCTTTATCAGCCGCGGGGAAAACTGCGTCATTCTCGCTGTGTCCTGCGACAGGGACGACAACGGGAATGCGATATACAACCGGCAGGATTTCATCGACAGAGCCGCCGAGAACCCCGACTTTGTCGCGGGCTACCTCGGCGCGGAGAGCGCTGTGTTCTCCGAGGGGCGGGAGACGCAGCTTGCCGGGCGCAGCTTCTACTGCTACCCAATGACGATGACCGCGGGCGGCAGGGAGTTTTCCGGTCAGGTCTGCCTTGCAAATGCGGATGAGACGGGCGTTTATCTGCTGTGCTACGGGGTGCGCGACGGCAGTCCCGCCGAGACAGAGCTTACCGCGCTCTGCCAAGAGTCGCTTGAAAGCATCAGCTTTGACTGATTCAGATATGTCAGATACGGAGGTAACGACTATGAAAAACATGAAAAAAACTATGGCACTTCTTCTGGCGCTCATCATGCTTCTTTCTCTTTCGGCCTGCGGCAAAAAGGAAGTGAGCGGGCTCGGCACGCTGGACATGGATGCGCCCGCCGCGTCAGACGGGATAGGGACGCTCGGCCAGCCGAGCGCCGACGATACCCCGGCAGAGCAGACACCTCAGCCGGAGCCGACGCCCGTGCCGACCGAGGAGCCTGCGGCGCTGAGCCTCGGCACATACAGCTGCGAGATGTTCTCCTGCTCGGCTCCTGAGGGCTGGGACGTGATATGGAACACCTTTGACGCAGGCAACGGCACGATGCGCCTCACGGTGTTTATCAGCGACCCGGAGGATCCCAACAATATAATTTTCTACGTTCAGGGGCTGGAGCCGTTTTTTGCGGACACCGATGCAAAAAAGGCTCTGACGCCGTATCTGCCGAGCGAGTTTGAGTGGTCGCCGGTACTCACGGACGGACTGAACGCCGAGGGCGTTCTGCGCCAGTGGGGCGCAATTTACACCATGTTGGACATACAGGGCTATCAGGACATCGTCAGGTTCAAGAACTATTCCGTGCAGAACGTTATCCAGAACTACGTCGGCGAGAACAGCCTGAACACCGGAGTCCTCGCGGAGGTCAGCATACCGGGCGCTGCGACGAACTACGCTATGTTCCTCGAAAACACGCTTACGGAGGAGTCCGCGTACTCGGTGAAATACTACGTCGCCCGCAGCAACCTCGGCTTCGTGATCGATCCGGAGCTGTACAACAGCAATCTTGAGGCATTTATTACCAGCAAGAACAGCTTCGACTTCAGCGGGTTTCTGAATAAATACTCCGTTTCCGCCGACAGCGATCGTGTCGGCACCTTTGACGAGCTGCCGCCGCTGCCTGTCTCGTGAC
>CEBY01013381.1_pt1 | contig 12638 bp, 10 predicted proteins | sample 554731 | NCBI WGS metagenome assembly CEBY01 (sample SAMEA3182050, study PRJEB8094) | gut metagenome | biome: human; feature: gut; material: Stool; isolation source: human stools | place: Canada | collected 2012-02-22
TCGATGGTGGTCAAGCCGCCTTCGATGTTGCCCTTGGTCGGCTGGGAGTCGGAAAGGTCGGAGGTCTTGTGATCGTCAATAACCTTGGCGTAACGGTCAAAGAACGCGGTGAATTCGCTGCGGACCCGGTCATTGGCGCAACGGGCCTTCACCAGATGTTCGCCGCCGGTGAGTTCGGTGGTTTCACCGAACACCAGCGTGCAGCCTTCTTCATACAGCTTGTCGAACGCGTTACCGACGGTCGGGCAGGAGGCCAGGCCGGAGGTGGTGTCGGATTCGCCGCATTTGCAGGAAACCCACAGGTCGGAGATGGGGCATTCCACTTTCTGGAGGGCGGAGGCGTACTGCACGAATTCCTTCGCCTTGCGGGAAGCGCGGGCGATGGTGTCGATCTGGCCGTGCTGTTCGATGCCGAAGCCGGCAACGGGCTTGCCGGTCTTGGCAATGCCGTCCACCACGTCCTGGGTCCACTTTTCTTCGATGCCGATAACGATGACGGCGGCAACGTTCGGGTTGCTGCCAGCGCCGATCAAGGTGCGGAAGTGGAGGTCAAGGTCGGCACCGAACTGCAGACGGCCGTAAGGATGCTGGATGGCAACGGTGCCGCCGATGTTATTGGCAACGGCGTTGCAAGCGGGCTGGGAAAGGTCGTCCAGGGGCAAAATCAGCACATGATTGCGAATGCCCACGCGGCCGTTGTCGCGGCGATAACCGAAAAATGACTTTTGCATGTGACCTACCACCTTTTGGTCTTGACGTTGTGGACATGAAGATGCTCGCCCTGACGGATGGGTTTGACAACCTTCCCGATATCGGTGCCGTACTTGAAGACGGTATCGCCGACATTCAAATCCTTGAGAGCGATCTTGTGTCCGATCGGAATGTCATCGAGAACCTTGAACGTAATGGTCTTGTCCTCTTTCATGATCCAGCCAGTCAGTTCCTGACCGGCCTTCACGCCTTCCACGGTGATGACGCCTACGCTGTCGCCGTCTTCATGAACCAGAAATTGCACTGACATGATTGCCTCCTTGAGGTTGGGGCATGGGCCCTGATGGCCCATGCCGATTGACGCATGTGATGGCGGAAAAGGCATCCCTACAATACGCCGAGTTTCGCGTAGATTTCGGGGAGCTTCTTTTTGACGTTTTCGGTGACTTGGTCGTAGAGGTGGACGCCGTGGCTGTCCATCGCCACCGTGAGGGGCCCGAAGTTCTTCACCCGGAAACGATAGAGGGCTTCGGGATGCAGCTCTTCGAAGTAAACCGCCTCCACTTCCTCAATTTGCTCGGTTTCCAGCGCCGCCGCGCCGCCTACGATGGCCAGGTAGACTGCCCCGTATTTTTGCATGGCGTCGAGGCTCCCCTGATACAGGCCGCCCTTGCCGATGATGGCCCGCACCCCGTACTGGCCGATAAGGCCGGGGGTGAAACGGTCCATACGCGTACTTGTGGTGGTGCCCACGCATATTTTTTCCCACTTATCGCCTACTTTACGCAGGCTGGGCGCGGTATGGATACAGGGCATCCCTTCAAGGCTCACTGGCGGAGGGTTATTGTGGTCAAAAATGTGGATTTGGGTCAGGTCCCGGATGCCGAACAGCGGGCCGTCGAAGTAGACGGTGTCCCCGGCGTGCAGACTGCGGATGACCTCTTCGGAAAAAGGCGACGTGAGGTGATGTACCTTGCTCATCTTCTCTTTCTCCCTTGTTAGTAGCCGTAGGCCACGTTGCCGGAGGGCGTGATGACTGCACGAGCGCGGCGGGCGGGCCAGCACTGGGTGTTCACGGCTACGGGATTCTGGGTAATGTGGGTATATGCGCACTCAATGTGTACGGCCAGGCAGGAAACATCGCCGCCCAAACCCATGGGGCCACGCCCCGTGGCGTTGATGGCTTCTTCCAGCTCTTCTTCCATCTCGGCGATCAGGGGATCGGGGTTACGCTGTCCAACAGGGCGTGCGATGGCGTCTTTGGCCAGTTTCATGACCAGATCCGCTGTGCCGCCCAAACCCACGCCGATGATGCCGGGAGGGCAAGGATTTGCGCTGCTTTCCACCACCGTGTCCAAGATGAACTTCTTCACGGCCTTGATGCCGTGCTGGGGATAGAACATATGCATCTTGCTCATGTTCTCGGAGCCGGACCCCTTGGGCATCATCAGGATGTCGAGGTCGGAGCGTTCGCCGTCAAAGTCGAAATAGGTCACCGGAAGACCGGGGCCCACCGAGGTCTGAGGGTTGACGCGCGTGATGTCGTGGGTCGCGCTGCTGCGGAAGGGGAATTCCACCGTAGCCCGTTTGGCGCCTTCATAGAGGGCTGCCTTGATCTTCGCGCCATTCCATGTGTAGCCGGAGCCGATCTTCACCTTGTAGATGGGCAGGCCGGTGTCCTGACAAAGCAGAGTTTTTTTGGTGTCCGCGATTTCGATGGCCTTGAACATGGCCTCGAAGATGCTGCGGGCGGCGGGCTGGGTCTCCCTGGCGTAAGCCTTTTTCAAAGCTTCGCGCACATCCGGCGGCAGGTCGCATAATGCCTTGATGTAGAGCTGTTTGGCCGCTTCTTCCACAATGGCGTAATCGAAGTTTTCCATGAGTATTCTCCTTATGAGCCGGGCACGGCCGCCACATTGGGGGAGGCCTGAGGCGCACGGCTGGTTTCCAGAATCTCGGGCACGGGCTTTTTGACGGCCTTGGCGTTGCTAAAATCCAAGGACAACAGGAAGGCCGACAGATCCTTGAGCTGTTCGGGCGTCAGATCATAGGCGGGCATGGTGGAGGAAGAATATATCGTGAGCGGGTTCTTGATGTAGTCCGCCAGATACTCGGCGCTCCTGCCCTTCTTGACCATGTTGCTCATGTCAGGCCCGGTCCTGTGCCCGCCCTGTCCAAGAATGTTGTGGCAATAAGAGCATTCGCGTTCGGCATAGAGGAACATGCCCCGTCTGGCTTCTTCGCTCATAGGCTTGTCGGGCACGATGAGAAACTTCTTGTAGGGAGCGGCATCGGCATAGGCCATGACGGTCAGGTAGACGATGCTGATTACGAAGGTGGAGGCGATGCAGACCGAAACCGGCCTGTTGCCCATGCCTTTCAGCTTGCTTTCGCTGAAGAAGGGCACGCCGAAGAGGAGGAAGAGTCCGCCGCCGAAGAGGATCAGGCTGCCGATCATTTCCCACGAGCCGGTAAAGAAGGTCAGAAGCTGGAAGAGCCACATGTAATACCACTCGGGCCTGGGCAGGTAGTCGGGAATGAACGTGCCCGCCCTCGCTTCCATGTGCGGCGGCGCGTAAGAGGCCAGCAACAGGAGCCCTACGAAGATGCAGCCGAACGCGAGGGTAGTGCGGTTGGTGTGCTCGGGATAAAAGCGATACGGCTGACCGGAAGGTGGGGGGAGGCACTCGCCAGCCAGCCGTTCGCGCGGGTCGGAAAGGTTATGGACGCGTATGAGGTAGATGTGCACAGCCATGAGCATCAGCAGGCAAGCCGGCAGAATCAGGGTATGCACCGAGTAGAAGCGAGTGAGGGTAAAGCCCGAAATGTCGTTCCCGCCCAGAATGAAACGGGTGATGTAGTTGCCTACGCCCGGATACTGGTTGGGAATGTTTGCGCCTACCACTGTGGCCCAGTAGGCCTTCATATCCCAAGGCAGCAGATAGCCTGTGAAACCCAAGCCAAGCGTCACCAGAAACAGGCAGACGCCCGTGAGCCAGGTGATTTGCCGGGGAGCGGCATAGGAGCCGTGCATATAGGTCACCATCAGGTGGCAGAACACGAGCAGAACCATCAGGCCCGCGCTCCAGTGATGCAGGCCGCGCACTATGTTGCCGAGGGGGACTTCGTTGCTGATATACTGTACGGAATCCCATGCTTTATCCGGCGATGGCACATAGTAGAAGGCCAGAATCATGCCGGTCACCACGAGCAGCATGAAGGTTAAGGCGCACATGGTGCCCAGCACCGCGCTCCAGCCTGTGCCGTCCGGCAGCCTTTTGTACAGGAAGGGCTTGAGATACTTTTCCCAGCCAAGATCACTGCGTATATTCATCAGACCACCTCTACCTTAAGAATGCCGTCTTCCAGTTTCCATGGCAGACGGGCCAAGGGAGCCGGCGGCGGACCCGCGATGACGTTGCCGTCCCTGTCAAACGCCCCGCCGTGGCAGGCGCATTTAAAACGCCGGGAAAGCTCATCCCAGCTCACAGCACAGCCCAAATGCGGGCAGCTGCTGCTGAAACAAATGAAATCCTTATCCGAATCACGGCGGACCAGCACGGGCACTTCCTTGTTTTCCACGTGGAAAGCCTGCTTACGCGGATAGCTCAAGGTGACGCTAGTGATGCCGCCCACGGGGAAGTCCTTTTCATTCCCGGCATTCACCCACTGCGGGGACTGGTTTTCCAGCGTGGGCCCCACGGCCGAAACGCCGAGAACAGCTCCCAGAGAAAGGGCCATGCCAGCGCCGATAAGCCCTGTCGCGCTCTTAAGGAAGGCGCGGCGTTCGGGCTGATGGCTGTGACAGGAGCAGGTGTGTTGCTCTTGCGCTTCGGGTTTGGGCTTAGGCGGAGCCAGCTCGGCGGGGTGCGGTGGCAGCGGCTTGATATCTTTGATGTTTTTTAGAGCCATCCGCTGGATATATTTGATGGCCCGTGTGCCGCTGATGGACTTGGGGCAGACTTCCGTACAGTTGAACTCCGTGCGGCAATTGTAACAACTGTCCAGAGCCCTCGTCAGGCGGGCTTCGAAGAGCCCATCGCGCTTGTCGGCCAGCAGGGTGAAAGCCCGGTTGAGCGCGGCGGGGCCGCAATAGCTGTCATGGCTGTCCACCATGGTACAGCTTGAGACACAGCAGCCACAGGCGATGCAGTCGGTGGCCATGCCGATGTCCACCCGTTCGGGGGTGTCCGGCTTGATGACGTACGGCTCGGTGCGTTTTTCCGCCGGTTCAAAGAAAGGCAGCGCGTCTTCGTACTTGGAGAAGAACGGGCCCATGTCCACCAGGAGATCCTTTATAACCGGGAAATGGTTCAGGGGACGCAGGGTGATGTCCTGATTGGCGGGAAGATCACAGACGTTGGTCTTACAGGCCAGCCCCTCGCGCCCATTGATGACCATGCCGCACGAGCCGCACATGTTCACGCGGCAGGCGAAACGGAAGGAAATACTCGGATCCTGTTCCTTCTGGATTCGCAGCAGAACGTCTAGAATGGTGGTGGTTTCGGGGTTGTCGATAGTCAACTGGTAGCTTTGGAACGTCCCTTCGCCGCCTTTGACAGGATCGTAGCGGAATATGCGTACGTTGCGAACAACTTTTGACGATTGCATGGCATCCTCCTCACTTCTTTTAGTAGATGGCAAACCACGCAATGACCACGGCGGCGACGCCGAGGCCGAGCGTCCAGGGGACTAAGCGGCGGGCCGAGGAGATTTTGGCGAGGTTGAAGTCCAGAAGGATGACGCGCAGGCCCAGCGAAGCATGGAAGGCCACGGCCAACAGAAGCAGGAACTGGAGATACGGCTTGTAGGTAAAGCACAGATGCAGGACCAGCAGAAACACGATGAAGACCGCACTCACGCGTTGCAACAGCCAGGCCCACATGCCCACATGGGTACGGCCGCGGCGGTACGGATCAATTTCTCCCCACTGCAAGGGTTTTCTGTATTCAAGTTCGGACGTATTCATCTTTTCTCTCCCGATAGGTTGCAGGATACTGGGGGTGGATCACTTCTTGTGCTTCTGACACTCTTCGAGGGATTTGTGTTTAAAGACCACATCCTTCTTTTCAAAAACCGGCATTCCGTCGCCGCCCCGCCACATGAAGGTGTTGAACAGGCCGTACTCGTCCCGCTGCTTGGGGAAGTCCTCGCGGGTGTGCGCCCCGCGCGTCTCTTCGCGCTGGAGGGCGGAGACCGCCGCCATGACGGAGACGTCGAGCATGTTCAGTGTGTCGAGGTGGGTGTTGAATTCCATGTTGTAGACCTTGTTGCCGCTCACGCTGGCCTTCTCCACGTCATGGCGCAGGGAGGCGAAGTCCGTAAGGGCCGTTTCAAGACGGTCCTGTCTGCGCACTACGCCCACGTTGACCCAGTTGGTTTCCTGAATCTCGCGCCGGTTTTCGAAGGGCGACTTGCCGTTCTTGCGGCTGTAGGGTGCGGTCAGGCGGGCGATGATCTCTTCGGCCATGCCGTGGGCGCTTTCCTTGATGGAGCGGTTCTCGGCTTTGGAGAGGTAGTCCGCTATGGACTTGCCCGCCAGACGGCCATAGACGCAGGATTCGCAGATACCGTTGCCGCCCAGTCGGTTGGCCCCGTGTACGCCGCCGGCGTCCTCACCGGCTACGAAGAGCTTGTCCAGGGAGGCCCGGCATTTCACGTCGATGGCGGCTCCGCCCATGAAGAAGTGGGCCGATGGCGAAACAGGCACCATGTTGTGCGCGAGATCGTATTTGAACTGGGCGCAGCGTTCTGCCATACCGGGGAAGTTGCGGAGCACGAAATCCGCGCCGAGGTGGGCCGCGTCGATGCGCACGCCGCCTTCGGGACAGGCGCGACCGGCCATCATTTCCAGATAGGCCGAACGGCTGACCACGTCGCGGGTGGCGCGTTCGGCGACGTCCGGCGCGTACTTGAGCATGTAGCGTTCGCCGTCGCCGTTATAGAGGTGTGCGCCCGCGCCGCGCAGCCCTTCTTCAAGCAGGGAACCGGCTACCACGCTGCCGGGAACGATGAGCCCCGTAGGGTGGAACTGGATCATTTCCATGTCGCGCATCCGCACGCCCGCCCGGTAGAGCATGGCGATGCCGTCAGCCGACTTTTCGGGGCCGGGAGCATGAAAACGGTACTGGGTAGGCCCGCCGCCGGTAGCCACCAGCGTGGCCGCGGCTTCCACGACGATGAAGTCGGCGTGGCGCATGTTGTAGAGCAGAGCCCCGGTTACGGTCTGGCCTTCGGCATCCAGCAGCAGCTCCACGGCACGCGTTTCTTCCAGTACGGGAATCCGCCGTTTGAAGACCTGTTCGGTGGTCCGGCTGATGATTTCGATGCCCGTCAGGTCGCCCTTGTGGACCGTGCGGTCGAAGCACTGGCCGGCGAAGGCCTTCTGATGAATATGTCCGTCCGGGCGGCGATCAAAGAAGCAGCCGCTGATGGTTTCCAGTTCCTTGACCGTGGGCGTGGCCTGTTCCACCAGTTGCAGGGCCAAGTCTTGATCGTTGATATACTGCCCACCCTTCAACGTATCCATGAGGTGCTTTTCATGGGAATCGCCCGGATCGAGCACTACGTTGAAACCGCCCTGGACCATGCGGCTGCATCCCCCTTTGCCCTTCAGTGCTTTGGTGGCAATGAGGATGTTCAGGTCCGGGTTGGCGTCATGGGCATAGATGGCCGCCAGTTCTGCGGCGGCTCCCATGCCCAGCACCAATAAGTCAACCTTGTAGTCCACATTCATACGTCTTACCCCTATAAAAGGATTGTGGTAACTGCACTGCCTTAAATAGAGCAAAGATGGTGCCATCTTTTATTTGTTCTATAATTGTTTGATATGTCGTTATATTGCTGGCTAGAACCATCTTTGCGTATATTCTCTGTCCGAAATAAGAGCAGATTAGCGCCCGCATTTGGACGAAAACGCCCATAAATGCGGTTAAGGCATGAAAGGCCAGACGGAAGGGATAATCAGCACAGCAAGGACAAAGGAGAGAACCTGCCAGAAAAAGCCGTACCGGACGTAATCCCCGAAGGTATAGTTGCCGGGCCGCAGCACCAGCGTATTGGAGGGCGTGGCGATGGGCGTCATGTAACAGGCCGCGGCACTCATGGCGATGCCCATGACGAAGGGCAGGGGGCTGAGGTTCATGCCCAGAGCGATGGGAATGACCAGAGGCACCATGATGGCTGTGGTGGCCGTATTGGACATGATGTTGGTCAGTATGCCGGTAACGAGCATGAGAACGCCGAAAAGAATATAGGGATCGCTGAAATAGCTGACCACGAAATCGGCTATCAGCTGGGCAGCGCCGGACTTGTTCATGGCGAAGCTCATGGACAACATGCCGGCGAAGAGCCAGACGGTAGTCCAGTCGATGCCCGCCTGGGCCTGCTTGAGGGTCATGCAGCGGGTTATGACGCAGAGCATGGCGCCCAGCATGGCGGCGGAGGTCAAGGGCACCAGACCCGTGGCCATGCAGATGATGACGAGGAAGTAGATGCCGCCCGCAATCCACATGTGTATGCCGCCTTCAGGCGTTTCGATTTCCTTGAGCTCGGCCACGTCCTCACGTGCCGGCGGAACCAGGAAGCGGGGGAACAGGCCGAAAAGAAGGGCGGCTAAGAGGGTCAAGGGCAGACCGAACCAGGCGAATTCAAAAAAGGCGAACTGCCCGTATTCCGGCGCCATCTTGGCCAGAATACCGTTAGCCACCATGCTTGGAGCCTGCCCCACAAGCGAGATACAGCCGCCGAAGCTGGCCGCGTAGGCCGTGGGCAGCAAGATGCGCGAGGGGGACAAGTGGGCCTTGCGGGCGATGGAAATGAGCATGGGCAGGGTGATGGCCGTGACGCCAGCATTGTTCAAAAAGGCCGACATGAAGGCGATGAGAAGAATGGAGAAGACCAGCAGGCGGGTTTCGCTGGCCCCTGCCTTGTTGATGATCGAGGTTGCCACTCGTTGGGCAAAACCCGTGGCGAAGGTTGCCTCGCCCAGCATGAACAGGCCCACGATGGTCAGGATGCTGGTGTCGCCGAAGCTGACCCATGCCTCCTTGACGGTGATGACGCCAAGCGTGGAAAGTGCACAAGGAACGAGAATGGAGGTGACGGCCAGGGGAATCCATTCCGTAAAAAAAAGCACCGCGGCTACGAAAAGCACGCCGAAAACAATGTATACGTGGGGCATGTTGACGGCTTGCGGCGTCGCGTTGGCGGCATACACCATCTCAGGCAGCAAGAACACGGCAAGGGCGAGGAAGAATACACAGATCTTTTTCATGAAATTTTTTCCGTTGTTAAAAGGTCTGTCTCAAAAATGATATTTATTTCACAATATAATGCGCCTCGAAACAGTTTTATTTTTATAATTATTTGATTTATAGTTTATTTTTAATCGACAGGGCCTGGTGACGCGTTTTCTCTTAGAGCCTAAGCAGGCTGAAATTGTATTTATTTCATATAATTACTCCTTTATTTAAAGTTAGATAGGATAAAATTGTTAGTAAGTGAAATAGTTCACATAATAAGGCGCACGGAAAGCCGCTTGTCGCGCAGCCGTTGGAGAATGGCATGACCCGAGAGAGGGGGAGGTCAGACGCACAGCGTGATGGAAACAAAGAAGATGAAGCAGAGAACGATTTTTCTGAACAGGAGATGGTTACACCGCTTGTTGACGATGTTGCCGAGATAGGAGCCGATGAAGATCATGGGGATGGCGGGAATCACCTGCGCCAGCGCACTGAGGCTGATGATGTCGATCCAGACGTATGAGATGGTCTTATAGATGTTGGTGATAAAAAAAAGGATGACCGTAGTGCCCACGAAGACGCGGCGGTCACGCGCGGCTGTAAGGAGGTACAACGACCAGACCAGACCGCCGGCATGTGCCAGTACGGTGGAAAGCCCGCCAAGGAATCCATAGAAATACGCGCCCTTGCGGTTTTGCTCTTCACTGTCCCCGCAATGGGCATTGAGCTTCCCGACCCCTTTCTTCAACAGGGCGGTCACGGGGAATTGTGGCCAGAGCATACCCAGGGCGTACAGTGCGCCAAAAATGCCCACGCCGATGCGGAAGGCCCTGCCCGGAATCATGGGCAGCAACACAATGCCTATAAACAGGCCCGGAATGATGGCCAAAAAAAGGCGCGTCAACTCACGCCGGGGCAGCCATTGCTTCCAATAGTAGTGCAGGCCAATAATGTCGGAAGCCAGCAGCATAGGTGCGCCCAGACCAAGAGCTACTTTGGCGGGAAAGACCAGCGCCAAGGTGGGCAGCAACACCAGCCCCGATCCCACGCCGACGCCGGTTTTAATAAGACCGGAAAGAAAGCCCGCAGCGGCAAGAAAAAGATCGGATTGCGTGAGCATAGCAATATCCTCTGTGAAATACATATTGTTAAGACGCAACAAACCAGCATAGAAGCATCTAAAAGATAGATTGCATTCTTTGATATTAAGCCGCAAAAGCATATAGGATTAGGTATATAGATATAATGTGCTAAAAGGGGATTGCTTCTCCTTAATACTTGGTGCTAGAAGGACGAAAACAATACTGCAATTAGGAACGTGATTTTTAGAACAGCAAAGTCTGTGCCAGAGAATGATAACTTATAGATATCCAGAATTGCTGTTTATTCTGCTTATGCCATTTGTAGGGAAGCATAGAGACATGCTGAGATATAGGCACCTTTATCCGTATATCAGCAAAAAGAGCTTCATCTGGGCAGGAGAACACGTTATGCTAGAGCAGTATGATGAACATCGTTTAGGCAATTCAGTGGCGGTTGCGGCCAGAATCATTTATCGTTTGTCAAAGCTGGTCCCCGACAACATGGACCGCAGCGGGCTTTTTTCCTTTTTTTCCAAAGAACTTCGTGCGTCTTTTCATTATGATCGATTCAGTATTTTCCTTTATGACGCCGAACGTGATTTTCTTACCGCCTTCACGGCGGCCGACGGCACCGTGGTGGAGGTTTTCTCCGACACGCGCATTGCCCAGAATACGGTGGCTTGGCAGGCCATCCAGACGCGCAAACCGGTGGTCATCAAAAATCTAGCCTCGCTGAACTGGGGCGGTGCGGTTTCTCTGGCTTCGGTGGGGCTTACCGCCACCATTGCCCTGCCGCTCATTCTCAACCGTCAGGTCATCGGTACGCTGCACGTCTCATTTGTGCGCCAGCCTGATAATCTGGTGGAAATTCTGAATCTGTTGCAGCAACTCAGCCCGGTCCTGACGACTTTTTTGTTCGTCATCCTCACCGAGGAACGGAGGGCACGCACTCAGGCTGCCGACCGCGCCGCGCTGGACTCGCCGTGCGAGACGGAGGCAGCCTTTCCGCTGGAAAACAGCCTGCTGGAAACCAAGGCCATGACGAAGGTCATGGCCTTGGCGCGCAAGGCGGCGAAGCTGCATATCCCGGTGCTGATTAGCGGTGAAACCGGAACCGGCAAGAGTATGCTGGCCCGCTGGCTGCATCTGCACAGCCCCCGGCGGGCGGCGAACTTCGTTAAGGTGAATTGTCCCTCGCTGGCTCCGACCCTGTTCGAGAGTGAAATGTTCGGCTACGCCAAAGGGGCCTTCACCGGGGCCTACGCGAAACGCATCGGCCGTATCGAGATGGCCCAGAAAGGTACCTTGTTTCTTGATGAAATCGGTGAACTCTCACTGGATATGCAAAGCAAGCTGCTCCAGGTCATGGAGGAGAGTTCGTTCGAGAGGGTGGGCGATGCCCGCTCTATCAATGTTGATATCCGCGTGCTTTCCGCCACCAATATTGATTTGGAAACGTCGCTGGCGCAGGGCCGGCTACGACGGGACCTGTTCTACCGTCTGGCCTCGGTCACGCTACGCCTTCCTCCACTGCGCGATCGGCAAAGCGATATACCCATATTGGTGGACTATTACATTAAACAATTTTCCAAGTCGTGGTTGATAGAGCCTCCGCATCTGTCCGCAAGTGTCCTCGGTGCGCTCTGTAACCACGATTGGCCCGGCAATATCCGTGAGTTGCGCAATGTCGTCAGCAGACTTTTACTGCACTCTCTGGATGGGGCTGTAACGGAAGCACTGGTACGGGAAACGCTGCATGAATGGGACAACATTTCCGGTCAGACGGCAAAACCCGCGCAGCTCCTCTCGCTATCCGCATCAGCCGAAATTCCACTACAGGCGCCTTCCAGGGGAAATGACACCGATCTGCCAAGCCTTGAGGAAAATGAACGTGCCCATATTCTGGAGGCATTACGCCTCACTGGGGGGCGTCTGTCTGGCCCGCGTGGTGCTGCGGCCCTGCTGAAGGTGCCACGGTCCACGCTGCAACACAGAATACGCAAGCTGGGTATAGTGGTGTAGCGCCACCCGGACACCCGACGCCTGAAGGCGTTTCGCGTTGTCTGTTCAGCAGGGGGAACAACCCGGATCATTTATGGGAATATCCCCAGCCACCAGTGGACGACATGTGAAGAGACAGGACGGAACACAGCCTGCAATACATGAGAACCATCCATACAAGAGCTTCCAGAAGCGAGAGGGAGTCCCCGCAGGAGAGCGCTGTGACTTCGGATATGCCCCTGCCGCGGTTGATTGAAGACCGAGCAGCAAGGCCAGCCCTGTTATCGAGGACGATGAATTTCCGCCTTATGCCACGGCGAATATCGGCAAGGATTGTGTACAGCCTGGAAAATCGACTAGGAGACGGACTCGAAGCGGGCAGATGGGCCTTTAGGCGCGGCCAGAGGAGGCGCGTACATCCTGTGGGCAGGGAAAAACAGTGCGGCGCGCAGGCCATACGCTTGCCGGATGAAGGCGCCATCTTCATGACGGAGGTTACGCCTTGAACAGGAAGGGCTCGGAGTTTTTGGACGTAGGGGGGAGTTTTTTCCAGAAGGCCGCAGGACGTGGCGGGGCTGGAGAGAGCGGAGCGGCTTGAGGG
>CEBY01032990.1_pt1 | contig 12225 bp, 11 predicted proteins | sample 554731 | NCBI WGS metagenome assembly CEBY01 (sample SAMEA3182050, study PRJEB8094) | gut metagenome | biome: human; feature: gut; material: Stool; isolation source: human stools | place: Canada | collected 2012-02-22
CCAAAGAACTTCAAAACGCGTTGAGCCTGTTCGTCAACTACGCGCATAGAACGCAAAAGAGGCGTCTTTTTATCGAGAGCCTCGCCCGTATAAGAGCAAAATGCTGTAGGAATGCAAAGGACTTCATCTTTAATAAACGCGTAGCTCGTTGGATCCCATGCGGTGTAGCCACGAGCTTCAAATGTTGCACGCAAACCACCTGAAGGAAAGCTTGATGCATCAGGCTCGCCCTGAATGAGCTCCTTGCCTGAAAATGTCATAATGGCGCGTCCATCACCTGTTGGATTTAAGAAACTATCGTGCTTTTCTGAGGTGATGCCACTTAAAGGCTGGAACCAATGGGTGTAATGAGTTGCACCTTTTTCAATTGCCCACTCTTTCATTGCGTGAGCAACAACGTTTGCAACTTCAATATCTAAAGGTTTGCCCTCTTTAATAGTTTTTGCAAGACTCTTATACGTTGCAGAAGGGAGACGCTCCTTCATAACGTGGTCGTTAAAGACCATTGAGCCATAAATTTCAGAGACTTTAGCCATGCGAGGTTCTCCTTAAACTGACTGCCTATGCAGCTCCTTGCGCGAGATATTCCCTATATTGTGCCATAAAGGACACTGAACACCTCTTTGGTTTTTCTTACCAGTTTAGAGTAGTAAGCGTATGTTTCTAATTCTTTTCGGAGCGAAGAACACTTCATTAACCAAAAGCCTATGACTATAACAAAGGAGCACTCCTTCTATAGGAAGACGTGTCCCCCCTCTCCCTATAGAAATGCTCCCTTGAAAAAATACTATTTTCAACGCTGGCACTGGGCTGCACCTTAAACGAAGGCTCGCTCGTACTTAGCTGAATAGCAGCCAAGCGTTAGCAAATCGTTAGTTCGTAAATATCCGATATTACCTCCAGCTCCAGGTCAGCCTCACGTTAGTCCAACGTTAGCGCTGAGTCGGATTGGCGGGCAGTTTAGTAAAACCTAGCCAAAAGCCCCCGTTGAAGACGTGCTTACAGTTTGCGTCGCACCCATTGGAGCAAACGGGAAGGCGCCCCCCATCAACATATAGATAAGCACAAGGATTGCCTGACACAAGAATCCGAGCCACGTTGTGTTAACAGCTTGCTTGCGGCGCTCTGGCGGAAGCGATCCTGCCATAAGCCAAGCTCCCAGCATGCCAAAAAAACCACCGACAAAACCAAGCGCAAACCATCCCAGCCTTGAAAGAAGGGTAAATGGAGCCGAATCTTTATTGTTTCCTGCTGGCTGCAAGAATGACCAACCGTTATTTTGCGGCTGTTGGTTTTGCTGGTTTTGCTGCTGTCCGTTTTGCTGGAACTGATCGGGCTGTTGCGGAACCTGAAATGGTGGTTGCTGGTTATATGGTTGCTGGCCTGGCTGCTGAGATTGCCATTGAGCTGGCTGTTGTTGATAAGGCTGTTGGCCCTGTTGACCATTTGGCTGCTGACCATATTGAGGTTGCTGTGGTTGGCCCGGCTGTGTAGGTTGCTGATACCCATTCTGCTGGAACTGACCCGACTGCTGCGTAGGTTGCTGATACCCCTGCGGAGGAAGCGGTGAACCACTAGTCTGCGCTCCGTTGTTTTCATGAGAAACCACGCCCGTATCAGACATACTCCTATTTGGCTGTTCAGCTTTAGGCGTAATAGGAGGTAGCGGGGTTTGCGGCGTATGAGGTTGTTGGCATTCCGCACCCGTTTGCTGAGTAGTTGATGCTTGTTGTTCCTGCACAGATGGTTGACTGCCATCTTCTGAGGAATCTATTTGGTTTTGGGGATTGGCGTTTTGAGTCATTAGCTCCCTTTGTTCGCACTTTTCCTTTTAATTGTATCGGAAGGTTTTGCCAGAATAAAAACGGTTGCCATAATGCAAACAAAGCCAACAATATCTATCCATGTAAAGGATGTTCCTAGCCAAACAACTGCAAACACCGTTGCCGAAACCGTTTCAACACTTGCGATCAAGCTTGTTTTTGCTGCGCCAATGTCTTGAACGGCTTGAAAATACAGCGTAAATCCGACAACCGTCCCCATGAACACTAATCCGACAAACAAAACAATAAAGCCTTCAGGAGCAATATGGGGAATTGTTGTCCATGACTGAAGAATGAGCGAGAACACAATTCCACCCACAAGCAATGCGCTTGCCACAATAGGAATACTTCCATAACGAAGCATCAGTTTTCCTGGAAGAAGCGTATAAAGAGCAAAAGCCACTGCCGACATTAGACCCCAAAAGAGCCCTTCGGGAGAAAGCACCATTGTGGTGGGATCGCCATGCGTAGCTAAAAGGAAAGTACCCCCCACCACAAGAAACATAGCAAGCACTTCCTTAGCCAAAGGAGCACGCCCTCCTTTAAAGCAAAGAAAGAGCACGATCATGACGGGAGCAATATATTGAATTACCGTTGCTGTTCCTGCATTGGAATACTTAATAGCAAACAGATAGGTAATCTGGCAAAACGCTAGTCCAGCTATTGCTACCACAAACAACCAAACAAGATCTTTCGGAGAGCGCCACAGGCGCAAAAATGCACCACGTTTTACTATCAAGGCAAACACGCAAAGAAGCAGCCCCGCTAAGAGCATACGCACCGAAGAAATCCATAACGGATCAAGTCCATACCCATCAAACAGGTTTTGAGCGCAAGCCCCCGAAAAACCCCAGCCAATACCCCCACATAAAGCAAAAATCACGCCACGCACATTGTGTTTGCGTGGCGTGATTTGAGAAAGACTCTCTTTAGTAAGTTCTGATTCAGCCATAGTTCTTCTGTCGCTGTGCTCGCTGGAGCAGACCATTCCTGCCTGTGAGATACCTCTACCTGGCCAAATTGTCTCACTCTCACCTCTAACATTGAGTGCATTTCCGCCTAAGGCATTTATCCGAGCGGGAGCGCCTTAAAGGGACGGACTGCAGTCTATTATCAATGGCAACTAATAGCGACTATCAAAAATACGCTGCGTTTTCTTTTCAGAACGAGGCAATTCACCCAGAGGAACACCCTTAGCGTCAGGAGTGCAGCCAATTTTACCTTTAAAGATCATGGCCAGCTCTTCTTCACAGCGAGCTTTATCTTCGCCCGTTAGCTCAGTTTCAAACAATACCGTAAGAACATCGCGTCCCATAATGTGTTCAATCATTACCTGATACTCAGAAGAAGCACCCGAAGTTACCGCAATAACTTCTTCAACCTGAGCAGGGAACATGTTAACACCCTTAACCTTAAACATGTCATCAGTGCGACCAACCAAGGTATCAATGCGCGGATGATGCATACCACAGGCACAATCACCTGGAATAATGCGCGTCAAATCATGCGTACGATAACGAATAAGGGGCGCGCCTTCCTTTTGCAAGGTAGTTAAAACAAGCTCGCCAATTTCGCCGTCTGGCAAAGGCTTGCCTGTTGCCGGATCAACGACTTCGATATATACGTAGTCATCCCAAATATGCATGCCATGATGCTCGGCGCAGGAAATGCCAATGCCTGGACCATAAATTTCGGTCAAGCCATAAATGTCATAGATTTCAATACCCAGCTCGTCCTGAATACGATTGCGCATCTTTTCGCCCCAACGCTCAGACCCAATAACGCCTTTACGTAAGGCAAGTTCATCACGAACACCGCGTGCTGCAATTTCTTCCGCAAGCAATAAGGCATAAGAGCTGGTTGCGCATAAAACTGTGGTTTTCATATCCTTCATGAAGCGAAGTTGCTTTTCCGTATTACCCGGACCCATCGGTACCGCCATTGCACCTAGGCGCTCCGCACCTAGCTGGAACCCAATACCTGCCGTCCATAACCCATAGCCAGGCGTTATATGAATGCGGTCTTTATTGGTAATGCCTGCAACTTCATAGCAGCGAGCAAACTGAATTGCCCAATCAGTAACATCTTTTTGAGTATAAGGAATAATGACAGGTGTACCCGTAGTACCCGAAGACGAATGAATGCGAACAATTTTTTCTTCAGGAACTGCAGCGAGTCCTAACGGGTATACCTCGCGCAAGTCCGCTTTTTCAGAAAATGGCAGCTTCTGGAAATCTTCCTGCGACTGCACATCGCTCAAATCAATTCCTTCAAACTTTCTCGCATAGAACGATGAACGCTCTTTCAAGGTCTTAAATTGCTCTTTAATTTGCTCGAGCTGCTCGGGCTTCATATTCATATTCGTATCCTTTCAGTACCCCTTCTTTAGGTGGGCATACTTAGGCAAGACGTTTATCCGCACAATATTGTACTCGTTAAACTTCAATTACCGACCACGAATGTCTTTCTTACGCTTACCGCGAATACCTTCGGAGGCCAGACTTAAGCAAACAATCGCCAAGAGCCAGTGTATAGATTAATAGCTATCTCTTTTGCGCAACTTCCAGGAAACAATTGCCGCAATTACTGCGAGCACTGCAACGATACCCGCTCCAAAGACGAAGAGCATGCCGCCATCGCCGGAACATCTTTTCCAGCCATAAGTATCCAAATATTTTTTGTCCCTACCCCCAACAGAAAAAAAGAGGCAACCCTTACGGATTACCTCTTCAAACCATGGAGTATTTAGACGAAATAGGGAGGGTAGATTTTCTTCCTTGACAAGGAAAATTTTTTCTTACCCAAACAATGAACTAGCGATACATTTTTTCTACGAAATCGATTGCCTTCATATTCATTGCAACAAACTTTTCTTTCACGCAAACAGGAATTGCTGCACGCATTTCTTCCAAACCAAGATTGCCACGCAGCTCATTGTTGGCACAAACAGGATCATTCGAAACAACCAGCAGGGCATACGCGAGCATGGCAATATTAAGAACCTTGCGTGAGCTTAAGCGCGTACATATTTCCACATCATCAACCACAACAACATGGATTCCTTTGTTAATCATTTCTTCGATGAGTAGCTGCGGATCATACTCGGCTGCTTTTGGGTTAACCGCTGTTGGCGCAATGCCTGATTTCGGTACAACCAATACGCCATCCTTTTTCAAAAACGGAAGCGCACGAGCCCCTTCGCCAGGCTCGAGAGCAATAATCATATCAACCGAACCCTTAGCGGGAAGCGGCGAGTGCACGACCTCGCCCCTATTTCCCATTCTTACATGCGACATTACATTACCGCCGCGCTGAGCCATTCCGATAGTTTCAGCCGTACGAACCTGCCAGCCTTTAGCCTCGGCGGCTTGCGCTAAGATTTTTGCCGCAAGTACACTACCCTGCCCTCCGATGCCAGCAATTGAAACATTAATCATTTGATCCTCCTGCTAATTCGCGAGGGGTGGGAAATCTGCTAAGCGAGCCATCGTCTGAATGCAAACGCTGCGAACGAGCAGGCAGTTCTGGTCTTGTTCGTTTACGCGTTGGACAAGCTAGTGCACGATACTCACAAATATCAGTACACAAACCGCAGCCCGTGCACAAATCCCTATCAACAACAATACGCTTGCTTGCTTCACTCCATGTAAGAGCAGGGCAACCAATCTTAGTTACACACTTCTTACAACCCGCACATGCATTCGCAATAAAGTAAGCAGGCGGCTTTTTCTTAGTAAGCGAGGCGCACGGATAACGGAAAATAACCGCCGAAGGTCCTTCGTAATTTATGGCTTCTTTGGCTGCCGCAACGGCTTTATCTACATATAAAGGATTAGCGCTTGTAATGAGCTTGACCCCCATAGCACGCATGACGCTTTCCGAAGAGATAGGCACATTGCGCGGACCCATAAGCGTAGCGCCCGTACCAGGATGAGGCTGCGAACCCGTCATTGCCGTAGTTGCATTGTCAAGCACCACAATAGTTATGTCGTGATTGTTATATACGGCATTAGCAACCCCTGTCATGCCACTTGCGAAAAAGGTTGAATCACCCACAAAAGCAATCGCCTTCTTGTTGGGTTCTACCACGCTAAAACCCTGGGCAATCGTAATACCCGCGCCCATACAAAGACAGGTATCAACGGCCTTCAAGGGCTCAGCATTTCCCAAGGTGTAACAACCGATATCGCCACAGAAAATGGCTTCTTGCCCACGTTCGAGAGCCGTTTTTACCGCATAGAATGAACCACGATGCGGACAACCTGCACAGAGCGAAGGAGGACGCGCTGGAATAGGAGTATCAAGCGCGTCATAAACCCCTTCTTCTGAACCAAAGCTTTCAGCAAACTCAAGCCCAAAGAATGTTTTGAGCTGCTCATACACTGCATTGACCGTGTTTTCACCGCGATTGGTAGTATGTCCGCTTTGTTTACCGAACACCTCATAATTGGCATGATTTTTTCCTGCCAACTTAAGCATTTCATCTTCAAGAACGTAATCAAGCTCTTCGAAAACAATGACTTTTTCAATGCCTTTAACAAAAGAAGTTGCCACTGATTCTGGGAAAGGATACGGCGTACCAATTTGCTGTAATCGATACGAGGGCATAGCCACCCCAGCCGCTTGGGCATCAGCAGTTAACTGACGAAGTGCTTCTTGGGCATAGGCGAAAGAAATACCGCCCGCAACGATACCATAAACAGGAGCTGCACCCACTTGTTCACAAGGGTTAAAATCAGTTGCAGCAAATTCCTCTGCAATACGAACAAGGCGCTCATTGATTTCACCGTGTCCTTGATAGGCACGCGGCGGAAAAATTACCCACTTAGAATCTTTTTCAAACCCCTTTACAGAATGCGCTGTAGTGTGTTCGGCGATATCGAAAAACGTCGATGCGTGACAAATACGCGTAGTGGGACGCATGATAACGGGTGTTCGATATTTTTCCGATAAGTCATAGGCTGCCTTCATCATGGCGCAACCTTGCTCAGGCGTTGCAGGGTCAAAAACGGGAACCTTAGCAAATGAGGCAAAACGACGGGTGTCCTGCTCGGTCTGCGAAGAAATAGGACCAGGGTCGTCTGCCACAAACAAAACAGTTCCGCCCTCAACTCCTACATAGTTAAGAGACATCAATGCGTCACTCGCAACGTTAAGACCAACCTGCTTACAGGTATAGAGCGTGCGAGCGCCCGAATAGGCAGCACCCGCAAGCAACTCTAAAGCAGCTTTTTCGTTGGTTGACCACTCAACATAGACCCCTTCTGCTGAGCCGTTTTCGTGTGCTTTTGCAATAGTTTCAATTACTTCAGAAGAAGGAGTTCCTGGGTAACCTGCGCAAACACGCACGCCAGCTTCAAGAGCCGCATGCGCGAAGGCCTCGTTACCCATCAAAAATGATTTAGCCACGGTGTCCTCTCTTTGGGTGTTTGCGATTATGCATTTGCCATAGATTCTTTGAATGCAGCAATTTTGGCGCGAGCCGCTTCGTCACCCGTACCAATCATTTGAACAGCCAGAATAGCAGCATTCTTTGCGCCGTTAATAGCAACGCAAGCTACCGGAACACCGCTTGGCATTTGAACCATAGAAAGAAGAGAATCAAGCCCTCCCAAATCGCTCGTTTTCATGGGAACAGCGATAACGGGTAGCGGCGTATATGCAGCAACCACACCACCTAAGTGAGCAGCTTTACCAGCTGCCGCAATAATAACCTTAATTCCACGCTCTGCTGCAGTGCTTGCCCAAACATGAACTTCGGCTGGTTTACGGTGAGCGCTCGCCACTTTTACTTCATAAGGAATGCCAAACTCATCGAGCTGCTTCATGCAGGCTTCCATTGCTGGCATATCGGATTCTGACCCCATAATAATTCCGACGACAGGGTTCTTGTGAGAGTTGTTCATGATGCTCCTTACTGCGGTAACATCGATTCCAATAATAAAAAATTATTGTATCACTCACTTTAATAGGATTTCATACAATGCCTTTACTAGTTCATTGGGCGAATCGATGATTTTTTGAGGATGCTCTGCTTCCAAAATTTCCCGAGAGAAAAACTTTCCCCAGGTAACAGCGATATGAGGAATACCCGCTGCTTGAGCCGCCTGCATGTCATAAGGGCTATCACCTACATAGATACAGGATGAAATGTTCACATTTAGCATATTCGCCGCAACGAAAAGAGGTTCTGGGTTTGGTTTGTGCTCTGTACTGTCTTCCAAACCAACGAAGCAGTCGAATTGATCAAGCAAGCCATGGTAAGACAAACTTCCACTCGCAATAGAATGGCGCTTTGAGGTAACTACCCCGACCTTGGCGCCTAAGGCTTTTACTTCTGCAACCATTTCAGCGACACCTGCAAAGGGCTTACTGTTTTCGTACAGGTTCTGTTCGTTGTGAGCACGATAAACTTTAAGCAGTACATCGCTTTGGTTTGGCTCGTCTGCCAGCGCCACCATCTGGTCAACAAGTGGCTGGCCCACACCTTCCACAAGCACGCTATCAGGAATCACGCGTCCTAAAACTTTCTTTGTGGCATACCGCATACTTATAAGAATAGGCTCAAAGGTATCAAGCAGTGTTCCATCCATATCGAACAATACAGTTTTGCCCCGCAGAAATTGCTCTGTCTTTTTAGGAGCCATCCCATTTTCCGAAGGAAAAACTAGCGCATCTGGATTCATGCTTCTTACCGTTTGTAAGACATGGGTTTTTTGCTGCTTAGCCATTACCTTTTGCTTATCTACAAAGCCTTGTTGATTGCCTCTTGTTTCCTGCTGCTCGGCTCTGGACTCAATTTGGCTCTTCATTGTCCATGACTGTTCGGTTTTTATATACGATCGATTGCTCATTACTCAGTAATTACCTTCTTTGGGATTTTTCATTAGCGCACTATTTACGCAGGAATATACCTGTACAAATCACTTTGCAAGATTAACTCTAACTTCATAATTGTAATCAGAAAACAACCTCTGCCCAATCTTCAAGTTCAATCCCCGGAACCCTTTTAAATTCGCGCATGTTATGGGTAACAAGTACCGCATTGTGAACACGCGCAATTGAAGCAATCATCAAATCATTGGGTCCAATCTTTTTCCCTTCTTTTTCCAAATAGGAGCGGATGGATGCGTATTCTCTTGCACAGCGAGAATCAAAAGGCAAAATATCAAAAGGAAGAAGGAATTGCTCCACGAAGAAACGATTTGTATCAGGATTATTGCTCTTTGCCGCACCCAACAAAAGCTCCGCTTGAACCACGGAAGGTATCTTAAAAAGTCGCGGATCGCTCTTACACATAAGGTCATAACCCTTTTTCAGATTTCCTCGAAGAAAATCAATGCATACGCACGAATCAAGCAAAAACATAGCCCGTCCTTTTAATCAAAACTAACCAATTCACCGTCAAGTTCTGGATCGAGTTCTTCTGGTGCTACGAACGAATCATCTTTCACGGAACCATACGTACCCCAAAAACTAACAGGCCAAGCAGAAGAAGCTTGGTCTTGGATAAGCCTTCGCGCATAGTGAGACAAGGATACTCCTTCTTTTTCCGCAGAACGGCGCAAAACATCCATTGTGGTGTCATCAAGATATAACGAAAGTTGAGGCATACCATCCTCCTTTATCCTTAACAAGTATATAGGCAAGTATACTTGTTAATATACTTGTATTCAAGAAATAAACTCGAGATTTTTGCTTGCTTTTGGATTCGATACGCAAAAGTACACCGAAGAGATCTTTTCTTTTTGGCGGCAGAGTATTTAGTTCAAAAGATGCCCTAAAACAAGGAAGGACAGCACCCTTTACAGGACGCTGCCCTATAACAGACGTAATTATGCAATAGTTAACTCAAAATCGTCTCTAAATCTTTTTCAGGAGTAGAAATCGGACGTACGTCAAATTCACTTACCAAAACATCAAGAACAGCAGGCGAAACAAACGCAGGCAAACTCGGGCCCAAATAAATGCCCTTGATGCCCAAATGGAGCAATGTCAATAAAATAACAACGGCTTTCTGCTCATACCAAGACAACACAAGCGTTAAAGGTAGATCATTTACACCACAGTTGAATGCTTCCGCTAGCTCAAGTGCCACACAAACAGCGCCATAGGCATCGTTACATTGACCCATATCCAGCACTCTTGGCAACCCAGCAACCTCTCCAAGATCCAAGTCGTTAAAGCGATACTTGCCGCAAGCAAGGGTAAGAATGGCAGAATCAGAAGGCGTTTGCTGTACGAAATCTCGGAAGTAGCTTCGGATTGGCTTGACACCGTCGCAGCCACCTACCAAGAAGAAGTGACTAATTTGTCCTGCCTTAACGGCTTCAACCACATCGCCCGCGACAGAAAGTACCGTCTGCCGGCCAAACCCGCAGGTTAGCTTGCCATCTTCGGCAATTGGAGCTGCAATTTCTCCTTCAACAGTCTGCTTAAACTCAGCTGGCGAAGCAATACCATCATGCGGTTCGTCAAAGCCGCCCAATTTAAGAGCACAATCAATCACAGGACCAAAATCTTTTTCACCCTGTTCGTTTGAACCGATGTGAATCATACCCGGGAAGGCAACAGGGCCCGTAGTAAACACACGGTCTTCGTAAGATTTCAAAGGAGGCATCAAGCAATTAGTCGTGAACAGTATAGGCGCAGGAAGACTGTCAAACTCTGAGCGTTGGTTTTGCCATGCCGTGCCAATATTACCCTTAAGATGCAAATACTTCTTCAATTCAGGATAGGAGTGAGCTGGCAACATTTCTCCGTGCGTGTATACATTTACCCCTCGGCCTTCCGTTTGGTCAAGCAGTAACTTTATGTCATGCAAATCGTGGCCGCTGATAACAATAAAAGGTCCTGGCTCTATACTGCGATCAACCCTCGTAGGCTCAGGCGCGCCAAATGTTTCAGTGTTTGCTTGATCAAGTATTTCCATGCAACGCAAATTCACTTCACCAACACGCAATGCGAGAGAAAGCAACTCATCTGCCTCTGCATCTGCCACCCCTTGCATGCCTTCATGAAAAAAGGGGTTCACGGACTCATCGCGATACCCCAGCATGGCCGCATGATACGCATATGCCGCCAAGCCGCGCAAGCCAAAAAGAACAAGCGAGCGCAAGGAGCGTTCATCTTCTGGCAGATTCCAGAGAATGCTCAGATCGTAATCATCCGCCTCTTCAGCATTACCACAGATTGCAATTCTTGCGCGCAATTCATGCGCTTCGTTCGTGAGCCTCAGAAGTTCCTCATCGTCAAAATCGACGTTTGTCAACGTGGCAAATAAACCTTCAATCATTAAATCATCAGCATCGACGCGATCTTCAGGCGAAATACTTGCGCTGCACACGGTGCGAGCAAGACCAACAAGCGCACCCGTTAATGCATCTTGCATAATCGCAGTAGTAGCGCTCTTACCGCATGTTCCTTTAGAAGTAAAACATCCTTGTTCACCAGCAGTCTGTTCGCACTGAAAGCAGAACATTGAATCACAACCAGCGATTGCAACTTCTACCTTCTCTTTACTCTTAGTTATAACAGTCATGTCTTCGTCCTTTCCGCCTGCGGTGTAGGCATCAGTCAGCTGCCACAAGCATTTCTGGGATTCATCTGCAGTGAACACGTTACAATCGACGAAAGAAAGAGTCTGTTGCAAAAACAACGTTTTCGCTATAATCTTTCAAAACTGCCGAGTGTTTTCCTTTGAAGATCAACGGTGAGGAGTTTGTTTTGGAACCTCCTGGTATGCCTCACGCGCAACAACGCAACAAAGCGCTTCTTCCTTTTTTGCCCGCCATTCGTCAATCCTCGTTGTTTCGCAATATTGAGCCCGATGATTTGGAAGCAATGCTTGGTTGTATCAATGCGCAAAAGAGCTCTTACGATAAGGGTGAAATCATTCTTAACTCTGGGAGCCTAAACTCAAAAATGGGATTGGTGCTTGAGGGTGTAGTACGCGTTGAGCAATGCGATTGTTGGGGAAACCGCAGCATTATAGCCACGTTTGCAGAGGGGCAATCATTTGGTGAAGTGTATGCGTGCAGCCCCGAACTGCCTCTTGATGTTGATGTTGTTGCAGCCAACAAAACGAGCATACTTATCATGGATGTAGGTCGTATTACTACCCTCTGTCCTCATACCTGCACATTCCACACCCAGTTTATTCGTAATCTGCTTGACGTTATCGCTATGCGTACCTATACCCTCACTCGCAAAATTAATCATCTCTCGAAAAGAAATACGCGCACCAAGCTGCTTTCTTTTCTATCTGATTGCGCAAAACAAACAGGATCATTATCCTTCGACATCCCTTTCAACCGACAAGAACTTGCCGATTATCTCTCTGTTGAACGAAGCGCTATGTGCGCCGAACTATCACGAATGAAACACGAGGGAATAGTGGACT
>CEBY01007694.1_pt1 | contig 12031 bp, 10 predicted proteins | sample 554731 | NCBI WGS metagenome assembly CEBY01 (sample SAMEA3182050, study PRJEB8094) | gut metagenome | biome: human; feature: gut; material: Stool; isolation source: human stools | place: Canada | collected 2012-02-22
TCAACCGGGCTCCCAGCTGAGCTATACCCCCATGAGCAAGGAGTATATTACCAGACGGAGAGTATTTTGTCAAGCAGAAATTTTCAGTTTACGCCAAAAATCTTCCGGGTACGCGGAAACAGCTTCACAGCTGGTACACAAGGACGATGAGCGGCATCGTGATGATGCACAGCAGAGTTGTGAGGACATTTATGGAGCAGGCGTATTCGGCATCGTCCCCATAGATCTGCTCCATCTGAGTGACTGTGGCTCCGCTTGCGGAGGCGCAGGCAAGCAGCGAAATAAGCATGATAGTATCGACGTCCTGAACGCTGGAGCCAAAGCCGCTTATGCGCAGGAAGACGATGAACAGCAGCGGCGCTATGATGAGGCGCAGAAAAACAACGAGCCATATGCGCTTACGCACGAAGATACTCTTCAGATCCATCCCTGCCAGCATCATGCCGATCATGAGCATGGACATGGGACCGATCATAACAGCGATACTGTCAATAGCGTCCTGAACGACCTTAGGGAGCTTTATTCCCAAGACGAAAATCACAATGCCGAGGAAGATCGCGATCATGTTCACGTTTGTGATGATCTTCTTTATGTCCAGGTGCGTTTCACCAGAGATAAGCGGCTTGCAGTGTGTCCATTGGAGCACTATCTGTACGCATATGTATGCACATGTGTATACGACCCATTCCTGACCGAGCAGCGCGCACACAATAGGAATGATAAGGTTGCCGGCGTTTGAGTAGATAACGGACGCCTGCTCTACGGGACTCATGCGCAGGGGCTTGCGGATGATCATGTTAAAAATCAACAAGCCGACATGAATGATCACCGCGGCTGCAAAGGCCAGCAGAAGACCGGAGCGTAACTCAGGCGTGCTGTCTATCTGGAAAGCGGAGATGATAGTGCACGGACAGATCAGGTACAGCATTATAAGGGAAAGCGTGCGGCTGTCCTCGCTGCGTAGAACGCGGAGCTTGACGAGCGCATATGCGCCGAGCGCGATAGTGAACAGGGAACCGATCTTGATAAGTAGGGCGAGAGCCATGAACAGACCTCCAAGACCTGACATATTCTTTCATATTATAGCTGTATATGCAGATAATATCAAGCTGTAAAAGTGCATAAAAAGCTTTGGCAAATCGGTTGCCAAAGCTTTTACTTAGGATAAATTGTTCTAAAGCCGATGAAAAAACTCAGAACGGCCAGGTCGGCAGCCATGACAGCAGCCCCGTAGCGGCGACGGGCTTTCCTGAAAGCGCAGGGTAAAACATCACAAACAGCGCGATGCTCAGCGCGACAAAGCCAGAGACGTACCACTTCCAATGTTTCAGGTTATGCCGCATGAGGTTGAAGCAGTATCCGAGGGAAAGGACGAGAAACACCGAGCAGGGGAAGTAATGGTACTCAAACGTGATGCGGGTGACGAACAGCCAAGGGATGAGCTGCGCAAGATAGCCGAGGAGGATAAAGCCTGCACAGCGGTCGCGGCGGAAGATCGCCGTATAGATCAGCACGAACAGGCTCAGCAGGCCGCCCCAGCAGAGCGCGGGATTGAGAAACGCCCCGAAGCTGGAATGTGAACCGTCGCTGAAGTACTCAAGGTAATAGAGTATCGGCCGGATATCCAATACCCACTGGTACCAGCGCGAGGAGTACGGGTGCTCAGCGACGATCCCGGAGTGGTAATTGAACATATAGCTCTGGTTATCGAGCACCATGCGCAGATACTTTGCACTGAACGGGGAGATGCCGCGGGCAGTCCCGTAGGGGATATAGGCGAAGTAATAGATAAGGCAGGGAATGAGCACGAAGAAAATCACGCAGAAACCGCAGAGCTTCCAGAAGCCCTTCATGTCGAGCCGCTGCGCCCTTGCCTCACGGATGACATAGATGAGCCATATCACCGCAAGCCCGGCCCCGGCATAGATGCACGTCCACTTGCTCGCGGCACCGATGCCGAAGAAGATGCCGGAGAGCGCAAGCTCGCGGTGGCTGCCGGTCGTGATGAAGCCGTACATGAACAGGTACATCAGCAGGATGAAAAACACGGCGTAGGTGTCGATAGTGGCGATGCGCGTCTGCACAAAGTGCATGAAGTCGCTTGCCAGCACGAGAGCACACGCGGCCGGTACAGCCTTGCCGCCGAAGAGCCTTTTGGCGAAGATGTAGATGACCGGCAGCATAAGCACGCCGAAGAAGGTACCGGAGAAGCGCCAGCCGAAAGGCGTCATGCCGAAGAGCGCGATGCCGATCGAGATGATTATTTTACCGAGCGGGGGATGCGTTATCTCATAAGGATAAACGCCGTTGAGGTGCTCCCACGCGGTGCGCGCATGGTATATCTCGTCGAAGTACGTGGAGTTCATAAAGGTCTGCCGGCCAGGGCACAGCGACTGCTCGTCGCACAGCTCCGGAGCCGAGGACACCGCGCTGATCACATTTCCCTCCGCGTCGAGCGCGACGACCTCGCCGAGCCAGACATTGCCCGTGCCGGAGATATATATCGTCCCGCCGGTCAGGTAGTAGTTTATGGCGACGTCGTGCCACTTCAGAACGTCGGCATGGCTCTGCGTGAGCTCTGTGAGCTCGTACGTGGTGCTGCCGTCAGAGTATGATATCCTGTAGCTGCCGATGCCGACACCCTCATAGACCATCAGGTGCGTGACCGTGCCGTCGCTTATGTCAAGCTCGATGCTCTCGGTGCGGTTCTCCATGTTCACGAAGCTCTCAGGCGATGATGTGTTGCCGAGCTTCCAGAACGCGACAAGCGCGTACAGCAGCGTTATGACCGCCATTATGATAGCGTCGGCGCGGCCAAGCTTATGGCGTGCCTTATCTGGATCGGTAAGCGCGCAGCTTCTCAGATCGGGCAGCGAGAGAAAGAACAGCGTCAGAAGCAGTACGGTCAGTATCGGTAAAGAGTATCTTGTAATATCCTGCATAATCGTAAAATCCCGCGGCGAAGTCTGCCGCATACATATCCTTGAATTAAATGGTAAAATCGTATGTATAATACAACCTGTCCGCGGCTTTTGCAAGTACGCGCGGCGGAAAGCGGACAATATGCGGTATTTTTAACCAAAAGTTCATCTTTTTATACACAAGCTGTGCTAACTCCTATTGACATTGTAGGATTAGGCAAGTATAATTCCTGCTGGAGGACTGGGAATTAATGCCGCCTCCTGCACACAAATGCCGGAACGGCTGCACCGCGGCCGGCCGCAGCGATATACATCTATGGAAGCTGTCAGCGGGTGAGATGGCCGCGGACGGAAAGAGGTTGAACTGATATGAGCAAGAAAAATCTGCTTGAGGTAAAGGATCTTCACATCAGCGTTGAGGACAAGGAGATACTCCACGGCGTTGATCTGACAGTCGGCGAGGATGAGACTCACGTCCTCATGGGGCCGAACGGCACGGGTAAGTCCACGCTGGGCTATGCCATCACCGGCAACCCTGAGTACACCGTGACCTCCGGCAAAATAATATTCGACGGCGAGGACATAACCGAGCTGCCGGTAAACGAGAGAGCGAACAAGGGAATATTCCTTTCGTTCCAGAACCCGCTCGAAGTGCCGGGCGTGACGCTCAGTGCCTTCATCCGCAGCGCGCTTGAGCAGAAGACCGGCAAGCGCCTGAGACTGTGGGACTTCAAGAAGAAACTCGCGGAGACGATGGAGCTTCTGCACATGGACGCAAGCTATGCCGAGCGCGACCTGAACGTCGGCTTCTCCGGCGGCGAGAAGAAGAAGGCGGAGATACTCCAGATGCTGATGCTCGAACCGAAGCTCGCCATCCTTGACGAGACGGACTCCGGGCTTGACGTTGACGCAGTCCGCACCGTGTCGCAGGGCGTCCAGCTTTACCGTGAGCGCGTCCACGGCTCGCTGCTCATCATCACCCACAGCACGAGGATCCTCGAAGCGCTGACGGTCGATGAGACGCACGTCATGGAAAACGGCGTGATCGTCAGAAACGGCGGCGAGGAGCTCGTCGACGAGATCAACGAAAACGGCTTCGGCATTATCAAGGCCGAGTAAGGCTGGTGATTTGCGATGAAAGAGAAAACTCAGGTCGAGGATATCGACCGCAGCATATATGATATAAAGGATAAGGAAAACGACGCCTACCGCATGGAGGACGGCCTGACTCCGGAAATCATCGAAAAGCTCTCCAAGGAGAAGGGCGACCCTGAGTGGATGCGCGAGTTCCGCCTCAAGTCCCTCGAAACGTATAACGAAATGCCGCTTCCCAACTGGGGGCCTTCGATAGAGGGGCTGGACATGGATCATATCGCGACCTATGTCAGACCCAAGACCGACATGAAGAACGATTGGAAGGATGTCCCGCAGGATATCAAGGACACCTTTGAGCGCCTTGGCATCCCGCAGGCGGAGCGCAAGTCCCTCGCCGGTGTCGGCGCGCAGTACGACTCCGAGCTTGTCTATCACAACGTGAAGTCTGAGGTCGCCGAGCAGGGCGTCATATACACCGATATGGAGAGCGCGCTCAAGGGCGAGTATGCCGAGATGGTGCATGAGTATTTCATGAAGCTCGTCACCCCGCGCGACCATAAGTTCGCCGCGCTCCACGGAGCGGTGTGGTCGGGCGGCTCGTTCGTGTACGTGCCGAAGGGCGTTCAGGTCTCGATACCGCTCCAGTCCTACTTCCGCCTCAACGCCAAGGGCGCGGGACAGTTTGAGCATACGCTCATCATTGTCGACGAGGGCGCGAGCCTGCACTTTATCGAGGGCTGCTCCGCTCCGAAGTACAATGTCGCGAACCTCCACGCCGGCTGCGTTGAGCTCTATGTCAAGAAGAACGCGAAGCTGCGCTACTCGACCATCGAGAACTGGTCGAAGAATATGTATAACCTCAACACAAAGCGCGCGCTCGTCGAGGAAAACGGCGTTATCGAGTGGGTGTCCGGTTCTTTCGGCTCTCATGTCGGCTGCCTGTACCCGATGAGCGTCCTCAAGGGCGATAACTCCCGCATGGAGTTCACCGGCGTCACCTTTGCAGGCGCGGGGCAGAACCTCGATACCGGCGCGAAGGTCACGCATATCGGCAAGAACACCAGCTCCTATATGAACACCCGCTCGATAAGCAAGAGCGGCGGCATCAGCACCTTCCGCAGCAGCGTCGTCGTCGCGAAGACCGCGAAGGGCGCGAAGTCCTCGGTCTCCTGCCAGTCCCTGATGCTCGACTCCGAGTCCCGCTCCGATACCGTCCCCGCGATGGACATCCGCACGCGGGATGCTTCCGTCGGTCACGAGGCGAAGATCGGCAGCATCAGCAACGATGCTATCTTCTACCTGATGAGCCGCGGCATGAGCGAGGAGGACGCAAGGGCAATGATCGTCAGCGGCTTTGCCGACAATGTCTCCAAGGAGCTGCCGGTGGAATACGCTGTTGAGATGAACAACCTCATCCGCCTTGAGATGAAGGGCAGCATAGGCTGAACGGGGAGGCAGAACGATGGAAAAGAAAATGCTTATAAACAAGCTCCCCGGCGGAACGTGGAACTGGCTGAAGGTAAACGAGGCCGCCATCGTCTGGGACGAGGATAAAACCGCGGAGCTGTCCGAAGAGGATATAACCGCCGGGAGCGCAAGACTCACCGTGAAGGGCGAGGGCGAATACAGCCGCAAGCGCGTCAGTGTTGACGCTGCGCCCGGCAGCAGCGTCACCGTTTTCGAGACCTTTGAAAACGCAGCGAAGCTCGCCGTTGAGACGGAGCTGACAGCGCGCGAGGGCGCGTGCATCCGCCTTGTGCAGATACAGAGCACCGGAAAAGACTCCCTGCTCTATAACCGCGTAAGCGGCGAGTGCGCCAAAAACGGCAGGATAGAGCTTGTGCAGATACTTATCGGCGCGGGCGATGTCTACTGCGACAGCCACATTGAGCTGAGCGGCGAGGGCAGCGGCTTCAAGGCCGATATCGGCTACCTCGGCCAGCGCGAGCAGAAGCTTGACATGAACCTCGTTGTCGACCATTGGGGCAAGAGCACCGAGAGCGAGATAAACGCCGCGGGCGCACTCAAGGACGCGGCACACAAGGTGTTCCGCGGGACGATAGATTTCAAGAACGGCTCGTCAGCCTCCGTCGGCAACGAGAAGGAGACTGTCCTCATGCTCGGCGAAGACGTTGTGAACAAGACCGTGCCGCTCATCCTCTGCGCGGAGGAGAACGTCGTCGGCAACCACGGCGCGACCATCGGCGAGCTTGACGAGGACACGCTCTTCTACTTTGAGAGCCGCGGCATAGACAAGCAGACCGCCGAGAACATCCTTGCCCGCGCCGCGATAGAGCGCCTTGCGCGCCTGCTCGGCGACAGCGAGAGCGAGGAATATATAATGAACAGACTGAATGGAGAGCTGTAAAATGGAATACAATTATAAAAAAGATTTCCCGCTGCTTGCGCACAGCGATATAGCTTACCTTGACAGCGCCGCCACCGCGCAGCGCCCCCAGTGCGTCATTGACGCCGAGCGCGATTTTTACTGCCTGCATAACGCAAACCCGCTCCGCGGCCTCTACCCTCTGAGCGTCGCCGCGACCGAGGTCTATGAGAACGCGAGAAACAGCGTGCGCGCTTTCATCGGCGCAAAGTCCAGCGAGGAGATAATCTTCACCCGCAACACGACCGAGAGCCTGAACCTCGTCGCCTATAGCTACGGCCTGACTAACATCAAGGCCGGGGACGAGATACTTGTCTCCATCATGGAGCACCACAGCAATCTCCTCCCGTGGCAGATGGTCTGCCGCCAGACCGGCGCGGCGCTCAGGTTCATGGAGTGCGAGCAGGACGGCAGACTTGACCTTAACAAGGTCGAAGAGCTTATCACCGATAAGACAAAGATCGTCGCTATCATGCAGGTGTCGAACGTCCTCGGACGCGAGTACCCCGTCAAGGAGATCGCCGCCATGGCGCATAAGAAGGGCGCGGTCTGCGTGGTCGACGGTGCGCAGAGCACCCCGCATATGCCCGTGAACGTGCAGGATATCGATGCGGACTTCTTCGCCTTCTCCGGACATAAGGTCTTCGGCCCCATGGGCATCGGCGTGCTCTACGGCAAGAAGGCGCTGCTCGATAAAATGCCCCCGTTCATGAGCGGCGGCGAGATGATCGAGTCCGTCACGCGCGAGGGCGCGGTGTATGCCGAGCTTCCGCATAAGTTCGAGGCCGGTACGGTCAACGCCGCGGGCGCTGCCGGGCTTCAGGCCGCGATAGAGTATATAAATAAAGTAGGCTTTGACGTGATGCAGCGCCGCGAGGCGGAGCTTACCGCCCGCTGTCTTGCCGCGGTGAAGGCTATCCCGCATATAAACGTCCTCGGCTCCGACAAGCCGGAGGAGCACATCGGCATCGTGAACTTCACGGTCGACGGCGTACACCCGCATGACGTCAGCGAGATACTTGCCTCCGACGGCGTGGACGTCCGCGCCGGTCACCACTGCGCACAGCCGCTGCTGACCCACCTTGGGTACAGCTCCACCGTCCGCGCAAGTCTCGCGTTTTATAACGACTTAGGCGATATCGACCGTCTGGCCGCAAGCCTGTCGACACTGAGGGAGCGTATGGGCTATGGAAAATAGAAGCTTTTATAACGAGATACTCACCGAGCATAACATCCACCCTGAATTCAAGCACGACCTGCCCGATGCGGACATCGTGCTCGAAGGCGTGAACCCCAGCTGCGGGGACGATATCTACCTCAAGCTCAAGATAGACGGCGACACTATCGTTGACGGCGCGTTTGTCGGCGACGGCTGCGCCATCTCGCAGGCCTCGGCGGACATCATGCTCGGCATGATCGTCGGCAGGAAGAAGGACGAAGCCCTCAAGATGGGCGAGACCTTCATGCGCATGATAAAGGGCGAAGCCACTGACGAGGAGATCGAGAGCCTTGAAGAGGCCTCGGCGCTCAAGGATATCTCGCACATGCCCGCGCGTGTGAAGTGCGCTGTCCTCGGCTGGCGCACTCTCAAGGAAGCTGTCGGCGAACACGAGGATTGACAGTTGTAAATAAACTAAGCTCCGCACCATCGGGTGCGGAGCTTAGTTTATTTACTGGATCACCAGAATTTTTTCTTCCTGCATATCCATAGGCTGAGCGCTACTACTATAACGCTCACCGCAATGATGACCGGGTATCCGTATTTCCAGCTCAGCTCCGGCATACCCGTGAAGTTCATCCCGTACCAGCCCGCCAGCAGCGACAGCGGGAGGAACACGGTCGTCACGATCGTGAGTATCTGCATTATGCGATTCTGCTTTATATCTATTTCGGACTGGAACAGATTCTGCACCTGCGAGCAGTATTCGCGCAGAAGCTGGGATTCTTCGCGCAGCTGTATCACGCGGTCGGCGAGCATACGGAAAAGCATCTGCTCCCGCTCGGAGAAGATGCCGAGCTCGTTTTCGCGCAGCGTAAAGGCAACGTCGTCAAGCTGCGTATAGTAGCGGAACCATGTCATAGTTTCCTTACGCAGCTCGGCCATCGGCGCGTTGAAGTTCTCAAGCTCACCGGCGAGCACGCGCTCTTCGAGGGCTTCGATTTTGTCCTCTATCTCCTCAAGGTGATGCAGATCCTTTGCCATGAGCTGCTCCAGAAAGGCATACGCGAAGCGGCCTATGCTGCTGTCTGTCCAGCGTTTTTCCTTGGAAATATGCCGCAGGTGCGACAGCAGCGCGCCGGTGTCGTCGACGAGCACCACGCGGTCTTTCGTTATAAGATACCCGCAGGCGAGAGCTCTGCCGTCTTTCCATGACTGAGGTATGAGCAGCGTACCGGAGACGCAGTCGCGCCGCAGTTCGGCCTTACATACGCGCACTCCACGCGCCGTCGGCGTGTGGTGCAGGACGGACTCAAGCCCGGATAACGCAGGCTTGCGCTCCAGCTCCGCGGATGAGAGCAGCACCGCCGCGCACTCACCGGCGGCGGGCTCACGCTCTGTCGGCTGAAGAGTCTGTTCTATTCTGAACCAGTACATGATACCACCTCTGATAAGACGATCTTGTGACTGCATTTTACCACATCCCGGCAAAAGCGCAAGGGCGTAACCGTATACTGGCGCCACAGAAATATGAAAAATATTTTTAGATTTGACTTACAAAAATTCTTGACTAAATTTGTGAATTATGCTAATATCATGAATTGCATGGGCGGAACTGCGCCTGTACGCGAAATGCCCTGAAAGCTCCGCGCTGCAAGGACATTTGTGTGCCGCGCACGGCCTGTGACGATTGAAGAAAGGAGAAAACAATGCCTACCTTTAACCAGCTGGTGAGAAAAGGCAGAGAAAAGGTCACCTACAAGTCCAACTCTCCTGCAATGCAGAAGGGGCTGAACACCCTCAAGAACAAGGAGACCGACCTGAGCGCTCCTCAGAAGAGAGGCGTCTGCACCGCAGTTCGTACCTCCACTCCTAAGAAGCCTAACTCCGCTCTGCGTAAGATCGCCCGTGTCCGTCTGACCAACGGCTACGAAGTTACTGCGTACATCCCCGGTATCGGCCATAACCTTCAGGAGCACTCCGTGGTTATGATCCGCGGCGGCCGTGTTAAGGACCTTCCTGGTGTCCGTTACCACATCATCCGCGGTACCCTCGACGCTCAGGGTGTCAACGGTCGTATGCAGGCCCGTTCCAAGTACGGCGCAAAGAAGCCCAAGGCTGCAAAGAAGAAGTAATTCCAACTTCAGCGGCAAATCTGCCCTGTCGTTTATCTATATAGTGTGGATAGACCTCGGGGCGCAACGGACGTACAGACGTTCGAGTACCTGTGATTCCATTTTTTAATGAAGGAGGGAAGCAACGTGCCCAGAAGAGGTAATGTTCCCAAAAGAGAAATCTTGCCCGATCCTATGTATAACAGCGTTCTGGTGACCAAGCTCATCAACGGCGTTATGCTCGACGGCAAGAAGGGTGTTGCTCAGAAGGTCGTTTACGATGCTTTCGATATCATCAAGGATAAGACCGGTAAGGAGCCCCTTGATGCATTTACCGAAGCTATGAACAACATCATGCCCGCTCTGGAGGTCAAGGCCCGTCGTGTCGGTGGCGCAACCTATCAGGTTCCTATCGAGGTCAGACCCGCCCGCCGTCAGACTCTGGCTCTGCGCTGGCTCGTAGATTACAGCCGCAAGCGCAGCGAGAAGACCATGAAAGAACGCCTTGCAGGCGAGATCATGGACGCGTGCAACAATCTCGGCGCATCCGTCAAGAAGCGCGAAGACATGCACAAGAACGCAGAAGCCAACAAGGCTTTCGCACATTTCAGATGGTAATCCTTTCAGGAGAGTTTCATGCCCAGACAGTATTCACTTGAGAAAACGAGAAATATCGGTATCATGGCTCACATTGACGCCGGAAAGACTACGACGACTGAGCGTATTCTTTTCTACACCGGCGTGAATTATAAGCTTGGTGAGACTCACGAAGGTACCGCCACCATGGACTGGATGGAGCAGGAGCAGGAGCGCGGCATTACGATAACCTCCGCTGCCACCACCTGCCACTGGCGGGACACCCGCATCAACATCATCGACACTCCGGGTCATGTGGACTTTACCGCCGAGGTCGAGCGCTCCCTGCGAGTGCTGGACGGCTGCGTTACAGTCCTCTGCGCCAAGGGCGGGGTCGAGCCGCAGTCCGAAACAGTTTGGAGACAGGCTGACCATTACAATGTCCCCCGCATGATATACGTCAATAAGATGGATATCATGGGCGCGGATTTCTATCATGTGCTTGATATGGTGCATGACAGGCTCAAATGCAACGCCGTTCCGATCCAGCTGCCTATCGGCAGTGAGGAGACCTTCAAAGGTATTATCGACCTCGTGGATATGAACGCAGACGTTTATTACGACGATCTCGGCAAGGACATGCGTACCGAGGAGATCCCCGAGGATATGCGTGAGCTTGCAGAGCAGTACCGTGATAATCTGATCGAGGCAGTCTCCGACTTCGACGATGAGATCATGGAAATGTATCTCAACGGCGAGGAAGTCCCTGCGGATAAGATCCGCAAGGCGATCAGAAGCGCCACCGTCGCGGTGAAGATGGTTCCCGTGACCTGCGGCACTTCCTATAAAAACAAAGGCGTGCAGAAGCTGCTCGACGCGATCGTCGACTATATGCCCTCTCCGCTGGATGTGCCCGCTATCGAGGGCACCGTCCCGAAGACGGACGAGGTTGAGACGCGCGAAGCAAGCGACGACGCTCCCTTCTCCGCACTGGCGTTCAAGATCATGACCGACCCCTACGTCGGCCGCCTGAGCTTCTTCCGTGTCTATTCCGGCACGATAGAGACCGGCAAGACCGTCATGAACTCCACCAAGGGTGTGCGTGAGCGCCTCGGCCGCATCCTGCTGATGCACGCAAATCACAGAGAGGACCTGACGCAGGTCTATTCCGGCGACATCGCCGCTGCGGTCGGCCTTAAAAACACGACCACCGGCGACACTCTCTGTGATGATAAGCACCAGATAATCCTTGAGTCCATGGAATTCCCCGATCCCGTTATCCGCGTGGCTATCGAGCCCAAGACGAAGGCGGGTCAGGAGAAGATGGCTATCGCCCTCCAGAAGCTGGCAGACGAAGACCCCACCTTTAAGACCTATACGGACGAAGAGACGGGTCAGACTATCATTGCCGGTATGGGCGAGCTGCATCTGGAGATCATTGTGGACAGGCTTCTGAGGGAATTCAAGGTCGAGGCCAACGTTGGCAAGCCTCAGGTCTCTTACAAGGAGACCGTGAGAAAGGCCGCAACGGTCGACACCCGCTATGTCCGTCAGACCGGCGGTAAGGGACAGTTCGCACACGTCAAGCTTATGATCGAGCCCAATGAGTCCGGCAAGGGCTATGAGTTCGTGAACAAGGTCACGGGCGGCGCTATCCCGAAGGAATACATCCCCTGTGTCGATCAGGGTATCCAGGGAGCGATGCTCTCCGGCGTACTCGCGGGGTACCAGGTCGTCGATGTAAAAGCCACTCTGCTGGACGGCTCTTTCCACGAGGTCG
>CEBY01010364.1_pt1 | contig 11937 bp, 8 predicted proteins | sample 554731 | NCBI WGS metagenome assembly CEBY01 (sample SAMEA3182050, study PRJEB8094) | gut metagenome | biome: human; feature: gut; material: Stool; isolation source: human stools | place: Canada | collected 2012-02-22
CGTACTGACGACGGGCGGAACCATCGCCATGAAGCTTGACCCGGCGCACGGCATCGTGCCCGCGGTGAGCGGCGAGGATCTGGTGGCTTCCGTCCCGGGGCTGCGCGAGGCGTGCCCCATTGAGGTCATGGAATTTTCCAATATTCCAAGCCCGCACATGACGCCGAAACGGATGTTCGAACTCGGCAACAAGGTGGAGGAACTGCTCCGCCATGAGGACATTCTGGGCGTCGTGATCACGCACGGCACGGATACGCTGGAGGAAACCGCGTATCTGCTGGATCTCGTGCACAACAGCGAGAAGCCGGTCTGTCTGACCGGAGCCATGCGATCGGCGGCGGAGATCAGCCCGGACGGACCGGTGAACCTGTTGTGCGCCGTGCGCACGGCGGCGAGTTCCGAAGCCCGGGGCAAGGGCGTGCTTGTAGTCATGAACGAGGAAATCCACGCCGCACGCGAGGTCGTGAAATCCCACTCCGCGAATACGGAAACTTTCGTTTCGCCGTTCTGGGGACCGCTCGGCTATGTGGACCCCGACCGCGTGGTCTTCCGCCGCAATACGCTCGGCAGGCAATCCATCCGTCCGCCGGAGCTGGTGGAGGACGTACACTTGATCAAGTTGGCGAGCGGCTCGGATTCGCTGCTGATCGATTTTCTGGTGGAGCGGAACGTCAGAGGGCTCGTGCTTGAGGCTTTCGGCCGGGGCAACGTGCCGCCCGCCGCATTGCCGGGCATCCGCCGTGCCGTGGAGAAAGGGATTCCGGTGGTCATCACCACCCGGACCATAGCCGGGCGCGTGCTCGACGTGTACGGCTACGAGGGCGGGGCCAAAACCGTGCTGGAGGCCGGAGGGATTCTCGGCGGCGAGACCAGCGGGCCCAAGGCCCGGCTCAAGCTTATGCTGGCCCTTGGCGTGGCGTCGGGCCGTGACGAGCTGGCGGTCTTTTTCGATACGCCGTGATCGATTTCATGAAAAAGACAAACAGGTAAGCTAAAGATGGCGCGGGCGATTCCGCGTCATCTTTTTTTGCGGCACGGATCGGGAAGAAAACAGGGCGCAACGGTCCGGAATCGCTGACCCGTGGGCCTCCGGGGTGGAAAAAGCCCCGCATTTTTCCGGGACCCCCCGGGATTGTGGGCTTTTTCATTGTTGCGTCTCTTGCTACACTACCCCCGTCCCGACGAAAAACGGGACCCTGGAGAACCCCGTAACTTGCCGTGCCGTACATCGGCAGGATGCCGAGGAGCCTTTTCATGAGCTACCCGAGAGCCCTGACGAGGGCCGTTCTGTGTATGTTGTTGTCTTTGATGCTGTTGGCCTGTGAGGAAGGGGGCAAGGGTGCCCCGGGTTCCTCCGGTCCGCGCGAAGTCGTGATAATCAAACTGGAGCCCCGGCGGGAAGTCTACACGACGGCCCTTGCCGGGCGCATCGCGTCGTTTCAGGTGGCGGAAGTCAGGCCGCAGGTCGGCGGCATCCTTCAGCAGCGTCTGTTTACCGAAGGCGCCGACGTGAAGGCGGGGCAGGCCCTGTATCAGATCGATCCCGCCACGTATGAGGCCGCCTTGGACAGCGCGCAGGCCGCGCTCATGAAGGCCGAAGCCAACGTCACCCCGGCGCGGCTGAAGGCGGAGCGTTTCCGTGAGCTGCTGGCGATCAAGGCGGTGAGCAAGCAGGAGTATGACGACGCGCAGGCCGCGTTCAAGCAGGCCGAGGCGGACGTGGCGGTGAACCGCGCCGCCGTGAAGACCGCCCGCATCAACCTGGAATACACCAAAGTCCGTTCCCCCATTTCAGGGCGCATCGGCAAGTCGGCGTTCACGCCCGGCGCGCTGGTGACCGCCAATCAGGCGCAGGCGCTGACCTCCGTGCGCCAGCTTGATCCGGTGTATGTGGATATCACCCAGTCCAGTCAGGATTTGCTGCGGCTGCGCGCTCAATTCACCAATGGGGAATTGCGTTCCGCCGCCGAGGAAGCGCCTGTCCGCCTGAAACTCGAAAACGGCGCCATGTATCCGCATGAGGGCCGCTTGCAGTTCACGGACGTCAGCGTGGACGAAAGCACCGGCATGGTGTCCCTGCGCGCCCTGTTCCCCAATCCCGAACATATTTTGTTGCCCGGCATGTACGTGCGCGCGGTCATCGCCGAGGGCGTGGACGAAAACGCCTTGCTGGTCCCGCAGCGGGCGCTGCGGCGCGATCCGAAGGGGCAGGCTTCCGTGCTCCTTGTGGACGGCGGCGGCAAGGTGGACGTCCGGCTTGTCGACGTGGGCCGTACCGTGGGCGATTCGTGGCAGGTGCTTTCCGGCTTGAAGCCCGGAGACCGCGTCATTGTTGAAGGCGGGCAGAACGTCCGTCCCGGCATGAGCGTGAAGATCAGGGGCGAAGGATAGCGGGGAAGTCGGAGGGGGCCGGGAAAGGGCTGGTTGTCCTATCCGTGGGCCTCTGGGGTTCTGGAGGGCCGGCTGGGACTTGACTCCCGTTCCGCATATCTCCCCGCCGCCAACGGTTTTTGAACAATCAATAACAGTCTGGTGATACGGGGAACCTCCCGTCGGCAGGCGTTTCCCGGTGATTTCCCTTAACGGCCTTTTTTCGGCCAGCAGAGGATGAAAGCTTCCCTTGAGGAAAAGAGAAGGCCACCAGAAGGCTTTTGAGAGCGCCTATCCTCTTTTTTGAAAAAGTCCCGTATGCAACCATATAACTTCATAGAGAACTTATGGCACGTTTTTTTATAGACCGCCCGGTGTTCGCGTGGGTTATCGCCATCCTGATCATGATGGCTGGGGGGATTTCGATATTCCGCCTGCCCGTGGAGCAGTATCCGCGCATCGCGCCTCCGGTGGTCACCATCACGGCTAAATATTCCGGGGCCTCGGCTCAGACGCTTGAGGACACGGTCGCGCAGGTCATCGAACAAAAACTGAACGGCATCGACGGCCTGCTGTATATCAACTCCACCAGCGACGCCGCCGGGCAGGTCTCCATCCGGCTCACCTTCGATCCCGATACCAATCCCGACGTGGCGCAGATGCAGGTGCAGAACAAGCTCCAGCTCGCCACTTCGTCCCTGCCGGAAGAAGTGACGCGGCAGGGCATCACCGTAACCAAGGTGGCGGACAGCTTCCTTCAGATGTACGCGTTCGTGTCGTCCGACGATTCCATGAGCGCGGCGGACCTGTGCGATTTTGTGGGCTCCACCATCCTTGACCCCCTGAGCCGTGTGGACGGCGTGGGCGAAGTGTCCCTGTTCGGCGCGCCCTATGCCATGCGAATCTGGCTCAACCCCTCGAAGCTCCTCTCATACAGCCTGACGCCGTCCGACGTGATCAATGCGGTGAAGGCCCAGAACAAACAGGTTTCGTTCGGGGAAGTCGGCGGCAAGCCCATCCGGGACGGGCAGCAGATGAACGTCACCATCAAGGCGCAGAAACAGCTCACGTCCGTTCCGGAATTCGAGCGCATCCTGCTGCGCGTCAATCCCGATGGCTCCGCCGTACGCCTCCGGGACGTGGCCCGTGTGGAACTGGGGCAGGAAAGCTACACATCGTCGGCCCGCTACAACGGCAAGCCCGCGGCGGGCGTGGGCATCAAGCTGGCTTCGGACGCCAACGCTCTGAACACGTCAAATGCGGTGGCGGCCTTCATTGAGGACATGCGCCCCTATTTCCCGCACGGCGTGGAAGTGGTGTCGCCCTACGATACCGTTCCGTTCATCAAGATTTCCATCATCGAGGTGGTCAAGACCCTGCTTGAGGCCATCGTGCTGGTGTTCGCGGTCATCTACCTGTTCCTCCAGAACTTCCGGGCCACAATCATCCCTTCGTTGGCGGTTCCCGTGGTTCTGCTCGGCACGTTCGGCGTCATGGCGGCGTTCGGGTTCAGCATCAATACGCTGACGATGTTCGGCATGGTGCTGGCAATCGGCCTGCTTGTGGACGATGCCATCGTCGTGGTCGAAAACGTGGCCCGCGTCATGGAAGAGGACGGGCTGCCTCCGCGCGAGGCCACCATCAAGACGATGGGCCAGATCACCGGCGCGCTCATCGGCGTGGCGGCGGTGCTGTCCGCCGTGTTCGTGCCGATGGCCTTTTTCGGCGGCACCGTCGGCGCCATCTACCGCCAGTTCTCGCTGACCATCGTGTCGGCCATGATCCTTTCCGTCGTCGTGGCGGTGGTGCTGACGCCCGTATTGTGCTCCACCTTTCTGAAGCCCGGCCACATGGCCTCGCAGCACGGCTTCTTCGGCTGGTTCAACCGGAGTTTCGACCGGGCGACCACGGCCTACAGGGGGGCCGTCGGCAGGATCATCAAGGTCGGCGGCAGGATGATGGTCATATATTTGGCCATGCTCGTGTGCGCGGGCTGGATCTTGTGGCGTATGCCCACGTCGTTTCTGCCCAACGAGGATCAGGGCATCCTGACCGTGGAAATCCAGCTCGGCCCGGGATCGACGGAAACGGAAACCCTGAAGATCGTGGAACAGGTGGAGCGCCATTTCCTTGAGAATGAAAAGGAAAACGTGCATGGCATGATGCTGACCCTTGGGCGCGCATCGGGCGGCAAGGGGCAAAGCACCGCGCGCGGGAACATCCGCCTCCGCGACTGGAGCGAGCGCAAAGATCCTGAGCGGCGCGCGCAGGCCATCATCGACCGGGCGAATCAGGCTTTTTCCTCAATCATCAATGCCCGTGTATTCGTCTCCGCGCCCCCGGCGATCCGCTCGCTCGGCAACGCCACCGGCTTTGACTTCGAGTTGCAGGATCAGGCGGGGCTTGGGCATGAAGCCCTCATCGCGGCGCGGGATCAGCTGATGGAGCTGGCGCGGCGCAGCCCCCTGCTGCGGAACGTCCGAACTTTCGGGCAGGACGACAGCCCGCAGCTGGAAGTTGACATCGATCAGGAAAAGGCCGGGGCGTTCGGCTTGCCCCTCGACGCCATCAACACGGATCTTTCGGCGGCGTGGGGCGGGAAGTACGTCAATGACTTCGTGGACCGCAGCCGCGTCAAAAAGGTGTATGTGCAGGCCGATGCGCCGTTCCGCATGAAGCCCGAAGATTTCAACAGATGGTACTTCCGCAACGACAAGGGCGAGATGGTGCCGTTCACGTCCATCGGCGAGGCCCGCTGGACGTACGGCCCCATGCAGCTTGAACGCTACAACGGCGTGTCCGCCGTGCGGATACAGGGCCGCGCCGCCGCCGGGATGAGTTCGGGTACGGCCATGCTGGAGATGGAACGGCTGATGGGGGAACTTCCCGAAGGCATCGGATACCAGTGGACCGGGATGTCCTTTCAGGAGCGCCTTTCCGGTTCGCAGGCGCCGTTCCTCTATGCCTTGTCCATCTTGGTGGTGTTCCTCTGCCTCGCCGCGCTGTACGAGAGCTGGAGCATTCCGCTGTCGGTCATTTTGGTCGTGCCCCTCGGCGTGCTGGGTGCCTTGGTCGCGACCAGCGCGCGCGGGCTGTCCAACGATGTGTATTTCCAGATCGGCCTGTTGGCGACCATCGGGCTCGCGGCGAAGAACGCCATTCTGATCGTGGAGTTCGCGCGGGAGTTGTTCCAGCAGGGCGCGAGCCTCGCGGACGCCGCGATGGAAGCGGCCCGGTTGCGCTTGCGGCCCATCCTCATGACTTCTTTGGCCTTCCTCATCGGCGTATTGCCGCTGGCGATAAGTACCGGGGCGGGTTCGGGAAGCCAGAATGCCATCGGGACCGGCGTCATGGGCGGCACGTTCGCGGCAACGGTTCTTGGGATTTTCTTTGTCCCGGTCTTTTTCGTCTTGGTCTTCCGCCTGTTCAACCGAAAGGCCCGGGAAGGCCGGGGAACCGCCGTTGCGAAGGAAAAGCGTTAGAAAATCCGTCCGGCTTGACTTTGGCGCAACAGGAGGTAGTGTAAAGACAATCCTGTATTGTCCAACTCGTTACGCTGGAGGCGTCTCATGGAACTGAAGAAGATCCTTTGCGCAGTCGACCTGAAGGACAGCGTCAACCCTGCCGTGGAATATGCGAAGATGCTCTCGGAACTTTCGGGGGCTTCGATCTCGGCTATTTATGTCGTCTCGTCGCGTTCGGCTTATGAGAACCTGCAAGTCCCTGTGGAGGACATCGCCAAGGGGATGCGAAGCATCTGGTCCCGTGCCCGGGGGGATATGGATGCTTTCGTGGAGAAGCAGTTCCCCGGCATGGACGTCAACGGGCTCATCTATGAAGGGCGCCCGGCCGAGAAGATTGTGGAGATCGCCAAGGAACTCGGCGTCGACATGATCGTCATGGGAACCCACGCCCGCGAAGGGTTGGATCGGCTGTTCTTCGGCTCCGTGGCCAATGAGGTGGTGAAGTCCGCCAAGTGTCCCGTGATGACCATCCGGCCCTCCAAGAAGCCCGAGTAGGCACTTCAAAAGGCATTGTCATCAAGAGAGGATCTGGGAAGGTCCTCTCTTTTTCTTTCCGGCGGGTACGAGGGCATGGAACGGGGCAGCGAAGGCGGCGGGAGCGCCTGCATGGGCATGAAGCCGTTTCCGTGAGCGGATTGGGTGCTATGGCTTTGCGCATGGTGCGCATGTGTCTTGGAGACGATGTTTCCGGGCCCAGATTGGCTCATGGATTCTTATACAATTCAAAGTGAAACAAATATAGGACGAAAATCATCGATTCTCTGTTGTTACTTTTCTTTGTATTGTGTTACTCATGGTTTTACGGCGTGAGGCGTGCCCTTTTGGCTGCCGTCGGCCCGACACAAGGAGATTCGGTTATGTGGAAAACGTTTCTGATGAGTTGCATCATGATGCTGTCCGTTTCCGGCGTTGCGCTTGCGCACTTCGGCATGGTCATCCCTTCTGCGGGCACGGTGACGGACAAGAAGGACGCCGACGTCACGCTGGACCTGTCCTTTACCCATCCTATGGAAATGCAGGGTATGCCGCTGGCCAAGCCGAAAGCGGTGCAGGTCATTGCCAATGGCAAGACTGAAGACCTGAAACCCAGCCTCAAAGCCAAAAAAATCGTGGATCACGACGGCTGGACCGCGCAGTATGCGATCAAGCGGCCCGGCGTCTATCAGTTCGTCATGGAGCCGCAGCCGTACTGGGAGCCTGCCGAGGATTGCTACATCGTCCATTACACCAAGGCGTATGTGGCGGCGTTCGGCGAAGAGGAAGGCTGGGATGAGCCCGCCGGGCTCAAGACGGAAATCGTTCCCCTGACCCGTCCCTTCGGCAATTATGCTGGCAATGTGTTTCAGGGGCAGGTGCTGTTGAACGGCAAGCCCGTGCCCGGCGCCGATGTGGAAGTCGAGCTGTACAACAAGGATAAGAAGTACGAAGCGCCCAACGAGTATATGGTGACGCAGGTCGTGAAGGCCGACGCCAACGGCGTCTTCACCTATGCCGTGCCTTTTGCGGGCTGGTGGGGCTTCGCCGCGCTGAATACCGCCGATGAGAAGCTTGATCACGACGGCACGCCCAAGAATGTCGAGCTTGGAGCCGTGCTGTGGGCCGAATTCGTCGACCCGGTGAAGAAGTAAAAAAAGACAAGCGGGAGGGTGCCGCAGTGGGTGTGGCGAACGCCTGCCGGCATGCTCTCCGATTCACCCTGCCTGCAGGGATTGCGCAGGAGGGGAGGAACAGGCGTTCCGCTGTTTCGAGAACTCGGGAAAGCCTGGAACAGGGATTCGTAAAGACGAGCGTTTTTGAAGAGGGAAGGCCGGGCTCCGCGCTGGCAGGTTTGGGGAAGGGAGGGTGAAACTTTTTCCGGAAAGTTTTCGTCTCCTTTCCCCAAATTCCTTCCTCGGTAAAACAAATCGAAGGTGAACCATGCATATTTCGGAAGGGGTGCTTTCCCCGGCGGTCCTTGGGGCAGGAGCCGTGCTGGCGGCGGCCGGTATTGTCATTGGGCTGCGGAAACTGGACTACGACAGGCTGATGACGGTGGCGATTCTGGCCGCGGCCTTTTTTGTGGGCTCACTCATCCATGTGCCCATAGGCCCGAGCAGCGTGCACCTCATCCTGAACGGGCTCCTCGGGATGCTGCTCGGCTGGGCGGCGTTCCCGTCCATTTTTGTGGCGCTCATGCTTCAGGCGATCCTGTTCCAGTACGGCGGCATCACCGTACTTGGCGTGAATACCTTCAATATGGCTTTTCCGGCGGTCGTCTGCTACTACGCGTTCCGCCCCATGCTGTTGAAATCCGCACGTCAGCGGATTGTCGGCGCATTCTGCTGCGGGGCTCTCTCCGTCGCCGGGGCCGGGCTGCTGACGGCGCTGTCGCTGAGTTTCAGCGCTGAAGGCTTTCTCCGTACCGCACAGATCTTGTTTCTGGCGCACATCCCCGTCATGATCGTGGAAGGCGTGATCACCGCGCTGGCGGTTTCGTTCATTGCCAAGGTCCGCCCGGAAATCCTGCAATTTTCCAAGGAATAGCGATATGCGTATGTTTCGCCTTTGGTGCATGGCGTTGTGCCTCGTATTCGCCGGAGCCTCGTTCGCTTCGGCGCACCGCGTGAATATCTTCGCCTTTGTGGATGGGGATGCCGTACAGGTCGAGTGTGGGTTCAACAGAAGCCAGAAGGTCAAGCAGGGGACCGTGGAGGTCTTTGACGCAACGACCGGCGCGCTGCTGTTGCAGGGAACCACCGATGATAACGGGGTGTTCCGGTTCCCGGTGACGGCGGAGCTCCGCGAGGCCGGGCACGATCTCAACATCCGGATCATCGCCGGGGAAGGGCACCAGAACGACTGGACCGTGGCCGCCGACGAGCTGGCTTCTTCGGGAACCCCGAAGGCCGTCGCTGTTGCCGCTGTGGAAGTCCCGGCTACCCCGGCCTCCCTTGTCGCCGGACAGGCCGCGCCTTCTGCCGCCGCTCCGGTTTCGGCGGTTTCCGGCGGCGCGACGCCCGCCGAGATCGAGCGCATCGTCGACGCCGCACTGGACGCCAAACTGTCCCCCATCAAACGTATGCTTGCGGAGCAGGCGGAAGCCGGTCCGAACCTCCGGGACATCATCGGGGGCATCGGCTGGATTTTCGGGCTGATCGGCGTTGCGGCGTATTTCAGGCGCCGGCCCTGATGTTTGACGAACCCTTTGCCCACGGGCGCTCTTTGGTGCACGCCGTCGACCCCAGATTCCGTCTGGTGGCGGCGTTCGTGTGCGCCGTGTGCCTGGCCGTGGTGCGGACTCCCGAGGCGGCATGGTTCGGGTTCGGCATGGCCGCGCTGCTCCTTGCCCTCAGCAGGCCGCCGATGCGGCCCGTGCTCCGGCGGCTGGCCGTGGTCAATGTGTTCATTGCGTTCCTTTGGCTGACGGTCCCCCTGACCTCGGGCGGAGACGTTATCGCCGCGTGGGGGCCGCTGGAGGTCAGCCGCGCGGGGGTGCTGCTGACCCTGCTCGTAACCATCAAGTCCAATGCCATCGTCATGACGTTCCTCGCGCTGGTGGCGACGATGGATTCCCCGACCATCGGCTATGCGCTGGAGCGGCTGCGCTTCCCGTCCAAGCTGGTTTTCCTGTTCCTGTTCACGTACCGTTATCTGCATGTGATCGCCGATGAATGGCACAAGCTGCACGGCGCGGCGCGGCTGCGCGGGTTCGCGCCCAAGACCAACATGCATACGTACCGTACCTTCGGCAACATGCTCGGCATGGTCTTTGTGCACAGCTTCGACCGTTCCGTGCGGGTCTACGAAGCCATGATCCTGCGCGGCTTTTCCGGGCGTTTTCAGTCCGTGACCGCTTTCCGGGCCACATCCCGCGATGCCGTGTTCGCCGTGGCGGCGTTCGCGTGCATGGTTTGCCTCGTGGCCTTTGATCTGTATCTGGAGTTTCCCCGTGGCTGAGCCCATTTTCGCGCTGGAGCATATTTCGTTCACATATCCCGGAGGACGGCAGGTCTTCCGGGATATGGATTTTGCCCTGTACCCTGACCGGAAGATCGGCTTGTACGGTCCGAACGGAAGCGGCAAGACGACGTTTTTCCGGTTGATCATGGGGCTGGCGGCACCGCAGGAAGGCCGTATCCTCTTTCACGGGCGTCCGCTGGAAACGGAAAAGGACTTTCGGGAATTGCGCTGCAAGGTGGGCTTGGTCCTCCAGCACGCCGAGGATCAGCTTTTCTGTCCCACGGTGTTGGAAGACGTGGCCTTTGGGCCGCTGAATCTTGGCTGCACTCAGGACGAAGCCCGGGATCGTGCGGCGTCCACGCTGGAGCGGCTCGGGCTGGCCGGGTTCGAAAACCGGCTGACGCACCGCCTGTCCGGGGGCGAGAAGAAACTGGTCTCTCTGGCTACGGTCCTTGTGATGGAGCCGGAAGCCCTGCTGCTCGACGAGCCCACCAACGGGCTGGACCCGGAAGCCCGGCAGCGGATCATCGGCGTCTTGAAAACCCTTCCCACGGCCCGTATCATCATTTCCCACGACTGGGACTTCTTGGCGGAGACCTCTTCCGAATACCTGACGGTTGAGGGGCAGCATTTCACGGACGCCGCGCCGTCGCACGCTCATGCCCATATGCATGTGCATCCTCTCGGCAACAAACCGCACGAGCACTGAGAAGCCCTTCGCACAACGGTGCCGCACGTCAGGGCCGCGGCATGAAAACGGGGGAAATATGTGGAACTGGTTCTCGCCGAAAGGCATCGTCTTTGGGGAGGGAAAAGCCGCTTCAACGGGTTTGTTCGCCAGGCAGTGGGGGAGGGGCCGGGCGCTCGTGATCACGGGGCCGTTCCTGCGGCGTTCAGGCGTTGTGGAACCTGTGCTCCAGTCCTTGCGTGAGGCGGGGCTGCTCGGCGCGGTTTTTTCGGATATTCCGTCCGAACCCACCGACCGCCATGTCAGGGAGGCGCTTGGCCTGTTCCGAAGGGAACGGTGCGGGACCATCGTAGCCTGCGGCGGGGGAGGGCCCATCGACGTTGCCAAGGCCGTGAGCCTGCTCGACGCCAACGGCGGGGCTGTCCGGGATTACGCGGGCGTGGGCAGGGTGCCGCATCCCGGCGTTCCGATCATCGCCATTCCGACGACGGCGGGTTCGGGGAGCGAGGTTTCGGGAACGACGATCATCACCGAGGAAGCCGCCCACGAGAAACTGCTCGTCATTTCCATGTATCTTGTCCCGGAAATCGCCATCCTCGACCCCCTGCTGACATACGGTATGCCTCCGGCGCTGACGGCGGCCACGGGCGTTGATGCCTTGACCCATGCCATCGAATCCTGCGTATCCCGCAAGGCTACTAAACTGACCATCGACTTTTCCTTGCGGGCCGCGGGGAGGCTCGCCCGGTTCCTGCCCGTGGCGTTCGCCAGCCCGGACGATGCCGAAGCCCGGCGCGAGTGCCTGCTTGGTTCGCTGGAGGCGGGCATTGCCTTTACCAACAGTTCCGTGGCGCTGGTGCACGGCATGGCCCGCCCGCTTGGGGCGAAGTTCGGCATCCCGCACGGCGTGAGCAACGCCGTTTTGCTGGAGGCGATCATGAGGTTTTCGCTTCCCGGCGCACCGGAACGCTATGCCCGGCTGGCGGAAGCGATGGGGGCGGTTCCGGCGGGAACGCCTTTGGAAACGGCGCGGGCCGGGCTCGGCATTGTGAGCCGGCTGGTGCGCGAGCTGCATATCCCCCGGCTGCGTGACTTGCTTTCCCGCGAGGCGCTGGATGCCCAGCTCGACGCGATGGTGCGGGAAGCCGTTGCCAGCGGAAGCCCCGCCAACAATCCGCGTCCGGCATCGCCCGAAGAGATCGCGTCACTGTACGGGGAGGCTTTTTAGAAAGGCGTTTCCGGGAGCTGTCCAGCCCCGGCAAGGGAAGGGTTCCCTCATATCTTCAAAACGGTTTCCCTGGGGCTATACCGCCAAGGAAACCGTTTTTTTCAGGCAAAGGAGTCACCACTCTGTTGCCTCAGGGAACGCTGCGAACAGGGATTCAATAAACGTAAAAGTCTTTGAAGATGTGGGGG
>CEBY01064934.1_pt1 | contig 11926 bp, 9 predicted proteins | sample 554731 | NCBI WGS metagenome assembly CEBY01 (sample SAMEA3182050, study PRJEB8094) | gut metagenome | biome: human; feature: gut; material: Stool; isolation source: human stools | place: Canada | collected 2012-02-22
GCGTCCGGGCGGCGTGATCGCGTTCGTGACCTCCCGCTACACGATGGATAAACAGTCTCCTGAAGTCCGCAGGTACATCGCGCAGCGGGCGGAGCTGCTGGGCGCGATCCGTCTGCCCAACAATGCGTTCCGCGCCAACGCCGGTACGGATGTTGTTTCGGATATCATCTTCCTGCAACGCAGAGAACACCCCATTGAGATCGACGAGGGCTGGATTCACCTCGGCCAGTCTGAAAACGGCTTTGCTATCAACAGCTACTTTGCAGAGCACCCGGAAATGGTGCTTGGAACCCCATCTTCGGAGAGCACGCAGTACGGTAAGCAGGATTATACCGTCAACCCCATAGAAGGTGCAGATTTGGGAGCGCTGCTCCATGAGGCGGTGCAGAAGATCGGCGGTAAATATCAGGAGGCAGAACTGCCAGACCTCGGTGAGAATGAGAAGATCGATACGTCCATTCCCGCAGACCCCAATGTAAAAAACTACACCTATACTGTTGTAGACGGCGAGGTGTATTACCGCAAGAACAGCGTCATGGTCAAGCCTGAATTGAACGCGACGGCGAAGGAACGCGTTAAGGGCATGGTGCAGCTCCGGGACTGTGTACAGAAGCTCATCTCTCAGCAGATGGACGGCTTTATTTCGGATGAAACCATCCGGCAGACGCAGCGGGAGCTTGATACACTCTACGATTCCTTCACGGAAAAATACGGGCTTATCAATGCCCGCGCCAACAGTCTTGCTTTTTCGGACGACAGCTCATACTTCCTGCTCTGCTCTCTGGAAATGCTGGATGAAGAAAATAACCTCAAACGCAAAGCGGACATTTTCACAAAGCGCACGATTCGACCTCACGAGTCCATCACGTCCGTGGACACGGCGTCGGAGGCGCTGGCGTTGTCTATCTCAGAAAAAGCCCGCGTGGACATGAACTATATGGCGCAGCTCTCCGGAAAAAGTCAGGAGGAACTGATCGACGAACTGAATGACGTTATCTTTCTCGACCCTGTGCACGGAGAATGGCAGACGGCAGATGAATATCTCTCCGGCGATGTCCGCGAGAAACTGCGCATTGCACGCAGCTACGCCGCGCCCGGATTCCCAAGAGACGGTCTTGCAAACTACGCCGCCAATGTTAAGGCGTTGGAACAGGCGCAGCCAAAGGATCTGGACGCTTCGGAAATTGAAGTGCGCCTCGGCGCAACGTGGATCGATAAAGCGTATATCAAGCAATTCATGTTCGAGCTGTTGGAGCCTGCGTTCTATGTGCGCCGGAGCATTGATGTCAACTACTCAGATTTCAGCGCAGAATGGAATATCACCGGCAAGAGCGTCGTAGGCCGCAGCGACATCAACGCCAACATGACCTACGGCACAGAACGCGCCAATGCCTACAAAATTCTGGAGGACACGCTGAATCTGCGCGATGTGCGCATTTACGACACCATTGAGGATGCAGACGGCAGAGAAAAGCGCGTGCTCAACTCCAAGGAGACCACGCTTGCCCAGCAGAAGCAGCAGGCCATCAAGGACGCTTTTCAGGAATGGATATGGAAAGACCCGACGCGGCGGCACAATCTGGTTCAGAAATACAACGAGCTTTTCAATTCCACCCGTCCGCGCGAATACAACGGACAGCATATTACATTCTCCGGCATGAATCCGGAGATACAGCTTCGTGAGCATCAGCTAAATGCCGTCGCTCACATTTTGTATGGCGGCAATACGCTCCTTGCGCACGAGGTCGGCGCGGGCAAGACCTTCGAGATGGTCGCGGCGGCGATGGAGAGCAAACGCCTCGGCCTTTGCCACAAGCCCATGTTTGTGGTGCCCAATCACCTGATTGAACAGTGGGCGTCGGAGTTCCTGCGTCTGTACCCCTCTGCCAATATCCTCGCCGTCACCAAAAAGGACTTCGAGCCGAGAAACCGTAAGAAGTTCTGCGCCCGCATTGCCACCGGCGACTACGATGCTGTTATCATCGGCCACAGCCAATTTGAGCGCATCCCGGTATCCAGAGAACGGCAGGAGCGGATGCTGCAAGAGCAGATTTATGAAATCGAAGATGGCCTGATGGAGCTAAGGGCAAATAATGCCGAGCGCTTCACCATCAAGAGTCTGGAGAAAACAAAAAAGAGCCTCGAAGTGAAGCTCAAGAAATTGCAGGACACCAGCCGCAAGGATGATGTCATCACCTTCGAGCAGCTTGGCGTAGACCGGCTCTATGTGGACGAAGCCCATGCGTTCAAAAACCTGTTCCTCTACACAAAAATGCGCAATGTTGCTGGGCTTTCCACCTCCGACGCGCAGAAGTCTTCGGATATGCTCCTGAAATGCCGGTACATCGACGAGATCACCGGCAACAAGGGCATTGTGTTTGCGACCGGCACGCCGGTCTCGAACTCCATGACGGAGCTGTACACCATGATGCGCTATCTCCAGCATGACATGCTTCAGAGAAAACATCTGACGCATTTCGACTGCTGGGCTTCCACCTTTGGCGAGACTGCGACGGCGATTGAGCTTGCCCCGGAGGGCACCGGCTACCGGGCGCGTACCCGGTTTTCAAAGTTCTTCAACCTCCCGGAGCTGATGCAGTTATTCAAGGAGGCCGCCGATATCAAGACGGCGGATCAGCTTCATCTGCCCACGCCGACGCCCATCTATCACAACGTCGTGGCACAGCCGACAGAGATTCAGAAAGGCATGGTGCAGGAGCTTTCCGAGCGTGCCGCAAGAGTCCATGCGGGAATCGTGGATGCAAGCACCGACAACATGCTCAAGATCACCTCGGACGGGCGCAAGCTGGGGCTTGACCAGCGTGTTATCAATCCTGATCTGCCCGATGAGGCAGGCAGCAAGGTCAATTTGTGCGTGGACAATATCTATTCCGTCTGGAAGGACGGACAGGCAGATAAGCTCACCCAGCTCGTCTTCTGCGACCTCTCCACACCGAAAGCGGCGGTGCCCGCATCCAGAGCGGCAAAGGCCGCAGGCGGAAACCTCGACAGTCCGGAGCTTCGTGCGCTGGAAACTGCCATTGGGCAGGATGCAGCCGAAGAACCGGCGTTCACGATTTACGACGACATCCGGGAAAAGCTCGTCGCCCGTGGCATCCCCCGTGAGCAGATCGCGTTCATCCATGAAGCCAATACCGAGGCGCGGAAGAAAGAACTGTTCGCAAAGGTGCGTGCCGGCCAGGTGCGGGTACTCATGGGCAGTACCTTCAAGATGGGCGCTGGTATGAACGTCCAAGACCGGCTCGTGGCGCTCCATGATCTCGACTGCCCGTGGCGTCCCGGTGATTTGGAGCAGCGCAGCGGACGCATCATCCGTCAGGGCAACCGCAACAGGGAAGTCCATATCTACCGTTACGTCACGGAATCCACATTCGACGCCTATCTGTGGCAGACGGTGGAGAATAAACAGAAATTCATCTCACAGATCATGACCTCAAAATCCCCGGTTCGCTCCTGCGAGGATGTGGACGAAACCGCGCTTTCCTATGCAGAGATCAAGGCGCTGTGCGCCGGTGACGAGAGAATCAAAGAAAAGATGGATTTGGATGTGGATGTTGCGAGATTGAAGCTGATGAAAGCCAGCCACCAGAGCCAGCAGTACAAGCTGGAGGACAGCCTTCTGAAGAAATTCCCGGAGGAAATTGAAAAGTCCAGGGGCTTCATTTCTGGCCTTGAGGCAGATATGAAAACGCTGGCCGCGCATCCGCACCCGGAGGACGGCTTTGCCGGTATGACGGTCAAGGACGACAATCTTACGGATAAGGACAACGCCGGTGCGGCGCTGCTCGAAGCGTTCAAGGATGTGCGGGGTATGGAGCCGGTGTCCATCGGCACTTACCGCGGATTCCAGATGTCCCTCACGCTGGAGGATTTCGGCAGGGATTACGTTTTGACACTTAAGGGCCAGATGACCCATCGCGTGACGCTGGGCAAGGATGCACGCGGGAACCTCACTCGTATCGACAACGCTTTGAACGCCATGCCGGACAGATTGCAGAATGTCAGAAACACGCTGGACGCACTCACCGCGCAGATGGAAGCTGCAAAGGCAGAGCTGGGGAAGCCGTTCCCGCAGGAGGAAGAACTTCGCGTAAAATCTGCGCGGCTTGCTGAACTTAACGCCGAGCTGAACATTGATGAGCGCACGCCTATGGAGCAGTTGGCAGATGAATCTGCGATTTCTGCAAAGGCAGAACGACCCTCCGTGCTGGCGCGGCTGAAAAACACATCGATGCGCCAGACACAAGACACGCCCGCAAAGCAGCGGGAGCAGGAAAGCAGATAACAAAACAGCGCCGACGAGGAATTATTTTTCCTTGTCGGCGCTATCCTACGCCTTTGTCTCTTTCTCGCGTCGGCGCTGCTTCTGCGCTACCTTTTTAATGCGCTTTGCCTCTATCTCATGGAGCCAGTCCTTGACGGGAGCTTTCCACGGCTCGCTTTTGTTGGGGACGTTCTTGATAAGGCTGCGCGGATTCAGCCCCAGCCGCTTGGCGAGGGCGATATCTTCATCATTCAGTCGGCAGCGATTTTTTGCTTCCTGCCAGAGCTGATCGTTGTTTGCCATTTTACCACCACCGTTTTTCTTATTATACGGAAAGGACGAGTACAAATCAAGATTACAAGGAGGACGATTATGGAACGTAATGATATCAAGAAAACTTCTTCTGAAACCGCAACCATTCCCGTCTATAAGCAAAGTGCAGAGTATGCCATCGAGCACGACGAGCTGCCCGTCTACCGGGAATCCTTTCGCGTAAACATGGCCTGCCGGGACGTGCTGGAAGCTGCAATCCACGAAAACTACCACGACTACTGCCTCGACACAGGAAAAGCCGCCGCACAGGTTGCAGCGCAGTTTGGAATGGAGCGTATGGCGTATGTACTTGCCAATACCGTGCGTGCGTTTGACCACGACGGACGAATCAGCCGCGATAATAAAGCCTGGGCACAGACGATTCCGGTCTGTACCGATGCCGACGAATGGGGGCATGAACGCAGCAGGTACTTTCTCGTGTCGCAGGTCAATCCCGGCCTTGTCAATCTGCTTGTCTCTCGTGTGCGTGAAGAACTGGCGAAAGAAAAAGCTGCACCGGAGAAACGTCCCTCCGTGCTGGAGAAAATTCAGAAAAACAAAACGGCGATTCAGGCAAAGGTCGCAGAGAAAAAGCTGCCGGGACAGGAACGATGACCATGGCCAGAAACAGAAATGTACAGGTCATCTTCTGGGTATCCGAAGCGGAAAAGAGCATGATCGAAGAAAAAATGTCGCAGGCAGGTATGACAAATCTCAGCGCTTATCTGCGCCGTATCGCCATTGACGGCATGATCGTCCGGCTGGAACTGCCGGAGCTGAAAGAAATGGTCTCGCTTCTACGCTACGCCAGCAACAACATCAATCAGATCGCACGGCGGATGAATGAATCCGGGCGCGTCTATGATACAGATTTGGAGCAGGTCGTCCAAAATCAGGAGCAGCTTTGGGATATGGCGAATGGGATACTAACGCGACTTGCTGCAATAAAATAATGGGATTCTGATTCCGACCATTGTGCTCAAAAAGCTTTTGACATCCTTGCGCTTTACAGTAACTCGTGTAGAATAGAATTAGAAAAGAAAGGAGCTGTCGGCAATGAGATTGATTCTGAAAATTTTGCTTGCCCCGGTCATGCTTGTACTTGCGTTCCTGATCTGGCTCTGCACGCTGACCCTGCATATTTCCGCCGTGCTGCTGAATATCCTGTCTGTGCTTCTCGTTCTTGTGAGCATTTTCAGTTTTATCGACCACAATGTAAAAAACGGCGTGATCGAGCTGGCGGCGGCGTTTGTGCTTTCGCCTTACGGTTTGCCGATGCTGGGCGCTTGGCTCGTTGCACAGCTCCACCTGCTGCGGGACTGGATGAAAGAAAAAGTATATTGATAGAGCAAGCGCGGAAGTGTAAAAGCTTCCGCGCTATCTTTTTGCAAAGGGGGCTTGCCCGTGGCGACCACGCGAATCATTCCCATGCACGTCAACAAGGGCAAGACCATTGCCCAATGTCTGACGGAGCGGACGGACTACGCAAAGAATCCGGACAAGACGGAAGACGGCGAATATATTTCGGCCTATGCCTGTGATGCAAAGACGGCGGACAGCGAGTTTCTTCTATCCAAGCGCCAGTACCGGCAGCTCACCGGCCGGGAGCAGGCCAGCGATGTGATTGCGTATCAGATCCGGCAGTCCTTCAAACCGGGCGAGGTCACGCCAGAGGAAGCCAATCAGCTCGGCTATGAATTTGCCAAGCGCTTTACGAAAGGCGACCATGCCTTTATCGTCTGTACCCACACCGACAAGCAGCACATCCATAACCATATCATTTGGAACTCCACCACGCTGGACTGCACACGGAAATTCCGCAACTTTTGGGGCAGCACCGAAGCTGTTCGGAAGCTCAGCGATCTTGTCTGTATGGAGCACCGGCTGTCTGTAATTGAAAACCCGAAGCCGCACGGCAAGAGCTATAATAAGTGGATGGGCGGCAATGCAAAACCATGTCAGCGTGATCTGCTGCGTGCGGCCATTGACGCGGCGCTTGCGCAGAAGCCGAAAGATTTTGAGGCGTTTCTGAAGCTGGTGGAAGAAGCCGAGTATACCGTAAAGCGCGGCAAGCATGTCACCTTTGTGCGGGATGGTCAGCCGCAGAACATCCGGCTTCGGTCGCTGGGAGATGGCTACTCGGAAGAAGAGCTGCGGGCGGTTATTCTCGGTACACGGGTGCATACGCCGCACAGAAAAAAGAGGTATCCTTCCAAGGTGTCGAGGCCGACGCTGATTTCACAGATCGAAGCCAAAATCGGCAGCGGCAAAGGCGCTGCCTATGACCAAAAGCTGAAAGTTGTGAAGCTGAAAAGCATGGCCGAAACGCTGCTGTTCATCCAGAAGCATGACTTCGCAGATTTCGATGCGCTGGCCGATTATGCGGATGCTGCAAGCGCCAGGACGAAGGAACTGACGGCAAAAATAAAGGCGGCAGAGAGCCGTATGGCGGAGATCGCCGTGCTGAAAACGCACATCATCAATTATGCCAAGACCAGAGATACCTACACCGCCTATCGCAAGGCCGGGTATTCCAGGAAATACTACGATGCGCATGAGAGCGACATTATCATCCACAAGGCAGCGAAGAAAGCGTTTGACGATCTGGCGCTGAAAAAGCTGCCCACCGTCAAGAGCCTGCAAGCGGAGTATTCTGATCTGCTTGTGCAGAAGAAGCTCGATTATGCAGAACTTTCCAAGGTGCGTGACGAGGCAAAACAGCTCCAGATTTATAAAGCCAACGCCGAGATGCTTCTGCGCACGGATACCGAGGAACAGCGACAGACAAGAGAGCGTCAGCAGGAAAAATAGCACTGCTTTGCAGGGCGTAGCCGAACGGAAACCGTTCGTTCAATCAGGGGTTTGGGGAAAGTCTCCCCAACAAGCAGCAGGGAGATTTCCGTTACCGGAAATCTCCCTGTTCGTCAAGTTTGTATAAACGCAGGCATTGCTTGCCAACGCTGAGTAACTCGTCACCCAAAGTCTGAAGAAAGCTGTATGCGGGGTGCAAGGTCTATATGTATGAGCACAACACTCCGTTAAATTCAAAGCAATTCAGTTTTAATGATTATTCCAGTATGACACGATCAAAAAAATCATACCGTTAGTATGAAATATACTTTCTTGTTAGTACTGCTGGTGTGTTCACTTTAAGAACTACGAAATCAGACAGGCGTTCAAGAAACTGCCGGATGCCGGATTATCGGGCAACGAGCCGGTGATGTGCCGTGAATACGGCAGTGCGAAGGGTGTAATTTAAACTGCCCCCGCGCATCACACATATTTATAATCGCCATGGACGCCGCCGGTTTTTTCCTCAAGATGAATGTCCGATATCAGAATATCCTTCTGCACGGCCTTGCACATATCATAGACCGTGAGAGCTGCGGCGCTTACGGCAGTCAGAGCCTCCATCTCCACGCCCGTATGCCCCGTGCAGGACACCGCCGCCCTTATCTCGACCGAGAGGCGAGTCTCGTCAAGCTCAAGCCTGATATCAATACCGTCTATCAGTATCGGATGGCACATCGGAATAATATCCGGGGTGCGCTTTGCGGCCATTATACCCGCGACCTGCGCGACGGCAAGCACATCGCCCTTTTTCATGCCGCCGTTTTTTATCAGGGCAAAGGTGCTTTCGTTAACCGTGACGCGCCCCGAGGCGACGGCGGTGCGGAGGCTCTCCGGCTTGTCGCCGACATTCACCATCTTAGCCCTGCCCTGCTCATTAAAATGCGTAAAATCCTGCATATGCTTCACCCCTTATCCCTCTTGCCGCTCAGTGCCGTCCTCGACGAGGACTCTCATCGTCCCGCCGCAGACCATGCCGTCAGACTCCGCGACCTCGCCCGTGAGGTCAACATCGACGATTTTATAGCGCCCCGTGCCGATAATTCGCACGGCGTCACGGATAACCGCGCCCTCGCTGCATCCGCCGCCTATGCTGCCTGTGACTGCCGCAAGAGGGCTTACCGCCATTTTCGCGCCCGCCTCGCGCGGAGTCGAGCCCTTTGTCTCGATAACGGTTACTATCGCCTTGGGATCACGGTTTTCGGCAAGGTATTTTATCACGGATAGCTCCACGTCGGAGTCGTTGCAGCAGCGTATGCCGTCATTGCTGTGCTCCGGCAGGCGCTTATATGCCACAAGCTCCGCGAGTATGGATATGGCGATCTCGCCGGGGGTGACGGCGCCGATATCAAGTCCTATGGGCGTGCATATCCGATCCATATACTCCTTGGGATAGCCCTCCTCGGCAAGCATCTCAAACAGCCCACGCACGCGGCGGCGCGAGCCGATAAGCCCCAGGTACGCCGGCTGCGTGCCCTTGAATATCTCGCGCAGGCAGTCCGCGTCGTGCACATGGCCGCGCGTAATAACGACAACGTAGTCATAGCGTGTGAGCCGGAGGCGGTCAATGCAGCTTTCAAAGCTGTCGCACAGCACCTCCCGTGCCAGCGGGAAGCGCGCGGTATTTGCAAAGGCGGGGCGATCGTCACAGACATAGACCTCAAAGCCGCTCTTTGCCGCAAAATCGCAAACGGGCACAGCGATATGCCCCGCACCAAGGACTATAAGGCGCTCCGGGGGCGAAAAGGGCTCGCCCACGGTGATTTTGCCCTCCGTCTCCGTCAGCGTCACGTCGGCAAAATATCTGCCGCGCTTATCGGTCTGCGGCGCATAGGGCGCAAGAGTCTTTTTCAATCCCTCGGCTATAAGCCCCTCCGAGCCGCAAAGCTCCGTTTTCAGCGTCAGCGCCTCGCCGCGCTCAACTCTTTCCAATATTTCGGCATAAATATTCGACATGATAAAACCTCCTCAATACAGTAAAAGTATATTCGCCGGGGCAATGCCAAGCTCGGCTGGGAATAGCTGCGGGCGCTTATCCTTTGTCACCCGCCACCACACACTCGGCGCAGACTCCGCGGCGTACTTGAATTTGAACTCTATTATCCACTCAAAGGGCTCCTCCATCTCGTCAAGGTATTCTATCTCATGGCGATTTGTCGGCGCGGAGGGATTAAAATAATGTGCGCGGATGCCAATGGCCTTTATATCGTCGCCGACGGGCTGCGCGGTCGTGAGGCTCACGCCCCAATCGGGCACATATACCTCATGCTCCCCTCGCTTTATGGCGGGGGCTATATTTTTGCAGCCGGTGAGCATCGCCGCCGGAACGCTGCCGGGATCGGCAAAAAGCGCCTTTGTCCGGTTCACGGTCAGAAGTCTGCCGCTGTCCATGACGGCTATTTCCCGGCTCATGTTATACGCCTCGTTGCGGTCGTGCGTGACCATGATGACCTCCCGCCCGAAGCGCGTGAGTACGTCGCGCATTTCTATCATAAGCTTATCCCTGAGATGCGCGTCGAGCGCGGAAAAGGGCTCGTCCAGCAGCAAAAGCTGCGGGTCGCTGACCATGATGCGCGCAAGCGCCGTGCGCTGAGCCTGACCGCCGGAGAGCTGCGCGGGACGGTGATTTTCAAGTCCTCCAAGCTGGAACATATCCAGCATTTTTTTGAGCTTTTCCTCTTTTTCGCTCTTGTCCCTGATGCGGCGCATACCGCAGAGTATGTTCTGGCGCACCGTCATATTCGGAAACAGCGCATAGTTTTGGAACAGATAACCCACGCGGCGCTTTTGCGGAGGGAGATTTATCCCCTTTGCGCTGTCATATAAGACCACGCCGTCAAGCTCTATGTAGCCCTCGTCGGGCTTTTCTATGCCGGCAATGCATTTGAGCGTCATACTCTTGCCGCAGCCGGAGGGGCCGAGCAGACAGGTCACGCCGTTTTGCGCCTCGAATTTTGACTCAAGCTCAAAGCTGCCGAGCTTTTTTCTGACGTCTACTATCAGGCTCATCCCTTCGCCCTCACTTTCTGCTTGCTCTCAAGGAGATTGACCGTGAGCAGCACGACGGTGCTTATGGCGAGGTTTATCATTACCCAGAAGAATGCTCCCGCATCGTCATTTGTGCGCCAGAGCTGATATACGGTCGTGGATATCGTGGCGGTTTTGCCGGGAGTGTAGCCGATGAGCATACTGGTAGCGCCGTATTCGCCGAGGGCGCGCGCGAAGGCAAGCACGGTGCCGGCGAGTATGCCCTGACGGCAGGCGGGCATACGTATGCGCCAGAAAATATATGTGTTGGAAAGGCCGAGCGTCTGCCCCGACTGCGAGAGTGTGCAGTCAAAGCTCTCAAACGCGCCGCGTGCCGTCCTGTACATCAGTGGGAAGGCGACGACGGCTGCAGCGAGAATTCCGCCGTACCATGTCATTACAAATTTAATGCCGAGCTGCATCAGAAGGATGCCGATTGGGCGCTTGGTGCCGAAAATGAGCAGCAGAAAATAGCCGCATACCGTCGGCGGCAGTACCATGGGAAGCGTGAGAATAACGTCAAGAATACCCTTGACCGTGCGCGGCAGTCTTGCCGCATAGTAGGCAAAGAATATGCCCGTGAAAAAAACTATTACGCAGCTTATAGCCGCAATGCGCAGGGAGTTTATAAGCGGATACCAGTCAATGTTCATATTATATACCTCGGATTGGCAGCGCAAATAAATGCGCTGCCAATTCTGCGTCTCAGGCTTTACGCGACCGGAGAGAAGCCGACAGCCTCAAAAATCGCCATGGCCTCGCTGCCCGTGAGATAGTCAAGGAAGGCCTTGGCTGCATCGGGGTTCTTCGCAGTCTTTAATACCGCGGCGGGATAGATGACCTGACCGCACATATCCTTGCTTGCGCTGTCAATGACCGTAAGCCCCGCGGAGAAGGCATCCGTGCAGTAGACTATGCCGCAGTCAACGCTGCCCTCGGAGACCTGAGTTGTGACCTCCTTGACGTTGCTGCCGTAGGTAATGACGCCGCTCTTGGCGAGGGCTTCCTCATCAAGCCCGTAGAAATTGAGTATCTTCTGCGTGTACTGACCGACAGGCACGTCACTGTTGCCCATTGCCATCAGTATGCTGCCCTCGGCAAGCCTTGCCGCAAGGTCGTCAAAGCTCTCTATGCCCTTGGGATTGCCCTCGGGGACGACAAGCACCACCTTATTTTCGAGCAGGTTCAGGCGCGTATCGCCGGCGACAAAGTCCAGCCCCTCCTTGTTTATCTCCTTGTCGGAGCTTAAGTCGAGCTGATTCATCTGCTTTTGACCGGCGGAGATAAAGAGGTCGCAGTCCGCGCCCTCCTGTATCTGGGTCTTGAGCGTACCAGAGGAGTCAAAGTTATAGGTGATGGTGACGTTGTTTTCCTTCTCGTAGACATCCTTGACCTGATTTAGAGTCTCGGTCATTGAAGCGGCGGCAAAGACGATGATTTCTTCCTTCTCTC
>CEBY01044638.1_pt1 | contig 11841 bp, 9 predicted proteins | sample 554731 | NCBI WGS metagenome assembly CEBY01 (sample SAMEA3182050, study PRJEB8094) | gut metagenome | biome: human; feature: gut; material: Stool; isolation source: human stools | place: Canada | collected 2012-02-22
TGGCTGTAATAAGTGGAGCAAAATTTGCATATCCAAACGGTATAAGGCTAAAGTATGAAAATGTTTCTCTTACTCTTTCTGTTGGAGATATAGCAAAAGTACAAACTGCTCCCATTGGTAATGCTTCTAACACTATTGTTAAAGCTGGAAAAACCACTAAGCTGATTTTTTTCATGTTGTGTACCTCCGTCTACAAATACCGATTTTTGTTCTATTTGCTCCCCGATAAACTTGAATCTGTCGCTTTAATACCCGTGGTCAACATGTTCCCAATTTCCACTGTCATTCCTAATTAGAATCCATTTCCAATCATCATATGTTGAATCCGGATTAAGCGAACCATCCCCGCCTGATGAGTCTACATCGAAAGATGATAATATTACGATTGCTTCATCCGCGTCATATTGTTCAGCCCATTCATAAAATTCATCGGCGTATGTATCTCCGGGATAGGTCAGTTTTGTTAGTGTGCAGCCGTCAAATTCGTTGCCGAAATAGTCTTTTACTGTTTGGAAAGCCGCCTCAATATCACTGTCTGAATATATTTCCGACGGTTTCCAATCAGGAATTTGAACATTGTCAATATTCCCACCACTATTCTTTCCACCACAGCCGGCAAGAACAAAAATCATTATCAAAGCTGTCAGAAAACAGAATATAGTTTTCCTATTCATTTTTCGATACCTCCTACGAATTCAAAGTTTCACGTGTTTACCAAAATGGAATTGAATTGACTTAACACAAAGTGTTGTCTATGTACTCGATAAGAGGCTTTCTATTTACCTTGTCCTTATTGTGGATATACCAAGCATAGGCTTCTTCCAACCCCTGTTCTAATGATTTTACATCGCCCATTAGTTCATACTGCAAGGAAACATCCAAGCAATACTCATACTCATAAAAACTAAAATAATTCCTTTGTTCAATATCTTGATGAATTTCTACAAATGTAGCTTGTTTTCCAACAACAGCGTAGCATAACTCTACCCACTTACGAATCGAAACACCTTCCTTATTTCCTACGTTAAAGATACGCTGTGACGGTTTTACTTTCAACAGAACATCAATGAACCTACATAAATCATGAACATGGAAGAATTGCAACTTCATATCACCAGCTTTAGGTAAATAGAATTTTCGGTCAGCCAATGCACAATCAAAAACAAACGCTTCTCTATATACATTGTTCATTGGACCATATAAGTATGGAGGTCTAAGAATATATGCGTTGGGATTTCGTTTTAGCAAAACAGTTTCTGCATCTATTTTATCTGTTCCATACTTGCCCCAATACTTGTTGATAGAAAGATGAGCATATTCCTTGAATGGTTGTGGAGCATATTCTGGATATACGGCACTTGAACTGATAAGAATATAGTTTTCATAGTCTCCCAAAGCGTTAAGCAACAGTTCTACATCATCACCAGTATATGCCGTATCTATTACTGTATCAAAACGATATTCGCGAAGGGTCTCACCAAGATTATGCCTGTCAGCTTCAATAAGTGTTACGCCCTTTGACTGTTCTTTAGTGTTTCGATTAAGCACGTATACATCGTAGCCTTTAGTAACATAATACTCTGCAATATACCGACTAACAAATACCGTTCCACCTGTTACAAGTATCTTTTTCATATCTGCATTCTCCTTCAACTTCAAATTCGTCACATCACTTTCATTGGAACTATTTTCCCAAATTAGAACATTGTAATTTAATTGCCTGTATAGAAGTGCGCTCTTAGCTTTGCTAAAAGAATTATGCCGTATCCGGCGTGTTATCTTTTTTCGATTTCTTCTACTTTCTTCTGATAAAGTTTCATCAATTCTGCAACACAGGCTGCTTCGCTTTTATACGCTTCACTGCCTTTTGTAAATTCGTATGCCTGCATGACTGCCATATCATTCTGGTGATGTGCTTTTCTCAACTCCGGCGGCTTATGCCCCGTATTTCTATAGCCGTATTTCTATAGCCCTATGCTATGCAAACTGGCTATTATAGAGGTTCGCATAAAATCCGTCCGCTGCAAGCAGACTCTCATGATTACCCTGCTCTATAATCTTTCCGTCTTTCATAACAAGGATAATATCAGCCTCCCTGATGGTAGACAGACGATGAGCCACTATAAAGCTGGTTCTGCCCTGCATCATGGTAAGGAACGCTTTTTGAATCTTAATCTCTGTACGTGTATCAATCGATGATGTAGCCTCATCCAATATCAGCATAGGCGGTAAGCAGAGCATGACTCTTGTGATGCATAATAGCTGCTTCTGTCCCTGTGACAGGCTGCCACCGTCCTCACCGATTTCAGTGTCATAGCCCTTCGGCAGACGTCTGATAAAGCTGTGGGCATGGGATGCCTTTGCTGCTGCAATGATTTCCTCATCTGTGGCATCAGGCTTTCCCATTATGATATTGTCACGGATTGTACCCTTCTTGAGCCATGTCTCCTGAAGCACCATACCATAGTTGTCACGAAGACTCTCTCGTGTGATTTTTCTGATATCGTGTCCGCTTACCTTAATTGTTCCACTGTTTACATCGTAAAACCTCATAAGCAGATTGATAATTGTCGTCTTTCCACAGCCTGTCGGTCCTACGATAGCCACTCGCTGTCCCGGCTTTACATGGAGATTGAAATCCTCGATAAGCTTTTTATCCGGCACATATGAGAAATAAACGTCCTCGATGTCCACGCGTCCGTCTGCCTCACCAAGTGTTAACGCATCCGAAGCATCCGGTATCTCCTTTTCCTCTTCAATAAGCTCAAAAATACGCGCAGCACAGGCAAGTGCGTTCTGAAGCTCTGTGATGACACCTGATATCTCGTTGAACGGCTTGGTGTACTGGTTGGCATATGATAAGAAGCATGAAAGCTGTCCAACTGTGATTCCGCCGGTGAGTGCACTCATAGCGCCAAAGATTCCGACTCCGGCATACACGAGACTGTTCACAAAACGTGTACTCGGATTTGTAAGACTTGAGAAAAATGTTGCCCTCAGTGAGCATTTCTGTAATCTGTCATTTATCTCGTCAAACTGCTCAAGAGCCTCATCCTCATGGTTGAAGGCCTGTACTACCTTTTCATTTCCCACTATCTCGTCAATGAGTGCTGTCTGCTCTCCTCTTGTGCTTGTCTGCAGCTGGAACATGGAATATGTCTTTTTAGTGATAAAGCTTGCCACAAAAAGCGACAAAGGTGTGATGAGCACTACAATGCATGATATCTTCACATCTATCGTGAGCATGAAAATAAGTGTGCCTGCTATTGTTGCAATTCCTGTAAAGAGCTGTGTAAAGCCCATCAGAAGGCCCTCTGAAAATGTATCTACATCGGCGATGATACGGCTGACCATATCACCGTGTGAGTGGCTGTCAATATAGGACAGCGGCATTTTCTCAATATTTAAAAATGCATCACGTCTTATGTCCCTCACTATGTTGTAGGTCATCCTGTTGTTGCAGATATTTGTAAGCCACTGGGCTGCTGCCGCTATGACTACTATTATTGCTGCCCTTGTGAGGATGGCTGTCATAGCCGAAAAATCAACCTTTCCTTTTCCTACAATCAAATCAATTGCACGTCCTGTAAGGATTGGAAAATAAAGCGTAAGCGCCACTGTAACAACAGACAGGGCAAGGGAAATCACAAGCAAAGGGATATATCTTTTCATGTAGCTTAGTACCTTGCGCATTGTGCCTGCTTTATTCATCTTCGCATTATCCGTAGCCATTCTCTACACCTCCTTTTGTTTGATCATATCCGACTCTTTTTTAAACTGTGAATCATATATCTCTTTGTAGGTCTCGCATGTCTCAAGCAGCTTTTCATGCGGTCCAAAGCCAACCATCTGTCCGTCGTCAAGCACTATGATATTGTCCGCAAACTGGATAGATGAGGTACGCTGTGACACGATAAATATTGTCTTGTCACCATGCATGCCCTTTAATGCCGCGCGAAGACTCGCATCTGTAGCAAAATCAAGCGCCGATGCACTGTCGTCTAGTATCAGTATGTCAGGATCCTTTACAACCGCCCTGGCAATTGTAAGACGCTGCTTCTGACCGCCTGATAAGTTCTTGCCGCCCTGCTCTATCATGTAGTCAAGGCCTCCCTCTTTGCCCTTTACAACCTCTGTCGCCTGTGCTATATCGAGCGCCTTCCACATTTCCTCCTCTGTGGCATCATTTTTGCCCCAGCGCAGGTTGTCGGCTATCGTTCCTGCAAAAAGCACTGCCTTTTGCATTACAACACCGATTTTGTCTCGAAGCTGCACTGCATCGTAGTCATTTATATCATTTCCCTGAATCCTTATAGTACCCTTTGTGGCATCATAAAACCTCGGGATAAGGTTTACAAGGCTTGATTTTCCTGAACCTGTACCACCAATAATTCCGATTGTCTGCCCTTTTTGCACTGTAAAGTTTATATCTGTGAGTGTCTCATCGGCTGCTCCATCATAGGTCATGCAGACATGGTCAAACTCAACCTCAGCTGCCCCTTCCTTTGCATCAATGAGCTTAGGATTTTTCTCAGGAAGCTTTGAGGGTATGGCAAGCACATCCGCTATACGGTTGCCGCATGCCACTGCCTTTGTCACCTGTACAATAAGGTTTGCAAGCTTTATCAGCTCGACAAGTATCTGTGACATGTAGTTTACAAGTGCCACAACCTCACCCTGTGTGAGGATTCCTGCATATACCTGCTTGCCGCCTGATACGATAACTGCGATTGTTGCGATATTTATAATGATAAATGTCAGCGGATTGGTGAGTGCTGAGATTCGTCCTACACCCTGCTGCATATTGGTTAAAAGCTCGTTGTCCCTGTTGAAGCTGTCAATCTCATCATTTTGCTTATTGAAAGCTCTTATAACCCTGGTTCCCTCTAAGTTCTCCCTGGTGTGCGAAAGCACTGTGTCAAGAGAGCTCTGCACCTTTTTGTAAAGCGGAAGGCTTGCAGCCATAACTGAGAATACCACTATTGAAAGCAGAGGTATAGTAACTACAAAAACCATTGCCGCTCTTACATTTACTGTAAAAGCCATCGCCATAGCTCCGAATACAATAAATGGCGAGCGAAGGAAGAGTCGAAGCACCAGATTGACTCCTGACTGCACCTGGTTTATATCGCTTGTCATCCTCGTGATAAGTGTCGATGTGCCCACTGTATCCATCTTTGAGAATGACAGTGACTCTATCTTTTCAAACAATATATGGCGAAGCTTTGTGGAAAAACCGACTGCCGCCTTTGCCGCAAAATACTGTGCTGTGACCGAACTTGCCAAACCAACTGCCGCAAGCAGCACCAGCACACCTCCCATCTTCCATATATATGGCTTGTCCGAAGCCGTAATTCCGTTATCAATGATTGCCGCCATGACAAGCGGTACTATAAGCTCAAAGGATGCTTCCAGCAGCTTAAATAACGGAGCACAGATGCATTCCTTTTTGTACTCCTTCAAATATTTTAATATCTGTTTCATCTTTTCCCCTTTCAGATTTTATGTCGCCGATTACAGCTTCACTATTATAGATGATTTTTATCATATATACAAGAAAAACGATACACTAAAAAACCAGTACCATGCGGTACTGGTTTCATATATCAGCTCTTATGTATATGCTTCTTGATTGCTTCAAAGCTCTCAGGACTGATGACATGCTCTATACGGCATGCGTCCTCTGCTGCAATCTCCTTATCAACACCAAGCTTCTCAAGACACTCTGACAAAAGCTCATGTCTTTCGTATATCATCTCTGCTATCTGTCTTCCTGACTCTGTGAGTGTGATAAATCCTGCATCACTAACTGTGATATTGTTCTTCTCTCTAAGGTTTTTCATGGCTATACTCACGCTGGATTTCTTAAATCCAAGCTCATTTGCTATATCAACTGAGCGTACCACAGGAAGCTTCTTGCTGAGAATAAGTATGGTCTCTAAATAGTTTTCTGATGATTCATTGTTTCGCATTTCGAATACCCCCGTGAGTTTATTTTCGTTCGTTTTAATTCAGTTATATTATTATAACATACATTTTATTGTTTGCAAAACTTTTCTTTTGATTTGTACGTGATTTATAAAAATCCAAAAAAATATCAAAATCCCATATTTGTTATTGACTTCTAATTCCTGTTAGTGTATACTAACTATCGAATCAGAAAACAAACGTATGCATGATATATTTCTAAATCTTGTATGCCATAAATGTTTAATTATACCAGATAAGACCGGCTGATCACCGGTCTTATTTATTTTAAAAAATGTACATATTCAGCTTAAACGAGAGCTCTTTTTAACCTTTCCAGCCCTTCCATAAGCACTGAACCGGGGCATGCGATATTCAATCGCACAAAGTAACGGCCATTGCCTCCAAACTCAGCTCCCTCCGACAGATAAAGGCCTGTCTTTTCGCGAATCATCTGCGTAAATGCCACAGAATCATCTGTGAGTGCACTGCAGTCAAGCCACATGAGGTATGTCGCATCGGCATCCACTACATGTATCTGCGGCAGGTTTTCTGCCATGAAGCTGCAGACTGTTTTGCGGTTTTCCCAGAGATATTTTCTGAGCTCCTCAAGCCACGGCTCACCCTTTGTGAATGCTGCAACTGCTGCCGTGATGGCAAATGCGTTTGGCTCCGCCACCTCGTCTGTATTTAATGCGCGCCATACTTTGTGGCGCAAAAATTTATTTGGCACCATCACTGCCGCAGTCTGTAAGCCAGCCATATTAAAGCACTTGGTCGGAGCAATACAGGTGATGCTTATATCGGCGCAGTCCTCCGATGCTGCCGCAAACGGCACGTATGATTTTCCCGGTGCTGTGATGTCGCAGTGTATCTCGTCTGATATGACCGTCACATTGTGCTTCTTGCAGAGTGCACCTATTTTCGCAAGCTCATCCTTTGTCCAGATGATACCGCACGGATTGTGAGGGTTACAAAATATCATAAGCGTGGTCTGTGGATTGGAAAGGTCATGCTCCAACCTGTCATAGTCCACAAAATATCTGCCGTTTTCGTACCCAAGCGGGCTTTCCTGCACATTTACGCCGTTATTAAATATGGAATTAAAAAATATATTGTATACCGGTGTCATGATAAGCACATTTTCACCGGGTGTTGTGAGCTTTCGCACTGTAGATGATATGGCCGGTACGACCCCTGTGCAAAAAATCAGGCTGTCTCTTTCGATTTTAAACCCATGGCGTCTGTCCCACCACGAAATATACGCATCATTCCACTCATCCGGAATGATGGAATAGCCAAACACTCCGTGAGAAACACGCTTTGATATTGCATCTATTATCTGGGGTGCTGTCTTAAAATCCATATCTGCTACCCACATCGGGAGCTCATTTTCTGCCACATCCCACTTTAGTGAGCCTGTATTTCTTCTGTCTACAACGGTATCAAAATCATACATAGATTATTTTCCCTCACATATTATCTTAGTCTTTGATGGGTCAACTCTGTCCTTTTCGATAGTCAGTGTGCCAATCTCCTTTGCCCTTATCACTCCGCTTGTCGGATTTAAAACACTGTCCACCTTACTGCAAATCTCTGCATCTACCGAAGAATACTCAAATGCCAATGTAGTGTTTATGAGCTTACAGTTTTTCATAACGAGGTTGTCGATGTAGCAAAGCCCCTGCAAGCTCTCGATTGTGCAGTTTATAAGTGTCAGATTTTTTGCGTTCCAGCCAAGGTATTCACCTGTAATAAATGAATCATAGACTGTGACATTTTCCGTATTCCAGAAGGCATCCTTTGAGATAAGCTTTGAATCGTGCACCTCTACATTTCTTGAGCCGTCAAACGAATAGTTGCCGACCAGCTGGAAATTCTTCATGATAAGATTATTTGTATTCATGCCAAAATAATCTCCCTTTGCCGAGACATTCTCGATATCGACATGATCACAGCTCCAGAGTGTCTCCTGGGCATTTGGAAATGTCACATTTTTAAGCTTTAGGTTATTGCAGTGCCTGAAGTTCTTAGGTGCCTCAACTATTGAATCAGTGACAGAGATATTGTCAGTATACCAGACACCCGCACGCGCCATGTCAAACCATGTACAGTCCTTTACAGCTATGTCACTACAGTACCATAGCGGATATTTCCATCTAAAAAAACAGCCTGTCAGGCTAATGCCATGGCTCTCCTTAAGAGGTGACTCTCCGTCATCAAAAATTGTATCATATATATCCAGGTCGTTGCTTGCAAACAGGGCTCTTTCGCCTGTCAGAAACTCCTGATGGATTTGTTTTCTTTCGCTCATTATATATACTCCTTTTTCCCGGTAATTCTAAATAATTATCTGCCATAAAATCAAATAACCGCCGGGCACATAATATATGCAGCCCGACAGTTATCATTATACCCCAAACCCTACTGAATTTGTAGTATTTTATATAAGTTTAATATTATGAGCCTGATATTTACAGCTCAAGCCCGTCAAGTATGCTCTTAAGTGCATCAGCAGACTCCTTGAGCTTTAAAGCTTCCTCACCGTTTAACTCGATTGGGATATCGCTCTCCACTCCGTCTGCTCCAACGATTGCAGGCATTGAGAGAACCACACCGTCGATGCCGTACTGTCCGTGCATCATGTGTGAAACAGGAAGAATAGACTTCTCATCACGCATAATTACCTCGCAGATACGTCTGACCGACATAGCGATACCATAATATGTCGCATGCTTTCGGTTGATTATCTCGTAAGCACTGTTCTTTACGTTTGCAGCGATTTCATCTGTATTCTCCTTGTGCTTGTAGTGACCTCTCATCTCGCACATCTTGTGAAGCTCCACTCCGGAAACATTGGCTGATGACCATGCAACCACCTCACTGTCTCCATGCTCACCTACTATAAATGCATGTACGCTTCGGCTGTCCACCTCAAGGTGCTCTCCAAGCGCGTACTTAAGTCTTGCACTGTCAAGCACGGTACCTGAACCGATGACACGCTCCTCAGGAAGTCCTGAAAGCTTCTGTGCCACCTGTGTTAAAATATCTACAGGGTTTGCAACGATAAGTAAGATTCCACCGAAATTTCTCTTTGCAATCTCCGGAATGATGCTCTTGAAGATTGCAACATTTTTATTTACCAGATCAAGTCTTGTCTCGCCCGGCTTTTGGCCTGCACCTGCAGAAACAACAATGATAGCAGCATCTGCCACATCATCATAACCGCCTGCATATATCTTCATAGGTCTGGCAAAAGGAATACCGTGGCTTATATCCATCGCCTCTCCCTCAGCCTTGTCCTTATCAGCGTCAATGAGAACTATCTCAGAAAAAAGACCGCTCTGCATAAGTGCAAAAACTGATGCCGAACCAACGAATCCACATCCTATCATGACAGCCTTTCTTGGGTTTGTCTTAACAACTGCGCTAGTTTTATTGCTCATGTACGTTCCTCTCTTTCTTAAACTATAATTCAAATAGTTGCTTTTTATTATAACTATTCATCCCAAACACAAATTCACAATATCTGCTTTGTTATCAGTAATTCTGAATAATTATCTTTTATTTATATTATACCCGCATTGTACATATAATCCGTTGTAAAAACAACAAATTACTTGATAAAATACAATCAATAGCCCATTGTTCCCATTTTTATACAATTTTAATGCAGATTTTTACATAAAAAGTGCAGTACTAAAAAGCAAACCGGACCAATACAGCTGAATGAATTGTCATTTAGCATATTGATCCGGTTATATTAAAATGCTGCATCCGCTTATTTTGTGCTTGAATTTCTGTACTCAAGTGGTGTCATTCCATACAGCTTCTTGAACTGTCTGTTAAAATGCTCCACGTTCTGATATCCTGCCTCGATTGCGATATTCTCAACAGTTGTGATGCTGTTTCTCAGCAGTGTGCGTGCCTTCTTCATCTTGGCATTGGTAACCAGCTCCCCGAAAGTCTTGCCTGACTTCTCCTTTATGTACTTGGAGATATACGGCTCTGTCAGGTTGAACTGTGCAGCCATGTCTGCAAGCGATACTGTCTTGTAGTTGGCCTGGATGAAGTTGAGCATGGCAATATAGCGCTCATCCTTCACGTGACTGTCAGCCTTGGTGGCGAGGTAATGGTTTACCGCAACAACAAGCGCTCCGATTGATGCCTTGATGATATCCTCATCCACACCTGCGCCCCAGAACATACTGCCGTCAACTGTGATACCCACATATGCCATAGCCTTTGATGAAGATCCGTGTGAAAGCGCATGCTCCTCGTATACAGTGAGCTCAAAGCTGATGTCAAAATACTGCTTAATTATATTGCTGACTGCATCGAGACGGCCGTTTCCATTGGCATCTACCTTTCTGGTGCTGTCATTGTGTAAAATAACTGCCTCTGCGAAAATGCCGTTTACCTGCTTAAAGTGGCACTCCGGTATAGTGAAATATGGATGAAAATCCACATAATTGTCTGTAAAGATACTGTGTACCCACTCAGGTGAAAGCTCCTTGTGCTCCTCGTCCGATACCTGCTTGACCATGTATCCGACCTGCTCTCTCATCTGCTGTGGCACATTGATACCGAAGCTCTGCTTAAGGATATATGCCACTCCGCCCTTTCCTGACTGGCTGTTGATACGGATAACATCAGCCTCGTATGTCCTGCCGACATCCTTTGGATCTATAGGCAGATATGGAACCGTCCACTTATCAAGCTTCTTTTCCTCTCTCCATGCCATGCCTTTTGAGATAGCATCCTGATGTGAGCCTGAAAAAGCAGAAAAAACAAGGTCTCCCGCATATGGCTGTCTCTCGCCTACCTTCATTCTGGTAAATGTCTCATACTTCTCCCTGATCTCAGGCAGATTTGAAAAATCAAGCTGTGGATCCACTCCGTGTGAGTAAAGATTCATGGCAAGTGTCACGATATCTACATTTCCTGTTCTCTCACCGTTTCCAAACAGCGTACCCTCTATCTCCTCAGCTCCTGCAAGCACACCAAGCTCTGATGTGGCAACACCGCAGCCTCTGTCATTATGAGGATGTAAGCAAAGCACTACTCCGTCTCTATACTTGAGGTGCTTGTCGATATACTCTATCTGTGTGGCAAAAACATGTGGCATAGCATTCTCTACTGTGGTAGGGATGTTGATGATGGCCTTATTATCAGCCTTTGGCTGCCATACATCAAGCACAGCGTTGCACACATCAACCGCATAATCCACCTCAGTGCCCGAAAAGCTCTCCGGTGAATACTGGAAACGGAAATTACCATCAGTCTCTGCTGCAAGGTCTCTCAGTAAAACAGCTCCGTCAACTGCAAGCTGCTTTATCTCTTCCTTTGACTTCTTAAACACCTGCTCACGCTGTGCAACAGATGTGGAATTGTACAGATGTACAACTGCTCTCGGTGCTCCCTCAAGTGCCTTGAAGGTCTTCTTGATGATATGCTCTCTGGCCTGTGTCAGCACATGTATAGTAACATCATCAGGAATCATATCCCTCTCAATAAGAGCTCTCGTGAAATTGAACTCTGTCTCAGAGGCTGCCGGGAAACCTACCTCGATTTCCTTAAAGCCTATATCTACAAGCATCTTAAAGAAGTCAAGCTTTTCCTCAAGACTCATCGGCTCGATTAGAGCCTGGTTGCCATCACGTAAATCAACCGAACACCACAGTGGTGCTTTATCTATATAATCCTTCTTAACCCAGTCATAAGTGCATTCAGGAGGCAGAAAATAACTGCGCTCGTATTTTTCATATCCTTTCATCTTAAAACCTCTTTTCGTTTGAACTGATATAATTGTAACACATAAGCGCAGTTATTGGAATGATTATATTTAATCACTTTGGTTGATGTAATTTAATT
>CEBY01043697.1_pt1 | contig 11751 bp, 7 predicted proteins | sample 554731 | NCBI WGS metagenome assembly CEBY01 (sample SAMEA3182050, study PRJEB8094) | gut metagenome | biome: human; feature: gut; material: Stool; isolation source: human stools | place: Canada | collected 2012-02-22
ATATCAATATGTAGTTGATTTATTATAGCACACCGATGTATTCGACGCAATAGCAAAATGAACAAGAAAGTGTACTTTGCGAATCAGTAAAGGCAGTATACTCTTTTCTGATGAATCAAAGGAGACAAACCTGTGAAAATAGGAAAGCCCAAATATACCGGCAAGCACGTCAGCGCAGCGGCTGATACTGCCGCTCCGAGCCGCAGCTCCGCCAAGCCCGCATCCGAAGAAAAGCCTGCAAAAGCCCAGCCTGTCAAGGCTCCCGCGGCAAAGCCCGCGCGCCGCAGCGCGAAAGCGAAGCAGTCCGCGCCCAAGGCTGAGCGCGCTGCGCGCGCCCCGCTGCCGAAGGGCGTGAAGATTGCGGGGATCGTTCTGGCGGTGTTTATTTTAATAGTAGGCAGCGGCGCGCTGTTTGTGAACGCGAAACTCAACCGGCTCAACCGCAGTGTGGACACCAATGTAGAAAAGCCGGTGAACGGGGCGACCGTTTCGGATGATTTTTCCGCAAACGTGGAAGGGCTTGAAGTCCGCAGCGGAGGCGGCGAACTGCCTGACGGAGACCTTTTTTCGGACAAGAACATAGTCAACATCCTGCTGCTCGGTACGGATATGAAGATTCCCGGCACGAACGACCCCGGTCGCTGCGACTGCACGATGATCTGCTCGCTCAACAAATCTACCGGCGAGGTGAAGCTCATCGGCTTCGAGCGCGCAATAGGCGTGCCCATCCCCGGCTATGAGGACGAGCTGCTTACATACGCCTACCAGTACGGCGCAGGGCCGTTCATGGTGGAGACGATAGAGAAATGCTTCAATGTCGACCTTGCGGGCTACGTCCACATCGGGTTTGAGACCTTCCCGCAGGTCATCAACGCCATCGGCGGGCTCGATGTCGAGCTCGACCAGTCGGAGATATATAACCTCTCCGTGACGTACCAGTACTCGCCCGATTTGCACGAGATGTCGCCCGGCATGAACCACCTCGAGGGCGAGGTCGCCTACGGCTACTGCCGCCTGCGCGACAGCGACGATGACTGGGCGCGTCAGGGGCGCACACGCGAGGCGGTGCAGGCGATGGTCAACAAGCTCAAGACGCTGAGCATCACCGACCTCAACAAGCTGATGAACGAGGTGCTCCCGCTTATCGAGACCGACCTTACGAACTCGCAGCTGACCTCGCTGATGATGTCTGCGCCGAAGTTCGTGAACGCCACGGTGACTCAGCTCATGGAGCCTGACCGCGAAAAGACCTGGAGCTACCAGACCGGCCGCGGCGCGTTCATGATTGGCTGCGATTTCAAGGAATGCGCGGCAGAAATCCGTGAGTTTATCTACGGAAAATGACGGGGAAAACGCTGCTGAGCGTCATCATCCCGGTGTACAACAGCGCGGCATATCTGCCGCAGTGCGTCGACAGCATCCTTGCCGCCGGGATTGGCGGGCTTGAGGTGCTGCTGATTGACGACGGCTCGACCGACAACGGCCCGGCTGTCTGCCGGGAATACGCGGCGCGGCACAGCTGTGTGCGTTATTGCCGGCAGGAAAATTCCGGCCCGTCTGCGGCGAGGAACCGCGGGCTGGAGCTTGCCGCCGGGCAATATATCGCGTTCTTCGACAGTGACGACTGGGTGCTCCCCTCCGCCTTTGCCGATGTCGTTTCGCGGCTTGAGAGCTGCGGAGCGGATATATGGGCGTCGGACTTTCACCGCGTCGCGGATAATGGTGCGGTGCTTGACCGGGTGTACCAGATTGAAGAGAGTGCCGAGCCGCTGCCCGGAAGCTATAAGACGCAGTTTCTCTCAGCGCTGGACTGCGTATGGAACGTATGGCGCTATATCTTCCGCCGTGAATACCTCGACACCGAGCCGCTGCTCTTTCTTGAAGGATACAGCTGCGGCGAGGATCTTGAGTTTATCGTGCGCGCGCTCATGGGCACGGAGAATATCGCGTTTTTCCATGAGCCGTATTACTGCTACCGCGTGAACTACGGCAACACGCTCACCCGCCGCTACAGTGCCGAGCGTGTACGGCAGCTAATGACGATGCTGCTGACGGCGCGGCGCGGGCTGGACGACAGCGCACAGGCGCGGCTCCTGCGGCAGAAGCTCGCGCGGGAATACATATTGAATCTCTCGCTGTACGCAGAGTGTCCGCAAGATGAACGGAACGCGGCGTATGCGCAGCTGCGCTCTGCGTCTGAGCTTGCTGAGGACGCGGCGGGAGTTTATAAGGCCGCGGCGACCGCGGTGAAAGTGACCGGCATGCGAGCTGCAGCGTGGCTGCTGCTCGGCATGAAGCGGGTGAAACGGAGAGTGAGGAGACATAAGAAAAGCAGCTCGGCAAAGCTGCAATATTGACGGCAGTTGAACAAGAAAAACAGTTGGGAGAGAAAGCAAAGATATGGAGAAGTATGATTATCTAATAGTAGGAGCCGGATTGTTCGGGGCCGTATTCGCACACGAGGCCACCGCCGCCGGTAAGAAGTGCCTTGTGCTTGAACGGCGTGGGCACATAGGTGGAAACTGCTACACAGAGGAGATAGAAGGAATTCAGGTGCACAAATATGGCGCGCACATATTCCACACTTCGGACAAATATGTCTGGGATTTCATCAATCGCTTCGCCGAATTTAACAACTATGTAAATTCCCCTATCGCAAGTTACAAGGGCGAGATCTACAATATGCCCTTTAACATGAACACTTTCAGCAAAATGTGGGGCATTTCTACTCCGCAGGAAGCGAAAGCAATGATTGAGGAGCAGCGCAAAGAAATAAGCGGTGAGCCTCAGAACCTTGAGGAGCAGGCAATAAGCCTTGTCGGAAGAGATATATATGAAAAGCTTGTAAAAGGCTACACCGAAAAGCAGTGGGGACGTCCATGCGCAGAGCTACCCGCAAGCATCATAAAAAGGCTCCCGGTAAGATTTACATACGATAACAACTATTTTAATGACAGATATCAGGGCATTCCGATAGGCGGCTACACAGCGATCATAGAAAAGCTGCTTGCAGGCTGTGATATTCGTCTGGATACAGACTTTATTGCCGAACGCGAAAAATACTCTGGTATGGCCGGAAAGATCATATATACCGGCATGATAGACGAGTATTATGACTTTTGCTACGGTGCGCTTGAATACAGGAGCGTATCATTTGAATCAGAAGTTGTGGATACCGACAACTATCAGGGGGTTGCAGTTGTGAACTACACGGACAGCGACACTCCATATACGAGAGTTATTGAACACAAGCATTTCGATTTCGGCAAGCAGTCCAAAACTGTTATAAGCAGAGAGTATCCCGCCGAATGGAAACCCGGCATGGAACCGTATTATCCGATCAATAACCTCAAAAATCAAGCCGTATATGAAAAGTATGCCGAGCTTGCGAAGAGAGAGTCCAAGGTGATCTTCGGCGGGCGCTTGGGCGAATATAAATACCACGATATGAAAGACGCAATTTCCGGTGCGCTTGCACTTGCAAAAAGAGAATTAGGATAAAAGGAAGAAAGAAGTAATGAACAATCAGCCAAAGGTATCTGTCGTAATGCCATCGCTAAATGTAGCTCTTTATATACGGGAGTGCATTGAAAGCGTTGTGAATCAAACTCTGAAGGACATAGAGATCATCTGTGTAGACGCTGGTTCCACAGACGGTACTCTGGAGATTTTGAAGGAATACGCCGACAAAGACCCTCGCATCAGCATCATCAACTCTGACCGCAAAAGCTACGGCTACCAGATGAATCTGGGCATGGATGCCGCAGCTGGCGAGTATATGGGCATTGTCGAGACTGACGACATTGCCGATCTCGATATGTTTGAGACGCTGTACAACGCAGCGAAAGCCGACGATCTGGATGTCGTCAAGGGCGGTTTCTATTACTTCTATTCTAAGCCGGACGTTAAGAATATTCCGGCGCCGATCACTTCCGCAGTCTTCAGCAAAAAAGTTTTCTGCCCCGTGACGGATTTCAAATCTCCGATGGAGCAAGCGGAGTTCTTCAACATAAAGCCGACGATCTGGTCTGCGATATACCGTCTCAATTTTCTGCGCAACGGGAATATCCGGTTCAATGAAACTCCCGGTGCATCCTTTCAGGACAGCAGTTTCAACTTCAAGGTCTGGGCGCTGGCAAAGCGCGTGAGACTGCTTGAACGCTGCTTCCTGCATTACAGGCAGGATAACGAGAGTTCTTCTATAAATTCCCCCGGCAAAGTATACTGCGTTGCGGACGAGTACGCAGAGATGGACAGATTCCTTAACGAGCATCCGCTTCTCAAAGGAAAGCTCGACGGTATAAAAAACCGCCTGAAGTATGACGCATATATGTGGAACTACGGCAGGCTGAGCGAGCCCTTGCAGGAGGAATTCATTGAGTTCGCCTCGAAGGATTTCGCGCATGAGATGGCTTCAGGGTTCTGCGAGAAAAAATACTTCCCATGGTACAAATGGAACACCATGCTCTGGATCATAAAAGACCCCAAGGACTTCCACAAGTACAAGCAGGCGGAAAAGGCAGGCATCCAGTATAACGAAGCCGAAGCATGGCAGGAGCCGTTCGCCGAGAAGCTGAAGCGCAACTTCAGGAAATTCAAGACCTACATCCGGGTATTCGGCTGGAAGGTAACCATCCGCAAAGCATTCAGAAAGATTTGGAGGAGACTTGGAGCATGACTGGAAAAGCCGCAAAAGTGTCCCTGATCGTCCCCGTATATAACGTGGAGGCTTATCTGGGAAAATGTCTCGAAAGCTGCAGCGCTCAGACCCTGAACGATCTTGAGATCATATGTGTGGACGACGGCAGCACAGACAACTCCGGAAAAATACTTGATGAATATGTCAAGGAAGAAAGCCGCGCAGTCGTTATTCACAAGGAGAATGGCGGGGTTTCATCAGCAAGAAACACTGGGCTCAAAGCTGCATCCGGCGAATGGATTATGTTTTTAGATGCCGATGATTATATTAATAAGCATGCATGTGAGAGAGTGTGGCTGGAAAGCAGAGAAGAAAGAACTGATATAATCGTTTTTAGTGGCAACTTTTTTCCACGGCATCCAGAGTCTGATTATAGAAAATGGTTGGATAGTGTGTTACATTCGCCACAGATTCGCTTTTATGAGTTCAAACCATCTGTTTTGTTTGATACGCCTGGTGCAAGACCTTTTATCTGGCATCAAGCATTCTCGTCCGAGTTACTAAAGAATAACGGTATATTATTCAACGAAAACATAAAAGTCGGTGAGGACAACCTATTCCAATTTATGGTCTTTCCAAAAGCCAAGTATTTTTCTTTCCTTCCGGATGTTCTTTATCATTACCGTATTGAGCGTAAAGGTTCAGCAATGAAAGAAGTCAACGCAGCGGCGCGGCTTACCGACCATATAAATATTATTGACTTAATAGCTGAATACTGGAATCAGCAAGGCATAATGAAAAAATACGGCACCGAATTCCTTATGTGGGCGCTTGACTATACAGTGCCGAATATAATGAAAGCAGAAGAAAAAAACAGGAAAGAATTTGCCATGCAACTTATAAACTCCATGCAAAACAGGCAATTAGTAAAATATAGCGAGGAGTTGCCGCTCGAAGGCCGCAAATTATGGGAATGCTTATATAGCGCAAGAAGATAATGCTCTGAAGCATAAGAGTTTTTAGCTAGAGGGCGTAATTGTCGCAATACATAAAGCATTCGGAGGTGGCTTGGAGCATGACTAGCAAAGCTGCAAAAGTATCCCTGATTGTACCCGTATACAATGTGGAGACTTATTTGGGAAGATGTCTCGAGAGCTGCAGCGCTCAGACCCTGAACGATCTTGAAATCATCTGTGTGGACGACGGCAGCACAGACAACTCCGGAAAAATACTTGATGAATATGCAAAGGAAGAAAGCCGCGCAATTGTTATTCACAAAGAGAATGGTGGACTGTCATCAGCGAGAAACGCCGGTATACGTGCAGCCACCGGCGAATGGCTGATGTTCCTTGATTCGGACGATTATCTTGAGCCTAACGCATGTGAGCGTATATGGTGTGAAGGGCAGGATGAGTACACGGAAATCATTGTTTTCGGAAGCGATTTCTTTCCGAAATACCCAGTGCCCGAAAATGTACAATGGCTGCGAGATGTTCTCTATACAAAAGCTCAGCGGTTTAACAGGTTTGAGATAGATACCCTGCTTTATGTCCCCGGAACAAAACCGTTCGTCTGGAGACAGGCATTTCTGTCAGAGTTTCTGAAATCTCACGCTCTTCAGTTTGAAGATGATCTCAGGTTTGCAGAGGATATCGTATTCCAGTTCAAAGCTTTTCCCCGAGCCAGAAGTACTTCTTTTATAGCAGACAGTCTGTATAGGTATCGCGTCACAAGAAACGGTTCCCTGATGCAGAAGGCTGATGCCGATCCCGTAAAGAAACTGCAGTGGCATATAAAAGCCGTAGAACATATAGCCGCGGATTGGGATGAGCTTGGGCTGCTTGACGAGTATGGCGAGGCGCTGCTGGGATGGGCACTGAGATATACAGTCTTGGACACGAACGCTTTGCTGAATAAGGAACAAGCAGCCCAACTGCTCGACATATTTCAAGAGCATGATCTTACTAATCACAGCAAGAACTTGCCAAGTGAAGAAAGATCCATATGGAAGAAGCTGCAAAGGATCTAAAATGAGGGAAATTTAAATGCAAGATAAAACCATCAGAGTCGTTCCACACGAAAAATGCACCGGCTGCGGCGCATGTTATAACAAATGTCCGAAAAACGCGATCAAAATGAAGCTGGACAGCGAAGGCTTCCTTTTCCCGGAAGTGCAGGATGACTGCGTTTCATGCGGTGCGTGTCACGGGGCTTGTCCCGTGCTGAACCCGGTGAAGCTCAACAGTTCACCGAGATGCTATGCTGTATGGGCAGATCAGGAAACAAGAAAGCTCAGTTCCTCCGGCGGTATGTTCAGCATAATTGCGCGCGCGATCCTTGCCAAAGGCGGTGTCGTATTCGGCGCGGTATACAGCGATGATTTCAGCCGCGTTGAGTTCACATACGCCTCCACAGAGGAAGAGCTTCAGCCGATACGCGGCTCGAAATATGTGCAGAGCGATGTCGGCCATGCGTACAGAGAAGTCAAACGCTTTCTTGATCAGGGCACTCCTGTTCTGTTTACTGGGTGTCCCTGTCAGGTCGCCGGATTGTACACATATCTTGGTAAGCAGTACGCAGAACTGTACACGGCTGATATAGTCTGCCACGGCGCTCCGTCGCCTGAGGTCTATCGTGCATACCTTGCAGAAAAAGCAGCCGGCAGGACTCTTACAAAGGTAGATTTCAGAGAAAAGGCCTATTGGGGCTGGGGAACTGCCACGTCGCTGTTCTTCTCTGACGGCAGTCAATTCAGGAAAGACTGCTTCACCGATCCATATTGGAAAGGATTTCTTGGCGGAGTGATCACCAGAAAGAATTGCGGCGAGTGCCGGTATGCGCAGATAAACCGCATCGGTGATTTTACTCTTGGGGACTTCTGGGGCGTCAAAAACATAGATGCGGAGTCTGATGACAAGAAAGGAACGAGCCTTGTGCTTGTCAATTCAGCAAAAGCCAGAGAAATGTTTGATGAGCTTGATTCAGCCTGCACCCTCTGCCGGGAAGAAAAGCTCAGTAAAGTCACAGACCTTGCAAGAACCAGCAACGGGCAGCTTTTATCCCCGACAAGGTCACATCCGAACAGAGCCAAATTTTTTGACAACTTTGGGAAGATGCCGTTCACTCAGGCTTATGAACAGGCAAGCGGCACGCCAAAATATGATATTGGCTATGTCGGATGGTGGGACAGCAAAAACTACGGCAGCTCACTGACCTGCTTTGCGATCAACAGGACACTTAAAAACATGGGCTATTCCGTGCTGATGCTTGAGCACCCTGGAATACAGCCGCAGGAAAGATATGACTCCTACGGCATACAGTTTGCAAAGCATTTCTACGATATAAGCAAGATCACCAAGGAAAAGGACTTCTCCCGTTTCAATGCGGTGTGTGATAGCTTTGTAGTCGGCTCAGACCAGGTGTGGAACTGGTGGTGCAATAAAGACATAGGCTTTGGATACTACTTTCTGAACTTTGTCAACAAAGACCACAGAAAAGTTGCATACGCGCCGTCGTTCGGCAGTGACTGGACATCCTATCCGGATCATACCCGGATACGAGTGAGCTATTGGCTGAGCCGTTTCGATGCTGTCTCGGTGAGGGAAAAAAGCGGAGTGCAGATCTGCGAGAGAGATTTCAACAGGAAAGCCGACTGGGTAATGGATCCTGTATTCCTGTGTGATATCGCCTCTTACGAAGAGGCCGTCGCGCTCTCAAATAGGGTGGAAACGGAACCGTACCTGTTCGCTTACATTCTTGACGTAACAGAGGAAAAGTTCAACGCAGTAAAGCAAGCCGCAAAAGCAAAAGGCCTTTCTTACCGCATAGCGATAGACGGGCTTGGAAATAAGGCGGAACTCAATAAGCAGCTTGGCAACGATCCTAATATAATAACGAACCTCAGGATCGAAGACTGGCTGTACTACATTAAGAACGCAAGCTTCGTCATTGCCGACTCTTTCCATGGCTTCTGCTTCTCGATCATTTTCAAGAAACAGGTCGTCGCATTTGTCAATGCGCACAGAGGTAAAGCCCGTTTTGACACTATTTCCGAAGCGGCTGGACTTGAAGAATATGTCGTCGAGTCCGTCGATGATATTGCAAAGCGCGATCTGCTGGAAAAAGAAATAGACTACACACAGGTCGACGCAAATCTTGCGCCATATATAGAGTTCAGCAGAAACTGGCTGAAAAAGGCTCTTACAGACAGGAAGCTTATGCCGAGTGTAACTGAACTCCAGCTGTGGAAATGCCTTGAGCACGATCAAAAACTCTACGAAATGCGCAAAGAATTAGACGAACTCAAGGAAACGAACCGTCAAATGAAAGCTCTGCTGGAAAATCAGCCGCATGGGCAGGATGAGGTAAACAATCAGTCACCTGCGCAGAAAGCACCAAGCGGCGGATGGCTCAGCAATCTGCTAGGAAAAGGTAAATGAGCATCCGTTTTTGAAACCCTCCCGTAAGCATATACTCCATGTAGTATTTTTATAAAATCGAAATGAAAAGAGAGTGATATTATGCAAAAAGTCAAGCGCATCCTTTCCCTCTTTCTGTGTCTGGTGCTTCTGCTCAGCATGACCCCGTATGCTGCGGCAGATGATATGACCGGGACAGTTATCGAGGAACCCCAGCAGTACGAAGAGGCTCAGAAAGCTGAAGAGCTTCAGGAGGTTGAGGAGACTCAGGAAGCCGAGGAACCGCAGGTAACCGAGGAACCGCAGGTAACTGAGGAGCCGCAGGTAACTGAGGAACCGCAGGCAACCGAGGAACCGCAGGTAACCGAGGAGCCGCAGGTAACCGAGGAGCCGCAGGAAACCGAGGAGCCTAAGGTCGTGAGCAGCGTCGAGATCAGGCTTCCCGACAATGCGAATACCATGAAGCCGGGCGACACGGCGGTTATCGAGGCAGCCATTCTCCCCGAAGACGCTGAGGATAAGACCCTCGAATTCGTCAGCAGCGATGAGAGCATCCTGACCGTATCTGCGGAAGGTATCGTAACGGCGATCAAGGAAGGCTCCGCATACATAATCGCTTATGCTGCGGACGGCGCGGTCGAGTCCAACAGGCTCGATATAACGGTCGTGTCCGACAACAAGCCCGTTGAGAGCATAACCATAACCGATACGCTTCTGACTGTCATCGTTGAAAAGCAGCTCCAGCTCAAGGCAGAGGTTCTGCCGGAGGACGCTTCCGACAAGACCGTTAAATGGTCAAGCTCAGATGAGAAAATCGCGACCGTCGATGAAAACGGCGTTGTGACAGGCGTCGCCGAGGGCGAGGTCGTGATCACCGCCGCGGCAAACGATGAGAGCGGTGTCAGCGCCGAAGTCACCGTCACCGTTGAGGAAGAAGCTGAGTTCAAAGGTGCCGGCACGGAAGACGATCCCTACCAGATCGGTTCCGGGGAAGAGCTGATGATGCTTGCCCAGCTCGTTAACGATGGGGATGAAGACTGCTCCTCCGCATATTATGTTCTGACCGAAGACATCGCCATCAGCGGCGATTGGATGCCTATCGGCACCGAAGCCGCCCCTTTCTCCGGCAATTTTGACGGTTGCGGCAAGAAGATCACCGGTCTTTACGGCGGCAGCGGTGAAAACTACTTTGCGCTTTTCGGTGTAACGAGCAATGCGGTTCTCCAGCGTCTCGCGCTTGAAGACGTTTATATTGACGACATCGGTACATTCAAGGGCGTCGCCGCAATAGTCGGCCTGATGCAGGGTGGTATGCTCAGCGAAAGCTACGTCACCGGCGAGATAAGAAACGAAGTTCCCGACAGCATCACCGGCGGCCTTGTCGCCATACTCGACGGCGGCAGCGTCGTCAACTGCTACAATACGGCAGAGATCTACGGCTATGAAATTGCCGGCGGCCTTGTCGGCATGGCGGACGGCGGCGCGGATATAAGCTGCTGCTACGGCTCCGGCTGGACGATAACAAAAGTTTGGGTCGATATGGTTGGCTTTGTTGTCGGCAGCGTCGGTCAGGCAGCGGTCGACTCCTGCTATGCAATAAACGGTACTGATTACCATTCCTATACCGTCAGAAGCAGCTACGCGGATGAAGAAGACAGCTACCCCGGCTTTGACTTTGCGGAAATCTGGACAGTCGGCTATGGTGAGTGCCCTGCTCTGCGCAGCAACTACGAGTCTTATTCCACAAGTGTTTATACGAGCAAAGCAAGCGGGCGCACCTATCGAGCGGTGCTCGTCGGAAATAACGCATATCCTGATAGTCCATTACGTGGGTGTCGCAACGATGCCGACGCTATGCAGGCTACCCTGAACTACACGAATAGCGGATGGATAATTTCAAAGTATTATGACCAGACAGCAGAGCAAATTGCGAATGATATAGCACAGCTGTATGGTGCAGGTGCAAATGACTATAGCCTGTTCATGTATTCAGGACACGGTGTTCCAGGTACCGGCGAAAACGCAGGTGCGATTGTTGGAACTGACAGGGTGGGTATAGCTCCGTCTATGCTTGCTTATCTTTTGAATGGAGTAGATGGGCATGTATTTGTCATCCTCGACAGCTGCGGCAGCGGAGGCGTTATAGCAAAAAGTGCTGAGGAGCAGGCCGAATGTGACGCTTTCAATGAGGCAGTAATAGCTGCGTTTGAAAGGATTGACAGCTTGGTGCTTCCCAAAAATGGTGACCTGTGCAGCAGTAAATTCTCTGTTATCACAGCAGCAAGTATGACCGAAGACTCAAGAGAGGTAACATCAAGTGGTCATTTTGGCGGCATATTTACATGGGGTATAAATGTGGGCGGCGGCTATGACAGAGTAAACAAAACCAAAATCGCCATGCATGCAGACACAAACAGTGATAACAAAGTAACGGTTGCTGAAGCACACGCATATGCGTATACATTCGTTCAAAACAACGTAAGTGCATCGTATGTTCATCACCCCCAGATATACCCCACAGGAGACACAACTGTTCTGTTCAGCAGAGCAGCAACTGTTACAGCTCCGACGATCACCAGTCAGCCCTCCTCCACAAGTGCAACGCATGGCAGCACAGCCAGCTTCTCTGTGGGTGCTTCCGGCAACGGTCTGAGCTATCAGTGGCAGTACCGCAAGACTTCGAGCAGCTCTTGG
>CEBY01012513.1_pt1 | contig 11731 bp, 14 predicted proteins | sample 554731 | NCBI WGS metagenome assembly CEBY01 (sample SAMEA3182050, study PRJEB8094) | gut metagenome | biome: human; feature: gut; material: Stool; isolation source: human stools | place: Canada | collected 2012-02-22
TCAAACTCTTTTTTCAGCACCGCATATTTTCCCATCATCTTCACCGATTGATCCTTTTCTCCGTGAACGTCATGTTTTCTATCCACGGCTCAAGCTCCCAGTCTATCTGCTCTCTCATCTGCGCGGGGATATACTGCTTTACCTCTGCGTATAGCTCCGGACTGTATTGGAAATAAGCTATGTAATCGCGCTTCTTTTCAAGCTTCCGCATGAAAACGCATTTCTCGATATCCCGGAGGCATCGCTTGGCAAAATAGATCCAAAATGTATTCTGCGTGTCGGGCGACGATACATTGGCAATAGCTATACCGTAGTCTACAAAGTCGTCCCAGGCAAATTCATATGTATACTTTGGCTCATACATCGTTATTCCTGAGTACGATATCGAGAATTTATATGTTGATATGCCCGTACACATCATATAGATACCACATGCAATTCCAATAAGAAATACCACTGCTGGAATAAAGGTTTTGAAGCTCACTTCCTCATGTCCTTGGAATATCAAGAAAATGTCTAAAGCGAGTGCTGCCAACAGGATTATCAAGTCTATTATGATGATATTTTTTGTAAATTTCGAAACACGATATTTCTTCATGCTGTTATCCTTTTCCAATACAGCCGCATCGAACCATCTATATCCATTATAGTATATTTCCGAAACCCTTTCAAGCCTGCCGCATATATGGAAACCACCCCAAACTTATGTTACAATAATCCCCACACCACATATCAGGAGCGGCTCATATGCACTTTGTTGACGCCAAGGGAATACTGTCCGGCAGCGGCGGGAGATACGGGATGAACATCTACCGCGGCTGTACCCACGGCTGCATCTACTGCGACAGCAGGAGCAGCTGCTATCAGTTCGCGCACCCGTTCGAGGACGTCGAGGTCAAGCGGAACGCGCCTGAGCTTCTGGAGGCGGCGCTGCGGTCGAAGCGCAAACCGTGTATGATCTCGACCGGCTCGATGTCCGACCCGTATATGCACTGCGAAGAAACTCTCTGCCTGACAAGGCGCTGCCTTGAGCTCGTCCTGCGTTACGGCTTCGGCGCGGTGCTGCTTACAAAATCCGACCGGGTGCTCCGGGATATCGACCTGCTCGATGAAATAAACCGCGCGACAAAATGCGTCGTGCAGATGACGCTGACGACCGCCGACGAGGAGCTTTGCCGCATCGTTGAGCCGAATGTGTGTACCACAAAGCGGCGCATCGAGGTACTTGAGGAGCTGCACAGGCGCGGCATTCCGACGGTAGTATGGCTCTCGCCGGTGCTGCCGTTTATCAACGACACCGAGGAGAACATCTCCGCGCTGCTCTCCGAGTGCGTCAGGGTGGGCGTCAAGGGCATCGTCTGCTTCGGCATGGGGCTGACGCTGCGCGATGGTGACAGAGAGTATTATTACGCCGCACTGGACAAGCACTTTCCGGGGCTGAAGCAGCGCTATATCGAGTGCTACGGGAATGCCTATTCGCTGCCGAGCCCGAACGAGAGAAAGCTCATGGCGCTCTTCCGGGACACCTGCGCCGCCCACGGAATACTGCACACGTCCGAGGACTGCTTCGAGTACCTCAGCACTTTCCCAGAAAAATATGAACAGACGAGTCTGTTTTAATATGAGGAGTATAAAAACATCCGGACGGGGTCTCCCGTCCGGATTCAGGTTTATTCGGTTGTTCAGCGTTTCCCTCTCAGTATATCCTCACCGATCTTATATACGTTCCCTGCACCGACGGTGAGCACTATATCTCCCGGCGCGGCTATCGCGCGCAGAGTGTCCTCAAGCTCGTCAAAGGTCGGGCAGAACACAGCGCCGTCGATCTGCTCGGCGAGCGCGGCGGAGGAGATGCCGATGGTGTTCTTCTCGCGCGCGGCGAAAATCTCCGCGAGCAGCAGCACGTCGGGGCGGCGCAGCTGCTTTACAAAATCGTCAAACAGCGCGGCAGTGCGGGAATAGGTATGCGGCTGGAACACGACGACCATGCGCTTGTAGTTGAGATTCTCGACCGTGTCGAGCAGCGCCTTGAGTTCGCCCGGATGGTGGGCGTAGTCGTCATAGATATCTGCGCCGTTGTACTTGCCCTTGAACTCGAAGCGGCGGCCTGCGCCGTTGAAGCCGGCAAGGCCGTACTTAACCGCGTTGGGGCGTACGCCGAGGCATATTGCGGCGGCGGTAGCGGCGAGGGCGTTCTTCACATTGTGCATACCGGGGACGTGCAGCGTCACATCCGTGAACAGCTGTCCCTTGTACATGATGTTGAACTTGGAATTTGCGCCGATAAACTGGATGTTCTCGGCGTAGACGTCAGCGTCGGAATGCAGGCCGAAGGTGATGACCTTGGCCTCAATGTCCTTCACAACGTCCATGGTGTTGGCGTCGTCATGATTTGCGACGACGTAGCCGTACTCCGGCACTCTCGCGGCAAACTCATGGAAGGAGTGCTTCACATCGTCCAAGTCTTTGAAGAAGTCGAGATGGTCGGCCTCAATGTTCAGCATGACAGCGACCGTCGGGTGCAGCGAGAGGAAGGAGTTATAATACTCGCAGGCTTCCATGATTATGGTGTTGCCGTGGCCGACGCGGTGCCCTGCCTTGAGCAGCGGCAGCGTCCCGCCGATCATGACGGTGGGGTCTTTGTCCGCGGCCATCATGATGTGCGTGCACATCGAGGTCGTGGTGGTCTTGCCGTGAGTGCCGCATATGCACAGGGCGTTGTCATAGTCCTTGGATATCGCGCCCCAGGCCTGGGTGCGCTCGAACACCGGGATGCCCTTGGCGTGCGCGGCCTGTATCTCAGGGTTCTCATCATGCACCGCCGCGGTGCGCACGACAAATTCAACGTCGTCCGTGATGTTCTCCGCGTTGTGGCCGATGGCCACAGGGATGCCCTTCTTCCTGAGGTTCAGGACGTTGGAGCTTTCGTTCATGTCAGAGCCGGTGATGTTCAGCCCCATGCCGTTGAGCACCTCGGCCAGCGAGGACATGGACACTCCGCCTATGCCTATAAGATGCCCCTTTCTGCCGGGGGAAAGAAAATTTTCAAATTCAGTCATATATGTCTCCGGATATGGTTTTATTCTGTCACAGAAATGGTATTGATACGCCGCGGGAAAAATGATAAAATCATTTGTGCGGTACTGATTATAATACGCGCGCGGGTTTCTTGCAAGTATATATTATCCCGTCACTTTTCTATCAACAAACCGGAGAGAGCATAATGGCAAACGTGACTCCGCCGAAATATGTAAGACAAATATTGTTTTCACTCCAGTCCAGGGGCTTTGCCGCCTATCTCGTCGGCGGCTGCGTGAGGGACATTCTCCTCGGTGTGCGCCCGCAGGACTGGGATATCTGCACCTCGGCTCTGCCGGAGCAGGTGCTGGATATCTTCCCCGGCTCAAGGCCGACCGGGATAAAGCACGGCACTGTGATGGTCGTCATCGGCTCGCGCAGCGCTGAGGTCACGACCTTCCGCTCCGAGGGGGACTACACCGACCACCGCCATCCGAGCAGCGTCGCCTTCGTCGGCGACCTGACGACAGACCTCATGCGGCGCGATTTCACGATGAACGCGATGGCCGTCTCCGCCGACGGACTAATCATCGACCCCTACGGCGGCGCTGAGGATATCCGCCGCGGCTGCATCCGCTGCGTCGGTGCGCCCGAAAAACGCTTTGATGAGGACGCGCTGCGTATGCTCCGCGCTTTTCGTTTCTCCTCCCGCCTGGGCTTCGAGATAGAACCGGCGACCCTTGCGGCCATCGGGAAGAAAGCACCGCTTGCTGCGGAGCTTGCTGCGGAGCGGGTCAGCGCCGAGGTCGAGAAGATACTCCTCACCGCCCGACCGGAGACGCTCAACACGGTGATCTCTCTTGGACTTATAGATAAGTACCTTGACCGGCGCATCGCACCGGAGGAAGAGCAGCTGCACCGCATCTCGGCGCTGCCGAAGAAAGCGCTGGAGCGCTGGGCTGCGCTGTGCAGGCTTCTCATCGTCGCGGGCGCGATAAGGAGTGCAGAGCAGTTTCTCACGGCGCTGCGGCTGGACAGCCGAAGCATCCGCTGCTGCAATGATGCTTGTGAGATGCTGGAGAAAACCGCACCGGGGAGCCCGCTTGAGTGGAAAAAGCTCCTGCATCAGTACGGGGTAGACAGCGTCAGCTGTGCCGCGCGCTGCCATGACGCGCTCTGCGGCGGGAGCAGTTACCGCGCGCTCAAAGCGGTCATCAAGAGCGGCGAGTGCTTTTCAATGAAGCAGCTTGCCGTCGATGGGGACGACCTCACCGCGCTCGGCCTGAGAGGGCGCGAGCTTGGGGAGATGCTGAGCTTCCTGCTCGGCTACGTGATGGAGTACCCCGGCAACAACCGGCGCGAGCTGCTGCTGAGTCTCGCGTCGGCATCGGAGGAATAGCTTATGGACAGCTGGGAAAATCTAAAAAGAGACTGCGCCGCCTGCCGCGGCTGCTCGCTGTGCGAGATGCGGCATAACCTCGTCTTCGGCACCGGCAATGAAAAGGCGCAGATAATGCTCATCGGCGAAGGCCCCGGCGAGCAGGAGGACAAGCAGGGCATACCCTTTGTCGGCCCCGCGGGTCACCTGCTGGACGATATGCTCCGGATGATCGACCTCGACCGGAGCAAGGTGTATATCGCGAACATCGTGAAATGCCGCCCGCCCGGAAACCGCGACCCTCTCGGCATCGAGCAGGACGCCTGCTGGCAGTGGCTGGGGCGTCAGATAGCGCTCGTGCAGCCGAGGATAATCGTCTGCCTTGGGCGCATTGCCGCAATGAAAATCATAAAAGAGGACTTCCGCATCACCCGTGAACATGGGCAGTGGTTCGATATCGACTCACGCCGCGTCATGGCGACCTTCCATCCCTCGGCGCTGCTGCGCGATCAGAGCAAGCGCCCGGACGCGTTCATGGATCTGCGCGCTCTCAGAAAGGAAATCAAAGCCGTCTGTGACGGCGTGTATTAAAAATCATCCTATGGTAGAATTCAGAACCGTCACCCTCGCGGACAAGGCGTGGGTGGACGAGATAGTCATGAACGAAAACAGCCGGAGCGCTGACTATAACTTCGGCAACATCTATATCTGGGACAAGCATTACCGCCAGCTTGTCTGCCGCTGCGGTGACAGGATGCTCACAAAGCTGCGCTATGAGGGCAAGCCCACCTTCGTTTTCCCGATAGGCACGGGGCCGCTGCGCCCGGCAGTCGAGGCGATACGGGAGTTTGCCCGCTTCAAGGGCTACCCCATGACACTGCGCGGCATAACCGAGGCGCACCGCGAGATGCTCGATAAGGAGTACCCCGGCGCGTTCGAGTACAGCGAGGACGTCGACTGCGCGGATTATATCTATTCTGCCGAGAAGCTATCCACCTATTCCGGCAAGGCTCTGCACGGGAAAAAGAACCACTGCAACCGCTTTGAGGCGGAGCACGACTGGGACTTCGTTCCCCTCACACGCGAGCTTATCCCCGGCTGCCTTGATATGCTGAACATGTGGACGGAGGAGAACTACGCCCGCCTCGACGGCAGCATCCACTATGAGCATGACGCGATAATGCGCGCCTTCGCCGTGTACGAAAAGCTCGGCCTTGAGGGCGGAGTGCTGCGCTCCGGCGGGAAGATCATCGGCTTTTCCATGGGCGAAATGGCCGGGCGCGACACCTTTGACGTTCACTTTGAAAAGGCCGATATCGACATCAACGGCGCATACCCCATGGTCTGCCGTGAGCTTACGCGCATGGTGATGCAGAACCACCCGGAGCTTCTATACATGAACCGTGAGGACGATATGGGGCTTGAATCCCTGCGTACCTCGAAGCTCTCGTATAAGCCGGAGTTCATGGTCAGAAAGTTCACGGCGAGGATGCGCGATGAGTGATGCTGTTATCCGCGAGTACCGCGGCGGCGATATTCCGGAAATGTCCGAGCTGTGGCAGACGGTATTCGGAGACAGTGAGGGACTTGTTGATTCCTTTCTCCGGCTGCTGCCCGGTATGGGCACTGCCGCTGTAGCGGAGGTAAACGGAAAGATCGCGGGCGCGGCCTACGCCGTCACCGGCATGGAGCTTGTCAGCACCGGCGGAAAGGTACAGACCTGCGGCTATATCTACGCCGTCGCGGTCGCGCCGGAGTTTCGCGGCAGCGGTACAGGCCGCACGCTCACGGAGCGCAGCGCGGAGCTTGCGCGCGCACGCGGCGCGGAGGTTATCTGCACGCTTCCCGCGGAGGAGTCGCTGTACGCATGGTACAAGACCATCCTCGGCACCGAGTGCGCCCTGCACCGGCAGCGCTTTGAGGTCAAAGCCGCGGATATTGTTCCCGTCCAGAGCCTTTCGGCGGCGGAGTATGGCCAGCGCCGCGAAGCGCTGCTGAAGGATCGCTGCCGTCTGCGTCCTGCACGCACAACGCTGGAATTCCAGCGCCGCTTATGCGAGGAGCTTGGCGGCGGACTGTATGCCTGCGGCGGCGGGATATGCGCGGCATATATCGAGGGCGGTGCGGCGGTCATAAAGGAGCTTATCGCACCCGTCGGTACGGACGCTGCTGCTATCGCCGCGTCGATAGGCGCAGCGCTCGGCACTGAGCGCGCGGTATATTACCTGCCAGCGCCCGACGGGGAGCCGTATCTCGCAGCGATACCGGGAAGTATCCCGCCCGACTGCGTTTGGAATATCACATTTGACTGACCTGCTCCGGAAATATTTCCGGAAACACCAAAAATATTTTTGCATTTAACAATTCTGAAACAATTCTGCGGTTTAATACGAAACATCTTTCGGGTATATTAATAACTGCAAGTAACAGTTTTTCATCTTTTTCATTTTGTCCTCAACCATATAACGAAACGGAGCGGGTGACCGCTCCGTTTTGTTTTGCTTCCCCAAGAACCAAAGGTTCTTGGGGAAAAAGTTTGCGCTCAGACCTGTGCCTCGCTTTGCTCGACACTCTCTGAGCGAGAAGTATTTTTGCCGAGGTACACGCCCTCGGCAAAAATGTATTTGATTGATTTTTCGCCGTGCGCGGCGAAAAACTCTGCGAGGCTTTTTAGCCTGAAATTCACAGCGGCGGCTGCATTTTTGCAGCCGCCGTCGGATTTCATTTTACTTTACCGTTTCCGCTTCTATTATCACGCGGCTGCCGCGGATGGAGAGCCGGTTCGCGCAGTAGAGACTCACTGCCTGACTCAGAAGCTTCCACTCTGCGTCCTCAAGCACACGGCGGCGCAGCGAATCCGGCGTGTCGTCCGGCATGACCTCGACGGCGCGCTGGAGGATTATCCCGCCGACGCGGCCATCAGCGTCGGCAAAGTAAGCCGTCGCCCCCGTTATCTTGACTCCACGCTCAAGTACTGCGCGCTGTACGTCGCCCTCCGCGTCCTCGAACGCGGGGTAGAGCGCCGGGAAGGTGCCGATGATGTGGTTCTTGAACTGGTAGGGGATCACGCCCAGCGGCATGTCATAGCCCGCGAGGATGACAAGCTCGATGTCCATATCCTTCAGCTTGTTCGCGACCGCCATGCTGTGGCTGGTCATGTTCGGGAAAAGCTCCGGATCGACCACATAAGCCGGGACTCCCGCGTTGAGCGCGCGCTTCATGGCGTAAGCGTCCTTCTCCGAAGAGATGACCGCAACCAGCTCAAAATCCGGTATTTCTTTAAAATACATGGAGTCAAGGATCGCCTGAAGCTTTGCCCCGTCGCCCGACACCAATGCCGCCGCTCTGACCATATTAATCCACTCACCCTGTTTCTCTTCAAAAAAGAACCGCCGATTTAACAAAGCAGCTCTTGTATAAGCGGGAAAATCAGGCTATAATAACGTGTATTTACGCAGCGCCTGACTGAACCCGAGTCATTATATTATACTTTATATGTTCTCGCCGGTCAAGCGTTTGGAGGAAACCTTATGACAGAAATTTATATAATACGACACGCACAGGCCGAGGGCAACCTTTACCGCATGATGCAGGGCAACTGGGACGGGGACGTTACCCCGCTCGGCCTGCGGCAGATAGACGCGCTTGCCGGGCGCTTCCGTCATGTGAAAATAGACGCGCTGTATTCAAGCGACCTGTACCGTACGCGCGTGACCGCTTCGGCGATAACACGCTGGCACAGCGTCCCCATGCAGCTTGACGCGCGCCTGCGCGAGATACACATGGGGCCTTGGGAGACGGAGTTCTTCGGAGACCTTGAGTACCGCTGCCCGGAAAAGCTGCACGACTTTATTTTTGAGCCCGATTGCTTCTCACTTGACGGCGCGGAGACATATGCTCAGGTGGCGCGCCGCACGTCCGAAGCGCTCAGAGAGATCGCTGGGAATAACCCCGGCCGCACCGTCGCCGTCGTCAGCCACGGCGTTGCGATCCGCTGCATGCTCTCCGAAGTCCTTGGCGTCCCCATCGGCGATACCGAGCACCTGCCGATCCCGTCAAACACCGGCGTCGTGCACCTGTTCTATGATAATGGCAGCTTTACCGCCGACTATATAAACGACTGTTCCCACCTGACGCCGGAGCTTGCCGCGCGTCCGGGAAACCAGATATCCCTGCGCCATGAGTACATAGACCCCGCCGAGCACAGGGACTATTACATCTCCTGCTATTCCGACGCATGGCGCGCCGCACACGGCGACCTGCGCGGCTTTGTCCCAGAGACATACTATGCCGCCGCCGTCTCGCACCACGCGGACGATCATAGAGCAGTCACCATTATATATAACAAGGACGAGCCCGTCGGACTCATCGACATGGACACCCGCCGCGGCGCACACGCGCAGTACGGCTGGATAAGCCTGCTGTATCTGCGCGAGGACTACCGCGGCCGTGGCTTCGGCATCCAGCTGCTCGCGCGCCCGCTGCGCGACTATGCGGCCATGCAGCGCAATGCCCTGCGCCTGCTGGTGTCCGAGGACAACGAGCGCGCGCTGAGCTTCTATAAGCGCTGCGGCTTCCATCAGCTCTCGGCGCAGCCGGGCGCGGCGGGGGAGCTTCTGCTGATGGAGAGAAAGCTTGGAGGCACTCGCGATGCGTGTATATGAGCGTCCGGCGCATATCCTGAGACCGGATATCGACCCTGCGCGCCGCGTCCTCGTCGTGTCGGATATCCACGCGAACATCCCATACTTCGACGGGGTGCTCTCCCGCGCGGGCTTCTGCGATGACGATATTCTCATCATCGACGGGGACTTTCTTGAGAAAAGCACGCAGAGCCTTGAGATGCTGCACCGCGTCATGGAGCTTTCTTCAAGGGAGAATGTCTACACCGTCATGGGGAACTGCGATGAGTGGTCGGCGATATTCATCGAGACACAGAGCCGCTGGGCGGACAGCATCATGAAGTACGTCAACTGGCGCAAAAGCGGCCTGCTGTGGGACATGATACAGAAGCTTGGGGATGAACCCACGCAGATACAGGACTTTCAGGAATATAAATTCAAGCTCGGCAAGGCCTTCCCGGATGAGTTTGCATTTCTTGATTCTCTCCCGCATGCCATCGAGAGCGGGAACTATATCTTCGCGCACGCCGCCGTCTACCCAGGAAAGCCGCTCGAAGCGCATACCCAAGGCGAGCTGCTGCGCTGCGACAGGTTTATGGATCTCGGCTTCAGCTTTGATAAATGGGTCGTCGTCGGGCACTATCCGGTCGTGCTCTACGGCGAGGACAAGGTCTGCGCAAACCCGATAATCGACCGGCAGCGCCATATCGCCAGCATCGACGGTGCGTGTGTGCTCAAGGACGACGGGCAGCTCAACTGCCTTATCATCTCAAGCATAGACGGCGACGATATCTCCTTCACATCCTACGACCCGTTCCCTGTCCGCACGGTGCTGAATGGTCAGGCTGAGAGCGGGCGCTCATATTACATCCGTTGGGGCGACAGCCATGTGCAGGTGCTGGAGCGCGGGGCGGAGTTCTCCCGCTGCCGCCATGTCCGCACCGGCTATGAGATGGACATCCTCACAAAGTACCTCTTTGAGCCGGGGGAGTTTACCGACTGCAATGACTGCACCGATTACGTCCTCCCGCTGCGCGCGGGGGATAAGGTGAGCGTCGTGGAGGAGACCTCGCGCGGATACTTTGTCAAGCATAACGGCGTCTCCGGCTGGTACTTCGGCGCTCTTGGCTGAGAGGTACGCATATGGACGTGAAAAGCTATGTATGCCTTGCCGCTGTGCTTGTGATGAGCGCGGTGCTCTTCTGCCTTATGGGCATTGATAAGCGTCTTGCCGTCACGCACCGGCGGCGCGTGAGCGAAAAGATGCTGTTCATCTTCGCCGCGCTCTTCGGCGCGCCGGGCGGACTGCTCGGTATGTATGTCTTTCGCCATAAGACAAAGCACTGGTATTTCCGCTGGGGCTTTGCGCTGCTCACAGCGGCACAGTGTGCTATAATATACTTTATTCTAAGGTGAAAAAAGATCATGGAAACAGAGACAAAAAAAGAAACAGCAGAGTATAAGGACGTCGAATCGCAGATCATAGACAGCCCCGAGGGCGAGTTCCGGATCCCTGAAGGGGCGGATATCGACGTCAGTGTTTCAGAGACTCCGGACAAAAAGCTGCGCATAACCGAGACTGTGACCGTTGATGAGCATGAGTACCTCGAATGTGAAAAGCGCTGGGTGTTCCTGCTGCTCATGATGGTCGGCGGATTCTTCGGCGGCTTTACCTATTCTATTCGCGGCGGCGTATTCTGCAACGCGCAGACGGCGAATATCGTCCTTTTAGGCCTCTCGCTCGGCAGGGGGCAGTTTGCACACGCGGCATATTACCTCATCCCGATAAGCGCGTATCTGCTCGGCTCGTTCGTGTCGGAGCATATCGCCCTGCCGATAAAGCGCCTGCGGCTCATCCGCTGGGACACGCTCTTTATCCTTATTGAAATGCTCGCGGTCGTTGTGCTTGCGCTCATCCCGGAGTCTGCCCCGTATCAGATCAGTCAGGTGATGATAAACTTCATCTGCTCCATGCAGTATAACACCTTCCGTCAGGCGCAGAGCGTCCCCATGGCAACGACCTTCTGCACGAACCACGTCCGTCAGGTTGGCATCGCCATAAGCAAGGCCATCCGGCATGAGGATAAATCACCCTATGTCTCCCGTATGCTCCTGCACCTCGGCATGCTCGGGATGTTCATCACAGGCGTCATATCCTCGGTGCTGCTCACCGGCCTTTTCCTCGGAAAGGCGATGTTCTTCGCGCTCATCCCGCTCGGCATCATCGCGGCAGACCTGCTCCATGCAGACCTCACTACCGAAAAAAACATCCTTGACCGCAAGCCACACGGACATTGATATAATAATACCGCCGCGGCCATGCAGCCGCGGCGGTGCTTCGCAGTGTCAGGATATTTCAGATGCCGTCGTCGGTGACGGAGTCGCTGCGGAACAGCAGCGATATGCACCAGAGTGCGGACAGGCCGACCAGCGTGTATATCACGCGGCTGACCGTCGCCGTCTGGCCGCCGAACAGCCACGCGACTATGTCAAAGCGGAACAGACCGACGCTGCCCCAGTTGATACCGCCGACGATTGCCAGCACAAGCGCTATACGATCCATTATCATGCAAATGGCTCCTCTCAAATGTTTTCGCCAATATTCTTCCCGACGGAAATAAAAATATTCATTGTATAAAAATAGTGTGCTTTCGACTTTATTCGCTCTTTACAAAATAAAGAAAGAATATTATTATTTAAGCACAGCTTATCC
>CEBY01016555.1_pt1 | contig 11729 bp, 8 predicted proteins | sample 554731 | NCBI WGS metagenome assembly CEBY01 (sample SAMEA3182050, study PRJEB8094) | gut metagenome | biome: human; feature: gut; material: Stool; isolation source: human stools | place: Canada | collected 2012-02-22
AAAATGTATGGGGGTACGATATCGCCTATTTGACCCGTTTTTGCAACATTTTCTCCGTTTTGCACAAAGGCAGGATTTTGACGGACGCCCTCCTCAACGAGCCGACGTGCATAAACAAAAGAAAATCGAGCCGAAACGCGGAAAAATATACGATGCCGCAGAACCGGAAGCGGAAATTTCAGAAAGGAGAGTAACATTATATGAAAAAGTTACTCGCTCTGGTGCTGGCGCTGGTCATGTCCATGTCCCTCGTCACCATCAGCAACGCAGCTTTCAAAGATGCCGACAAGATCGACTACAAGGAAGCTGTTGACGTCATGAACGCCGTTGGTGTGTTCGTTGGCGATGAAAAGGGCAATTTTAATGCCAAGGAAAACCTGACCCGTGAGCAGGCCGCGAAGATCATCGCGTACCTCGAGCTCGGCTCCAAGGCTGCTGACGCCCTCGTGGGCAGCGGCACCTTCGCTGACGTGGCTGCCTCCCGCTGGTCCGCCGGCTTCGTCGGCTACTGCGCGCAGGCTGGCGTCGTCGCCGGTGTCGGCGACGGCAAGTTCGACCCCGCCGGTCAGCTGACCGCCCTGCAGTTCGGTAAGATGCTGCTCGTCGAGATCGGCTACGACGCCAAGGCCGCCGGCATGACCGGCACCGACTGGGCCATCAACACCAGCAAGCTCATGGCCACCACCGGCCTCATGAAGGGCATCGACGGCTCCGTCAACCAGGTCCTCACCCGTGAGAAGGCCGCTCAGATGACTCTGAACGCCCTCAAGACCCCCACCGTGGAGTACACCACCAAGGGCTCCTCCGTCACCGTCAACGGTGCTGAGATCAACTTCGGCGCGTCCGTTCCCACCTATGTGACCAACACCATCGCCAAGGAGCAGACCATCTCCAAGGATAAGCTCACCAACTCCGGCGAGTACACCATCGAGCTGGGCGAGAAGCTCTACAAGGATCTCAAGCTCGTCAAGGACACCACCGATGCTTTTGAGCGTCCCACTCACGAGTGGTACCTCAAGACCACCAAGATCGGTGCCTATGCCGAGGCTGCTGATCTCGAGTACACCGCTGCTGTCAAGGTCGGCACCATCTATTCCGACCTCGGCCTGAGCAAGGGCATCAACAGGGCGAAGACCACCGTTTATGAGGATGGTGCTCGCGTTACCGGCGGCGCTGACGACTATGATATCGTCAAGGGCGATATCACCAACAAGTTCGGCGGCAACGGCGCGCAGACCTTCGTCTACTATGACGACGATGCCCAGTCCGTGACCATCGTTATCATCAACACCTACGTCGCCAAGATCGCGGCTGTCCGTGCGGCTACCACCACCAAGGACGCTTATGTTGTTCTGAACACCGGTGATTCCTTCACGAAGCCCACTTCCGCCGTTGGCAACTATGAGACCGACGCGTTCGCCAAGGACGATATCGTTGCCTACACCTATTCCAAGAAGTCCGGCGATGACGGCGTTCAGTCCATGTACCTGACCGAGAAGGTCACCGGCGTCATGTCCGGCTACACCACCGAGGGTTCCGTGACCGTCTCCGGCACCAAGTACAATGCCAACACGGCCTCTAAGACCAAGATCGCTAACTTTATCACCACCGTTGATAAGGGCTCCGATATCTCCGTCTATCTCGACAAGTACGGCTATAGCCTGTACGTCGATGCCGACACCTCCGCTGAGTACGCCGTGGTTCTGAACTATAAGGCGGATGCCGGTGACTTCAACGACACCAAGAAGGCCGAGCTCCTCTTCACCGACGGCACCACCAAGACCGTGGAGATCGCGTTTGCTAACGTTGGTACTGTGGGATCCCCTGCGTATGAGACTTGCAGCACTTTTGATGCCCGCGAGGCCGGAAAGATCAACAAGTACGATATCGTTTCCTACACCGTGGACAGCGACAAGGTCTACACCCTGAAGCTCGTCGCTGACGGCGAGGACGGTTATACCGACGGCTTCAGCCTGACCAATGGTTCCAATAACTTCGGTATTGTTTCGGGTAATGCGGCGAATATCAACGTCACCGCCCCCGGCACCTCCCGTGCGAGCTGCCACAACGCCGACGGCAAGACCATCTTCATGGTCGCCGATACCTCCGGCAAGAAGGTCTCCTACAGCGTGTACGAAGGCTTTGCCAACGTTCCCACCATCAAGCACCAGGGCGGCACTGATGCTCCTGTCGTTGCCGTCTACACCAAGGATGGCATCACTGCTAAGGTCGTCTTCGTTGAGAAGAACAGCGAGATGAACATGACCACCGATAACAAGGACGTCGTCTTCATCAAGGGCAGCAGCGTTAAGGCCTCCTACACCACCGCTCTCGGCACCTACTTTGAGTACGATGCCTTTGTGAACGGCGAGGAGAAGACCGTTAAGGTCACCACCGATGTCACTTCCGACACTCTGGTCTACGGTCCTTCCTACGACACCAAGGGCCTGCTGGTCCTGGCCAACTGCGAGGGCTATGTCAGTGCTACTCACACGACTGCCGGCGCCGATATGAAGTATGTGATCGGCACGGATTCCGTTGTCAACGAGGTTATCAAGCTCGGCGGCCAGTCCGGCACGGCTCAGATGGCCTATGCCTACGCCTCCGATGTCAACGTCTACTACATCGGCGTTGATGGCAAGCTGATCGCCAGCGACATCACCGCCATCGCTGAGGACACTAACGATGTGGTCTTCCTGAAGACCAACGACAAGGGCCGCCTGACCGAGGTCTACATCCGCATCGTTGATGAGACCGCGACTCCCGGCGCCCCGACCAGCGGTCACTATAGCATCAACCTTACCAACACGGGTTCGACGGCGACCGTGACCGTGACGAATGATCAGGCTGCGTCGAAGGACGTCACGAACGTTAAGGTCACCATGCTGAACACCGCGAGCGGCACCTCTGCCACCTTCGATCTGGCTAACGGTACTGCCGCGTCTGGTGCTGCTTATACGAAGACCTTCGCGACTGTGAACACTGCGACCTACTATGTCACCGCCACGATCGACGGCGTGACCCTGACCTCTAACACCGTGATCGGCGGCTAATTGCCAAAATGATATCGAGGCTTTTTGAGCTGAGATAAAAGAAGGACCGCTCCCGAAAGGGAGCGGTCCTTCTTTTACTTTTTCAGGCCATAGATCTGCACGGTGGAATTTTCCAAAAGATGATACGATGCGCTGCCGAACCAAAAGCCCAGCGTGCTCAGATGCGTAACGCCGCTGTCCAGTGTGGGGCCGCGCTTGCCGCTCAGCCCGGGTGTAACCGTCGTCGAATTGGACGTGATCCCCATTTGCAGCAAATACAGATTCGGCAGCTCAAGCAGCACGGTGTATTCGCACACGCCGAAATTTTGGCGGGTGGGTTCGTTGATCATGGGTACATTGCCGTACTCGGTCGACGTGTTGTCAAAGTGAATGTATGCCCATTGGTTGGTGTTGCCGCGCAGATGCGGGCAGACGATCAGCTTTTGGTATTCGCTCAGGTCGATGCCGCTCAGGTCGATGTCCCATTTTTGGGTTTCTTCCTGCAAGGTCAGGTCAACGAGCTTCACGAGCGCATCGCCCGCGATGCGGGCGGTGGTCTCCGCGGCGATGGTGTCGGCGTTGGCCTTGAGGGCTGCGTCGAGCGTGGCGTTGTCGGCGTTGAAATCGTCCATCATCACGCGGTCGGACTTCGCCCATTGGTTGAGCTGGTAGTTGGTGGTTTTTGTCATGCTTCCTCCTGTGTTTTACGCCCTGCGATCAGGGCAAGGTTTGTTTTCAAGCCGCCCTGCCGGGGCAGCCGATGGTGTATGATTCAGTTTTCGTGTAAAATTCCGAGGTTTCCGCCGGGTTTATGATTTTTTCTTATGGCGAAAATATCTCGAATCACTTGTAAGAGTGATTCGCCGGTTTGGTGTCCGTCCGCGTGCAACGAGGGCAAAAAAATTTCCGGCTTGACATTTTCGCCCGCCGGATTATAATGAAGATAGCAAGGGACGCTGCTGTATCGGCAGTTAGCCCTCAGAGATCAAAATAGAATGTCTATGTTGACCGCTCGGGTGCCAGCCGGGCGGTCAACACGCTTTTGGAGCTATGTAGATCATGATCGCAAGGATCACGATGAAGCATATCGCGAAACGCAGGGCTCGCGCCCGGCGCCTGTTTCCCATCTGCATCACCCCCTTTCGCAAGGGAGTGGCTAACCGCCGCAATACAACAGCGTCCTTGAGACGATTGTACCATATCACGTAAAAAAGTCAAGCCCTCCCGATCGGGAGGGCTTGCTTCATATTCCGCGCGGGATGCGCAGGCAGCGGTAGGTGCTGCTGTGCGCGTTGAGCGCCGGCTCGTCCGCCGGACGGGGCCACGCCCTTCCGAGCTGCTTCAGGATGCAGCAGGTCTTGGCGTGCGCCATGTCCATCAAGTCCAGCACGCGCTCGTGGGGCGTGCGGTCATCTGACCGGTACGGCACAAACGGCACCTGCGGTTCCGCTTTCTTCATGTCCTCACCTCCTCCCCTTTTTGTGCCGCCGGACCGGCGCGGGGTACACATCCGTGCAACCGAAACGAAAAAATTCAAAAATAGATAACAAACCCTTGCGGTTCTGTGCTATAATCAGCACAAATATATCACCAAAGGAGATGCCCCTATTATGGCAAAGAAACAATTCAAGGCAGAATCCAAGCGTCTGCTCGACCTGATGATCAACTCCATCTACACCCACAAAGAGATCTTCCTGCGCGAGATCATCTCCAACGCGAGCGACGCCATCGACAAGCTCTGCTACCTCTCGCTGACCGACGATAAGGTCGGCCTTGACCGCGGCGATTTCAAAATTGAGATCACCGTGGATAAGGACGCGCGCACGCTGACCGTGAGCGACAACGGCATCGGCATGGACAAGGACGAGCTGGAGAACAACCTCGGCGTCATCGCCTCGTCCGGCTCGTACAAATTCCGTCAGGAGGCCGAGCAGAAGGAGGACGTCGACATCATCGGTCAGTTCGGCGTGGGCTTCTACTCCGCGTTCATGGTCGCGGACGAGATCACGGTCGTCACGAAGAAATACGGCGCGGAGACCGCCTACCGCTGGCAGTCCTCCGGCGCGGACGGCTACACCGTCGCCGAATGTGAGAAGGGCAGCGTCGGCACCGATGTCATCATGCACCTCAAGGCGGACACGGACGAGGAGAAATATTCCGAGTACCTCGACGGCTATCGGCTCTATGAGCTGGTGAAAAAATATTCCGACTACATCCGCTACCCCATCCGTATGCTGCGCCCGACGCGCAGGGTCAAGGAGGGCAGCGACCCCGAAAAGCCCGAGTACGAGTATGTGGACGAGATGACGACGGTCAACTCCATGGTGCCGCTCTGGCAGCGTCCGCGCGGCGAGGTGACGGACGAGGAGTACGAGAAGTTCTACCAGTCCATCGCCCATGCCTTCGACAAGCCGCAGCGCGTCATCACCGCGAGCGTTGAGGGCGCCGTGACCTATAAGGCGCTGCTGTTTATTCCCTCGCAGCGGCCGATGGACTTCTACAGCGAGGGCTATGAAAAGGGCTTGCAGCTCTACTCTGCGGGCGTGATGATCATGGATCACTGCGACGCGCTGCTGCCGGATTATCTGCGCTTCGTGCGCGGCGTGGTGGACTCCCCCGACCTGAGCCTGAACATCTCGCGCGAGTTGCTGCAGCACGACCGTCAGCTCAAGGTCATCGGGAACAGCCTGGAGAAGAAGCTCCGCGCCGACCTCGAAAAGCTGCTGCGCGACGACCGCGAGGGCTACGAAAAATTCTACGAGAACTTCGGCCGCGCCATCGGCTTCGGCATTGCCGGTCCTGACGGCGAGCGCCGCAAGGACGCCTTGCAGGACCTGCTGCTGTTCTATTCCTCGACGGAGAAGAAGCTCGTCACCCTGCGCGAGTACGTCGACCGGATGCCGGAGAGCCAGAAGTACATCTACTACGCCGCGGGCGAGAACGTCTCCGCCATTGACCACCTGCCGCAGACCGAGCTGCTGAAGGACAAGAACTACGAGATCCTCTACCTCACCGGTGAAACGGACGAATTCGTTCTGCAAATGCTGGGCAAGTATGCCGACAAGGAGTTCCGCTCCATCGTCGACGGCGAGCTGGACCTCGGCGGCGAGGAGGAAAAGGTCCTCGACGAAAAGCCGGAGCTGATGCAGTTCGTCAAAGAGACGCTCGGCGATAAGATCAAGGAGGTCCGCGCTTCCCGCCGTCTCAAGACGCATCCCGTGTGCATGACCGCGGGCGAGGGCCTGAGCTTCGAGATGGAGAAATACTTCAAAAACTTCCAGATGCCCACGCCCGTCAAGGCCGACCGCATTCTGGAGCTGAACACCGACCATCCCGCCGTGCAGGCGATGGAGGCCGCCATGACCTCCGACCGCACCAAGGCGGAGCTGTACGCGAAGATCCTCTACGATCAGGCGCTGCTCATCGCAGGCCTGCCGCTCGAGGACCCGAGCGAATACACCGATCTGGTCGCAGAGCTGATGAAATAAGGATCGCCCCGAAAACGCATTTTGGAGGACGCCGCTATGAAAAAGCTGTCCGCGTTGCTCCTGTCCCTGCTGCTCCTGCTCACCGCCTGCGGCACGCCCGCTACGCCGGGCGACGCCGCGACACTGCCGACGCCGAACGACGAGATCCTGGTCGAGGAGGGGCTGCGCGCCGAGGATCTGCCCGAGGTCTGCCGCCTGTGGTTCGACCTTGCCGAGACCTCCGGTGCGGCGGACAAGAACAGCAAGCTTCCGCTTGCCTCCCGTGCCGACGAGGGCGCGTGCGATTACCTCGCCGTCCGCCTGCCGGACGGAACGTACACCGATCTCATTCAGGAGGGCAAGCTTGCCGATGAGGGCGTCACGCTTGCCGATTTCTCCGGTGGCAGGGCGAAGCAGGAGGGCTCCTACGGTCAGCTCGCGTGGAACGGCGAGCTGTACCACGCCTTCACCGTCTCCGCAGCAGACTGCACCCTCCCGAACCTCACCGCGCCGGACGGCGGCATCCTCCGTCTGAACATCTCCGGCGACTGCACCGTGGACGGCGGCGGCACGGAGTACGCCTGCTTCGAGGGCTTTGACTGCGTGCTTGTCACCGGCGGCGGTACGCTGACGGTCTTAAATGCCGCAGCCCTCGACTGCGGCGGCGGGGATCTCCCCATCCCCTCACTGGTGCTTGACGGCGATGTGACGCTGCGCTGCGACGACATTCGTCTCACCGCTCCGAACACGGTCGACGTGCCCGCGCTCGCCGTGCTCGGCGGCACACTCTGCACCGATATGCTTTGGCTCAGCAACGGTATGCTCGTCAACGCCGGCGGCACGCTCAGCGTGCAGGGCTCCGTGCAGGAGTTGAAGCGCGCGGTGTTCCGCGGCGGCACGACGCTCCTCGGCGCAGCCGAGCAGAAGGCGGAATTCATCCTCTCCGGCGGCACGGCGCACCTTGCGGACGGTCTTGCCGAGGGCTCGACCGTCGAGGGCGGCGCGGGCGTTTTTTCCGCGCAGAGCTTTTCCGGCGCGGCGGTCAACGACTATGGCGCTGTCCTGTGGGACGGCGCGGATGGCTCCGCCTACCGCGGCGCCTACGGTGCGGGCTATTACCCGACGGACTACAGCCCGGATTGGGCGGGCACGGTCCCCAGCGCGGTGTGGGACGCGCTGACGGTCACCAATCCTTATGAAAACGACTGGTTCGCCGGTACGCTGACGCTGGAGAACGCTCACGCGCCGGAGCTGCTGCCGTGGGGCGGAGCGCACCTGCGTGTCCTCGGTGAAAACACAGTCGACGGGACTCTCGGCGGAACGGGTCTGCTCTTCACGGGCGGCGGTTCGCTCGCCGCAGGCGAGCTGAGCGTGTGGAGCTGGGGCAGCGTCCGCGCGCCCCTCCTCGCCGTGCGGGACGGCACGAACGTCCGCTGCAGCGCGCTGCACATGGGCAGCAATGCCGAGGAGAAGGGCACGCTGCTCGTGGAGAGCGGCAGCCTAACGGTGGGCGGTGAATTCTGGCTGCAAAATGCCGCGCTCACCGTCACCGGCGGCGAGCTGACGCTTGCGGGCGACGCGAGCATCGACCGCGGCGAGGTGCATATCTCCGGCGGCACCGTCTCGTTTGAGCACGGGCTGTGGCTCGGTGAGGGCGACATCGTCATCACCGGCGGCACCGTCATCGTTCCCGGCGGAGAAGCGGGTCTGACCGCCGAAAACGGCAAGGTCACCATCTCCGGCGGCGCCGTCCGCGAGCCGTGACAGCATAAGAGAAAAGAGGCGCGAGCCGACGGCTCGCGCCTCTTTTTGTCGATTTTCGGCGACAAATCGTATAATTCATGGGCGATAATACATTTTGTATTCATATTTTCAGCCACGTCGCCGCCAGATGCACGGCAAAGCAGACCGTCATGCCCACCGCTGTCGGCAGCGCGACGCCGACGAGCGTCCATTTCAGGCTCTTCGATTCCCGCGCGAGCGTGAGCGTGGTCGTGCCGCAGGGGAAGTGGAACAGCGAGAAGAGCAGCATACACAGCGCGGTCGTTCCCGTCCAGCCGTTCGCCTGTAGCATGGTCTTGAGCTCCGCGAGCGACGCGCCGTCCACCAGCGTTCCCGCCGAGGAGTAGCCCATGAGCAGGATCGGCAGCACGATCTCATTCGCCGGAAAGCCGAGCAGGAAGGCGAGCAGGATCATGCCGTCCAGCCCCAGCGCGCGCCCCAGCGGATCGAGCGCCGCCGCGCCGTGCGCGAGCAGCGTGGTATCTCCCACGGTGCAGTTTCCCAGCAGATAGATGAGCAGGCCCGCGGGCGCGGCGACCGTCACCGCGCGGCCGAGGACGAAGACCGTCCGATCCAGAAGAGAGCGCACCAGCACCTGCCCCACGCGCGGACGGCGGTAGGGCGGCAGCTCGAGGGAGAAGGCGGAGCTTTCTCCCCGCAGCAGCGTGGCAGACAGCAGGCGTGAGACGAGCAGCGTCACGCACACGGAGAGCACCAGCGACGCGAGCAGTCCTGCGCTTGCACCGAGCATGGCTTCTCCGGAAAGGAACGCGGTCAAAAGCGTGATGAGCAGCGGAAAGCGCCCGTTGCACGGCACAAGGCTGTTCGTCAGCATCGCGATGAGCCGCTCGCGCGGCGAGTCGATGATGCGGCAGCCCGTCACGCCGCAGGCGTTGCAGCCGAGACCCATGCACATCGTCAGGCTCTGCCGCCCGTGCGCCCCGGCGCGGGCGAAGCAGCGGTCGAGCATGAACGCCACGCGCGGCAGATAGCCCACGTCCTCGAGCAGCGTAAAGAGCGGGAAGAAGATCGCCATCGGCGGCAGCATTACCGATACGACCCACGCAAGCGTGCGGTACATTCCGTCCACCAGCGCGCCGCGCCAGAACGGCGGCAGGAAGGCGAGAAGCCCCCGCAGCGGCTCCTGCGCCGAAAACAGCAGCCGCGAGAGCAGCTGTGACGGCACATTCGCGCCCTCGACCGTCAGCCATAAGATCGTCCCGAAGAGCGCAAGCATTACGGGGATGCCCGTCGCGCGGGAGGTAAGCAGGCGGTCGAGCCGCCGGTCACGCCGCTGCGCGGCGGTCTCGTCCCGCCGCTCGCACAGCCGCACCAGCGCCGTGGCGCGGGCGGAGAGCGCACCCACCAGTGCGTCACGCAGGGCGTCGCCGGTCAGCTCCCCCAGCTCGGCGCGGGCGCGGACGCAGACCTCCCCGATGCGCTCCGCCGCCAAAGCGGGCAGATCGGCGCCGAAGCGGGTGAAGAACAGAGCGTCGTCCTCCAGCAGCCGCAGCGCGTAGAAGCGGCTCTGCTCCCGCGCGAACGGCGCGAGCGCCGGCTCCAGCACGCGCACCGCGCGCTCGACCGCGCGGGGATATTCGACCGCCGTCTCTCTCCGCCGAGGCTTTTCGCGGACGGCGGCGGCCAGCGCCGCGCGCAGTTCGTCCAGCCCCTCTCCGCGGCTTGCCGCCGTGCCGACGACCGGTACGCCGAGCGCGCGGGAGAGCGCGGGCAGGTCGAGCGCGATGCCCTTCTTTGCCGCTTCGTCCAAAAGATTCACGCACACGACCGCGGGAATGTCCGCCGCCTCGAGCGTTTGCAGCACGAGGTTCAGGCTGCGCTCCAGACAGGTCGCATCCGCCAAAATGAGCACGGCCTCCGCTTCGCCGGAGCAGAGATAGTCCCGCGCGATCTCCTCCTCGGCGGAGTTGGGGAACAGCGAGTACGTCCCCGGCAGATCGACGAGCGTGAAATGCTCGCCGCCGTATGTAAGATCGCCGCGCGCCGCGGCGACGGTTTTCCCCGGCCAGTTGCCCGTGTGTTGCCGCAGCCCGGTGAGGGCGTTGAACACGGTGGATTTTCCCACGTTCGGGTTTCCCGCCAGAGCAATGATATGCGCCTCGTTCGGCATGGGGCGATCCCTCCTGAAAAATCAAAGCATTTCGATCTGCACGCCGCCCGCGTCCTCGCGCCGCAGCGCGATGACCGCGCCGCGCACACCGTAGGCGACCGGGTCGCTCCACGGGGAAACGTGCAGGGCGCGGACGCACGAGCCCGGCACGAAGCCGAGGTCGAGCATCCGGCGGCGCTGTGCACCGGTGGAGCGCAGCGCCGTCACTACGGCGCTCGCGCCGACCGGCAGCGCGTCAAGTGTCATCTGCATTGGGGCCACTTCCTCTCCCTTTGTCAGGGTATGCGCGAGGCCGTACGGTGGTGCGGAGCCGAAAAAACAGCTGCCCCGAAGGGCAGCCGTCCGGCATGGTCTGTTTGATTGTCTGTCGGGGCGTTACACCTGTGGGTCCCAGGAGATGCTGTTTTCCCCGACGCGGATGTCTGTGGCAAGGCAGATGCTACGGCTCTCCGCCCCGTTCGTCACGGTGGCAGAAAGCGTAACGCCGCCGTACCGCGGAACATTCAAAAGCCGCACGGTGCAGATGCCGCCGTCCGTCGTCGTTTCAACGGAGATCAGACCGTTGTTGTCCGGCGCGCAGCTCGCCGACCACTCGTAGCCCTCGCCGCTGACGCTGGGGACGAAGCGGAATACCAACGCAATACCATCGATGTCGAGCGTCAGACCGCTGATGGTGATCGTGTCCGGCAGGGGTGCGGGCGTCGTTATTTCATTGCTCGGTGCCTTGCTGTTTTGGAGTGAACGGTATCCCGACAGCATGGTCAACACGCCGCAAATCAGCACCAGTATGCCTACGACGTAGCGCAGAGATCTGTTCTGCTTTGCGATCCTCCGGAGCTCCTCTGCAAAGGCCGCTCGCTCGGCAGTCTCCTCCGCCGAAGCTGTCGCAGGTACCTCACCGCATAAAGCCGCTTCGCGGCCGCACAGCTCGTCCGTGCTCACGCCCAGCTCGTCGGCGAGCGCCGCGAGCTTATAGAGGTCGGGGAGCGATTCCCCCGTCTCCCTTAATTAAAGATATTGTTGGGTAAAAAAGAAAGGTCAGTCGATTTTGCCGATGAAGCGGTAGTAGATTTCTACTTCCTGCTCACGGCTTCCGTCCTCGCCCTTGACAGCTTCGTGGACGGTTATTTTTTCAATTAGAGTGTTCAGAAGTTCGGCGGTCAGCTCCACAGGGTTGACATACTGTTTCATCAGGGCAATCCACTTTTCAGCATCCGCTGCGGTCTGTACGGCGGCTTCCATCGTTTCGTGAAGCTGTCTTATTTTTGTTTCAAGCTCCTTTTGCTCGTTCTGGTACTTCTCGGACAGCATATTGAA
>CEBY01050758.1_pt1 | contig 11718 bp, 9 predicted proteins | sample 554731 | NCBI WGS metagenome assembly CEBY01 (sample SAMEA3182050, study PRJEB8094) | gut metagenome | biome: human; feature: gut; material: Stool; isolation source: human stools | place: Canada | collected 2012-02-22
CGGTGTTGCTCCGGATAGAGTTTACAGCATCAACATGTCTCCATGCGATGAGTGAGCTCTTACCTCACTTTTCCACCCTTACCGGTACTGAAAGCACCGGCGGTATATCTCTGTTGCACTTGTCCGAGGGTTACCCCTGGCGGGCGTTACCCGTTATCCTTGCCCTATGGAGCCCGGACTTTCCTCACGCACAGGCTTTCGCCTTGTGCCCGCGGTCGTCCGACCCGCTTGCAGGGCTTATTTTATCATGTTCGCGGCACAAGTCAACAATAATTCTTGTATTACCTGGCAAAAAGTCTTATAATATATATTTAGTCAAGCGAATGTGAGGCGATTGATTTGACTCTTCAGGAATATGTAAATACACTAAAAGACAAAAGGATCGCGGTCATAGGCATAGGCGTCAGCAATGAGCCGCTTATTGAGCTGCTGCTGAATAACGGCTGCCACGTGACCGCCTGCGATAAACGTACCATGCAGGAAATGGGCGAGGAGGGCAAGAAGCTCAAGGCCATGGGCGCAGAGCTTTGTCTCGGCGAGAATTATCTTGAGCACCTTGATCAGGACGTTATATTCAGGACGCCCGGGCTCATGCCCTTTGACGAGCATCTAGAGAAAGCAAAGGCGCGCGGCGCCGTTGTTACCTCCGAGATGGAGGTATTCATGTCTCTGTGCCCCTGCAAAACAATAGCCATAACCGGAAGCGACGGCAAGACAACGACCTCGACGATCATATCAGAGCTGCTCAAAGCCGCCGGGTACAGAGTCCACCTCGGCGGGAACATCGGTCACCCGCTCCTCTGCGAGACGCCTGATATTCACCAGGACGATGTTACCGTGCTGGAGCTCAGTTCTTTCCAGCTGCACAGCATGAAATGCGCCCCGGATGTTGCGGTGATAACGAATCTGTCGCCGAACCATCTCGATAAGCACAGGGACTTTCAGGATTACATCGATGCAAAGCGCGCCATATTTGAAAACCAGCGTCCCGATGCAAGACTCATACTCAATCAGGACGACGGACATACGGAGTACTACGCAGGCTTCTCCAAAGCACATATATCCTATTTCTCGGATAAGCACCCGGTCGAGGACGGAGCTGCCGCGCTCGACGGCGTTATCTACCGCATACATGACGGCGTGTCGAGAGCTGTGATGAAGGTCTCGGATATCCGCCTGCCGGGCGAGCACAATGTGCTCAACTACCTTGCCGCATTTTCCGCGGTCGAGGGGCTGGTGAACGACGAGGTCTGTGCCGCGGTCGCCCGCAGCTTCGGCGGGGTCGAGCACCGGCTTGAGCACGTGCGTGTGCTGCGCGGGATAACCTTTATAAACGACTCGATAGGCACGAGCCCGACGAGGACATCCGCCGGGCTTCACGCGATGAAGCGCAAGCCGATAGTCATCGCCGGTGGCTATGATAAGCACATCCCGTTTGACGGGCTGGGCGACGAGCTGTGTCTGCTGTCAAAGAAGGTCTTTCTCACCGGGGACACGGCGGGGAAGATATACTCCGCTATCCGCGCTTCTCGCTACTATGAGAGCAGCGGACTTGAGGTCAGGATAATCGATGACTTCAAGCAGGCCGTCAAAGCGGCAGCGGACGCGGCAAGGGCGGGGGACATAGTGCTGTTTTCCCCGGCCTGCGCAGCCTTTGACCGCTTCAAGAATTTTGCCGAGCGCGGCAGGTATTTCAAATCCATAGTCATGGAACTCAAATAAAACACAACGGAGATACAGATGAAGATTTCAGACATCCGGCCTGAGGTATACGATATGGCCGCAAAGGCGCAGGAGCGCCTTACAGGAAGATTTGCGGAGATAGACCGCGTCGCCGAAATAAACACGCGCCGCGTGATGGAGGCGTTTCAGAATAACCGCGTCGCCGAGGCGTGCTTTGCCGGTACCACCGGCTACGGCTACGACGATCTCGGCCGTGAGACGCTCGACAAGATATACGCCGAGATATTTGGCACGGAGTCTGCGCTTGTCCGTATCGGCTTTGTGAACGGTACCCACGCGCTTACTGCCGCGATGTTCGCCCTTGTAAAGCCTGGGGACACCATAGTTGCCGTGACCGGGATGCCTTACGATACACTGCGCAGCGCCATCGGCATATCGGGCGACTGCCACGGCTCGCTGAAGTTCTACGGGATAAACTACGCGCAGGTCGATCTCGCCGCAGACGGCGGCCCGGATTACGCAGCCATAGCCGAAGCCGCGGCAAAGCCGAACGTCACCGCGGTGATGATCCAGCGCTCAAGAGGCTACGACAACCGCAAGGCGCTCTCTGTCGACGAGATAGGCCGTATATGCGAGACTGTCAAAGCCGTGAACCCTGAGATCAACATCATGGTGGATAACTGCTACGGTGAGTTTACAGACATTAAAGAGCCGACGCACGCCGGCGCGGACATAATTGCGGGCTCGCTTATAAAGAACCCCGGCGGCGGCCTTGCCCCGACCGGCGGCTATGTCGCAGGGAAGAAGGAACTTGTCGAGCGCGCAGCTATGCGCCTTACGACTCCCGGCATCGGCGGGGAGTGCGGCTCCACGCTCGGCAACAACCGCCTGCTGTTTCAGGGATTGTTCATGGCTCCGCACATCGTTGCTCAGGCTCTGAAGACCGCCTGCTTCTGCGCAGCCATGATGGAGACGCTCGATATTCCGACAAGCCCTACACCTGAAGAATCCCGCTCCGACATCATACAGATGGTGAAGCTCGGCTCCGTTGAAAACATGAAGCGCTTCTGTCTCGGCATTCAGTCCGGCGCTCCCGTGGATTCATACGTGACGCCGGAGCCGTGGGAAATGCCGGGGTACGACTGTCCGGTCATCATGGCGGCAGGCGCATTTATCCAGGGCTCGTCCATTGAACTGTCGGCAGACGGCCCGGCAAGAGAGCCGTACACGGTATATATGCAGGGCGGACTGACCTATGAGTCGGGCAAGCTCGGAATTATGATGGCCGTCAGTGCCATGTTGGACAGGCAGTAAGGCATATAATGCATGGGGAGGTGACCCTATGCATATACGCAGACGGCATCGTTCTGCTCCCAAATACACCTACACGCAGGGGAGCGAGCCGACCTCAGCAAAAAAAGCGCTTGATCTGACACTGCTGCTCACGCTGGCGGCGCTGTGTCTGTTCCTGTCCGGGGCGGTCATGTTCCTGAAGACCCTGTCGAGTCAGATCGCCGTATCCGACGCAAGCGATATCGTGATCGACAAGGTCAACAGCGCTATCGCCGATATAATGGCAAGCGGGGACTATGACGGGGATTATTTCGTATCCTTCGAGAAGAACTCGTCCGGGGAGATAACCGCCATCAGTAGCAACATGGCGCGCATAAACGCGCTCTCCGCGCAGATACTCGACCGTGTGGTCGGCGCGGCGACGGATACACATACGCTCACGATAAAGATCCCGTCGGGCAATCTGACAGGGATAAGCCTTCTGATGGGGCGCGGCCCGTCAGTGCCGGTACAGATCATCGTGCTGACCTCCTCGCGTGTGGAGTTCAGCAACAGCATCGTAACCGCTGGGATAAACCAGACAAAGCACCAGATCAACCTCAACGTTATTGTCGATATAGATATTCTCATCCCGTGGGGCACCGAGAGCGCACAGGTCGTGACCGAGGTGCTCATCGCGGACACGGTAGTCGTAGGCAAAGTACCGGACACATACCTAAATATGCAGTAAAATCAGGAGAATACCATGGATGTACAGAAGGAAATAAACGAGCTGCGCCGCAAGCTGAACTATTACGGAAAGCTCTATTACGTGGACGATGCGCCCGCAATATCCGACTATGAGTATGATATGCTCATGCAGCAGCTCAAGGCGCTTGAGAAAGAGCACCCGGAGCTCGTTACGCCCGATTCGCCAACGCAGCGCATAGGCGGCCCCGCGCTCTCCAAGTTTGAGCCGGTGCATCATCAGGTGCCGCTGGAGAGCCTGACGGACGTTTTCTCTGTTGACGAGCTGTTCGCGTTCGGTGAGCGCATGGACAGCACGCTTCCCGGCCATCACAGCTACACGGTCGAGCCGAAGATCGACGGGCTGTCTATGTCTCTTGAGTACGAGAACGGAGTATTTATCCGCGGCGCGACCCGCGGCGACGGCGTTACCGGTGAGGACGTTACCGAAAACCTCCGCACCGTCCGCTCGCTCCCGCTCAGGATAGAGAAAGCCCCTGAGCGTCTGATCGTCCGCGGCGAGGTATACATGTCCCGCGCCGTTTTTAACGAGCTCAACGCGCAGCGCGAGATAAACGGCGAAAAGCTCCTTGCAAATCCCCGCAACGCTGCCGCCGGTTCGATACGTCAGCTCGACCCGAAGATAGCGGCGGCGCGAAAACTGGATATAATCTGCTTCAATATGCAGTACAGCTCCGACGATATATATACGAGCCATGCCCAGACGCTTGACGCGATGAAGGCCATGGGCTTTCCCGTTGTACCGTACATGAAGTATGACAGCATCCAGGCCTGCGTTGAGCGTATAGAATGGCTCGGCGAGCATCGCGACGAACTGCCTTACGACATGGATGGCGCGGTAATAAAGATAGACTCCCTCGAACAGCGCACTGCGCTGGGCAGCACCGCCAAAGCTCCGCGCTGGGCGGTCGCGTTCAAGTACCCGCCTGAGAAGAAGGAGAGTAAGGTACTTGATGTTATCGTGCAGGTCGGGAGAACCGGCGTACTGACCCCGAAGGTCATAGTCGAGTCTGTGCGCCTTGCGGGGACCACCGTCTCTGCGGCGACGCTGCATAATCAAGATAACATCGACCGTCTTGATCTGCGCATCGGAGACACGGTCGTGCTGCAAAAGGCGGGGGAGATAATACCCGAGGTGCTTTCTGTGAATAAGGACAAGCGCCCGGAGGGTACAGTGCCGTTTGTGATGCCATCCGTCTGCCCCGAATGCGGCTCACCCGTTGTGAGGGACGAGGACGGCGCAGCACTCCGCTGCACAAGCCCTGAGTGCCCCGCTCAGCGGCTGCGCAACATCGCGCACTTCGCTTCGCGCGAGGCGATGGATATAGAGGGGCTCGGCATCTCTGTCTGCGAGAGCCTTATAAACAACGGCCTTGTCAGCTCTGCCGCTGATCTCTATTATCTTGAGCAGGATAAGATAGCCGAGCTTGAGCGCATGGGGGATAAGTCCGCCGCCAATCTCATCGCCGCCATCGAGCGCAGCAAATCTGCCGGACTTGCCCGGCTCCTCTGTGCCTTCGGCATACGTCAGGTAGGGCAGAAGGCCGCGAAAGTGCTTGCCGGGAGCTTTGACAATTTGGACGCGCTGATCGCAGCCGACGCAGAGCAGCTCACGGCGATCCCTGATATCGGCGGCATTACGGCAGGGTTCATCATCGAGTGGTTCAGCCTGCCGCAGTCGCAGCACCTCATAGGCCGTCTCAGAGCCGCCGGTGTGGACTTCACGAGCCATGAGGAGAAGCGTGACGACCGCTTTGCCGGACTGACCTTCGTGCTCACCGGTACGCTCTCTGACTTCACGCGCGACGAGGCCTCGGCCATAATCGAGAGCTTCGGCGGAAAAGCATCCTCGTCCGTATCGAAAAAAACGAGCTATGTTCTGGCGGGAGAGAACGCCGGCAGCAAGCTCACCAAGGCCGAGGGGCTCGGTATAAAGATCATAAGCGAAGCGGACTTCGCTGAAATGATAAAATAACACGTATGTATACTGAAGCAGGCAAGCCACACCTTGGCTTGCCTGCTTCAATTCACTTTTCCTCCGTCTGCGGCATATCATGCCATGAGGTCTCCCATCACAGACAGGAGGAATTTTTTTGGAACGCAATAAGAACGAAAGTAATTTCCGCTACGGCTCTCTGCCCGGAGCTTCCGCGCCGCTCGCAATAGCGTATGTGCCCATGCAGTCCTCTGCGACACCGGCGTATGAAGCCGCCGAGGCGCTTTCACGCGGCACGCTCTTTCCGGGGCTCGACCTGCCGTTTATGAATATAGTCAACGATACGCAGCCTGTGACTCCGCTCACCGAGCTTATGGCGATAGACTTTGTCACCGATGAACTGGAACTCTACCTCGATACCCATGCCGACGATAAAGAAGCCTTCAGCATGTATCAGACCTTCCTCGCACTGCGCAAGGAAGCCCGCTGCCGGTACGCCGAGAAGTACGGCCCGGTCGACCAGAGCGATATGCTCGGCGAGAACAGCTACAGCTGGCTCAAGGATCCATGGCCGTGGGAATATCAGAGCAAAACGGAGGGCTGAGTTATGTTTGTATATGAGAAGAAGCTTCAGTATCCAGTCAGGATCAAGAACCCGAACCCGGCGCTTGCAAAATTCATAATCTCGCAGTACGGCGGCCCGGACGGCGAACTCGGCGCGTCGCTGCGCTATCTGAGCCAGCGCTACTCAATGCCGTACCCGGAGCTCAAGGGACTGCTGACGGACATCGGCACAGAAGAGCTCGGACACCTTGAGATGGTAGGGACTATCGTCCACCAGCTCACCCGCAGCATGACGCCGGACGAAATAAAAAAGGCGGGCTTTGATACCTATTTTGTCGACCACACAGCCGGGGTGTATCCGCAGTTTGCTTCCGGCACACCGTGGAGCGCGGCAACGATGGCCGTGACGGGTGACGTTATCGCCGACCTCAACGAGAACATGGCCGCCGAACAAAAAGCGCGGCTGACCTATGACAACATTCTGCGCCTCAGCGACGACCCGGATGTGAACGACGTCATCCGCTACCTCCGTGAGCGCGAGATAGTCCACTATCAGCGCTTCGGCGAGGGACTGAGAAAGACGATCGACCGGCTCGACCAGAAGAATGTTTATGCAGTAAACCCGGCATTTGATAAATAAAAAGCGATATATATGCAGCTGCCCCGGCGCAGAAACTCTCTGCACCGGGGCATTACAATTTATTTGTGCTTTATGTACAAAATGCTGCACAGGAAGCCCGCGCTGTGCTTTTTGGTGTATTCATCAAACTCGGCGCGGTTAATGTATAGAAGCCTTCCCCATGACGATATCTGCGCCCAGCATTCGTCAAGCCCGGTCACAGTCACATAGTGCGCCTTAGTGGAGGAGGACGGGTGATAGTTCCCTGCATCGTCCTTCGTATAGAGCACGGTGCGGTTATTCTGCCAGAAGAAAGGAAAGTTGGGGCCGACCGCCATGATAACAGGGATATCCTCCTCAAGCATCTTGGCGATCCTTTCCCATAGGTCATGATTAAAGAAACGCCATTCGGCGGATAGAGGGAGCCTGTTTTGCGTGAAATACAGATTCATCCCGGCCATCAGCGTGACTCCGTTCATTCCGGCATGAGGGATAAGATGGAAGTACCGGCGGCGCAGAAGGGCTGTCAGCTGTTCATATTCCTCGCTGGATATCGCGCCGGATGGATCGAGCCTGACGGCCTTGGAGCAGTCATACCGGCGGCTCAGGTACAGCAGCACATCCGCCGCCGCGATAACTCCGCAGCCACATATGCGCATGGCCGCGTTTTCGGACTTGCCCTGATCCCCGCCGTAGCTTCTGCGGCTTCCGTCAGTGACGCTTATATATGGATGTTCCAGCATTAGCATATTATCACCGCCTGCAGTATACTACAAAAATACCAATGCTTCAACAAAAAGGCTGCCGGTTTTTCACGGCAGCCTTGGAACTTTATGGGGACTTTAAGCGTCCTACTTGGCAAGAACTTTCTTCAGATGGGCATATCTGGGAAGAGAGTCGACAAGCGGGAGCTTCGGCTCGCCCTGAATAAGGGGCAGAACATAGTCGATGAACTCCTTCTTGAGTCCGTTGCCTTCCTCGTTTATCCACTCCTGCGGAACCTTCTTCTCGTAGTTTGCAACAGAGGAGAGGGGGAGCAGCACCATCGTGCAGTGGTACTTGCCGTCGATATACTCGCGCTCGAACGCGACCATCTGACCGGTCACTCCGGAAACAGCCTGAATAACAGCTTCACGGCCTGCGTTATATGCTTCGTCGACATCGGTCGCGGAGGCAAGATGCGCGCCGCAGCGCTGCAGAAGGCTCAGCTCAATGCCGCGCACCTTGGCGCCGGTGTGCTGCTTGATAACTTCCGCGAGCATGGCGGCAAGCCCGCCGAGCTGGACATGGCCGAAGCCGTCGGTCGCGGAGGTCTTCGCCTCGGAAACGAAGGTGCCGTTGGCATAATGGATGCCCTCGGACACAGCGACGAATACCTTGCCGTTCTTCTTATACAGTGCGTCGACGTCCGCGAGGAACTTATCCATGTCGAAGTCACGTTCGGGGAGATATATAAGGTCGGGGCCGGAGGCGTACTCGGTCGCGAGAGCGGCGCTCGCGGCGAGCCATCCTGCGTGGCGTCCCATGATCTCCACCACGGTGATCATGCCGTTATCGTATACGCGCGCATCCTTGTTGATCTCCATGCAGGAGGTCGCAATGTATTTCGCGGCGCTTGCAAAGCCGGGGCAGTGATCGGTACCGTAAAGGTCGTTGTCAATGGTCTTGGGAACACCCATTACGCGGCACTCGTATCCGACGGACTCCATATAGCGGCTAATCTTGTTGCAGGTGTCCATGGAATCATTGCCGCCGTTATAGAAGAAATATCGCACGTTGTATTTTTTGAATATCTCAAGAATGCGCTTATAGTCCGTGTCGTCAGTCTCCGGATCCGCTATCTTATAGCGGCAGGAGCCAAGTTCCGAGGACGGGGTATGGAGCAGAAGCCTGAGCTCTTCGGGATCCTCTTCGTCCATCACGTAGAGCTTATCTTCAAGAACACCCTTGATACCGTGAGAAGCACCGTAGACCTTGGTGATCTCACCGGCCTCCAGAGCGGCGCTTATAACGCCGTAAGCACTTGCGTTGATGACCGCAGTGGGGCCTCCGGATTGACCGAAAATACATGCACCGACCAATTTTTCTGACATTGCCAAAATCCTCCTGTGAAAATAATTCCCATTAAAATGCGTTTTGTAAAAACTGAGTATTGATTATAAGCTTTTTTGAGGATATAATATTAATGCGGATTTGTAAATGTGCTTTTTGTACAAAATTAGCAAATCAAGAAGGAGATATGAAAAGTTATGCCACTGGTAACTACTACTGAGATGTTCAAGAAAGCATACGACGGGGGATATGCCATCGGTGCTTTCAACGTCAATAATATGGAAATCGTGCAGGGGATAACCGAAGCCGCCGCTGAGCTCAACGCTCCGCTTATTCTTCAGGTCTCCAAGGGCGCGCGTAAATATGCAAACCATACTTATCTTATGAAGCTGGTCGAGGCTGCGATCATCGAGACAGGGCTTCCCATCGCGCTGCATCTTGACCACGGCGACAGCTTCGAGCTGTGCAAATCCTGCATCGACGGCGGTTTTACCTCCGTTATGATAGACGCTTCCTCCAAGCCCTTTGAGGAGAACATCGCGCTGACCAAGCAGGTTGTTGAATATGCACATGACCACGGCGTCGTCGTTGAGGCTGAACTCGGTACCCTCGCAGGAATAGAGGACGAGGTTAAGGTTTCCCACGAGGACAGCTCTTATACCAGACCTGAGGACGTTCAGGAATTTGTCGAGCGCACCGGCTGCGACTCTTTGGCTATCGCTATCGGTACCTCCCATGGCGCATACAAGTTCAAGCCCGGCACGAAGCCCCAGCTCCGCTTTGACATTCTTGAGGATGTTGAGAAGCGTCTGCCCGGCTTCCCGATAGTTCTGCACGGCTCTTCCTCCGTGCCTCAGGAATTTGTGCGCATAATAAACGAGAACGGCGGCAACATGCCTGGCGCGATCGGTGTCCCCGAGGATCAGCTCCGCAAGGCTGCCAGCATGGCCGTCTGCAAGATCAACATTGACTCCGACCTTCGCCTTGCAATGACCGCAAGCATCCGTAAGTACTTCAATGAGCATCCGGATCACTTCGACCCCAGGCAGTACCTCGCTCCTGGCCGCGCCGCCATTAAGGAAATGGTCAAGCACAAGATCGTCGACGTGCTCGGCTGTGACGGAAAGGCCTGATAGGGCTATACTGTATACAGACACATAAACTACAGGAGGTGGCAAGATGAGCCAGAAACATGTCAAAAGCAGGCATACAGCGGCAAAAGAGCCTTCAAAGGCTGTCAGTGCGCTCAGTTCTCTCAACTCACGCGGGAATACCTTGGTCATCAGACTTGTATTGGCCACGGTGATTTTTGCTGTTTCTCTTATCATAAGCATGCCTGATTTTGTCGGCATAATTCTGCTTGTTCTTGCCGCCGCTGCTGCCGGGTACGATATAGTCATGGAAGCCGTTTCGGATGTTGAGAACGGCAGGTACCTTGCCACCTCGGTCGTAGTTGTCGTTGTGTCGGTCATCGCTTTCTTTATTGGCTTTGCAATAGAGGGCGCGGCAGTCATCCTGCTTTATCAGATTGGTCAGCTCCTGCTCAATTATGCAAAGGATCACACCGAGAAGGCCGCGCTTGAACTGCTGGCATATCAGGACGAAGAAGTCACCGCAAAGGTCAAGGCCGCAGTTGAGGACAAGAACGCCCCTCCGCTGAATATCCATGAGGTCATGCTCAGCAGTTCCGGCTCTGTGCTTAAAGTCGCGGTGTTTCTTGCACTGGCATACGCTATCGCATTGCCGATATTTACTAATTATAGCTATATCGTGTCGGTTCACCGCGCGCTGATGATCATCCTGATTGCGACGCCGATGTCCATTGTCGTCTCCATCCCGCTCTCCGGTATCGTCGGTTTGTGTTACAGCGCCCAGCAGGGCGTTGTGTTCAACAGCGCGAAGGATCTCGAAGGCATGGCGGACGCCAATATCGCCATATTCGACAAGGCCGGTATCTTCGCTGACGAATGCCCGCGCATCATTGCAATGTATTCGGACGTGCTCGACTCCGCCACTTTCATGAACTTCGTTGCTCATGCGGTGTATTATTCCGAGCAGCCTGTTGCCAAGGCGATCGCCGCCGCTTACGATCAGGAATATCACCTTGACGTAATTAAAGACTTCCGCGATATTCCGGGCTACGGCGTGGAGCTGTCTATTGATGGCATCGACGTTGTCTTTGCTGAAAAGGATTTCCTTGCCAGCAGAGGAGTGCAGCTGCCGGAGGACAATACCGCTATCGGTCAGGTTTTCTATATGGTCGTTGCGGGCAAAGTCATGGGCAAGGTTGTGATCTCGTCCGACGTTAATGATGAGACCGAGAACCTTGTCCCGGAAATGAAGGCCGTCGGCATTTCGAGATGTATTCTTCTGACGGACGACAGCAAGGAAGCGGGGCAGCAGTTTGCAGAGCTCATGAACTTCAACGAGATGTACCCGCAGTGCAGCGGGGACAAGCGTCTCGAAGTTATAAGCGATATTTCATCCAAGGCAAAGACAAATGTTATATTTGTTTACGCAAGCGGCATTGAGTGCCACAGCCCGGCGGCCATAGACATGCGCGTAGGGAAGAAGAGCAAGTATGCCAACGCAATAGTTGACCATGAATATATCAACAACATTCCGTTTGCAAGACAGGTCGCGGTTCGTGTGCGTGAGATTGCGATCGAAAACGCGCTGTTTGCATTTATCGTGAAAGCCTTGCTGATATTCCTGAGCATTGTAGGCTACTGCAATCTGTGGTTCGCGATCTTTATAGATTTTGTCGCGGCTGTTGCAACGATCCTCAATACGATACGTGTGACAAGTGAGTCACTCATAACCA
>CEBY01012299.1_pt1 | contig 11385 bp, 9 predicted proteins | sample 554731 | NCBI WGS metagenome assembly CEBY01 (sample SAMEA3182050, study PRJEB8094) | gut metagenome | biome: human; feature: gut; material: Stool; isolation source: human stools | place: Canada | collected 2012-02-22
ATCCCACACATCGGCGGCACCGACGGTCTCCTGACACAGCACGCTTCGATTGAGGATGTGATCAGACTGACCAACACCGCGGAACATACGGCAATCGGCAATACCAACAAAGGAGACGTACGATGAACACGACAGCGAACGCGAACGCCATGACCGCCATCCTTAGGCAGATTTCCTTGGACTGGAACCGCACCATCAGCTACGGGCGGTCGTACCTAGCCATCTTCTTCGCGTACGCTCCAGGTGTTACATGCCTGATGGCGGCCACAGGGTCCACTCTCGACAGCGTTGCGGGAGCCGTCATCGGCGGGGCGGCCTCCGGCTTCCTGATGCTTAATATCACCCTGTTCTCCTATGAACAAATGAACAACCATCATTGGATGAACGGCATCGTGCCCATCAACCGCAACCACCAGATCCTCGGACGATTCGCATTCCTTATCGTCTGCGATCTGGTGGCGGGATTGGAAGTGGCCGTCAGTATCGCCTGCGCCAGCATCATCATGCACGAGCCAGTTAAAGTGACGGATGCGATCGGTTTCGCCGCGATGACCGTGCTGACCCTCGTGCTACTCAACACCATCGTGCAGCCGTTCCTGTACCGGTTCTCCCCTTATCGTGCCATGGCCGCCATTATTCTGAGCATCGGCGTGATCGTGGGCACGGTCATCGGACTGCGCAAGGCATTGCCGGAATTCGAAAAGACCGTCGAACAGCTGGCCGAGGCGATCAGCCGGCACCAAGCCATTGCATTAGCGGCATTCTTGATCATCGACGTACTCGCCTTGGCGTTCTCCAGCAAGATATCGCTGCATATTTACGGTAGCAAGGACATCTGAACCGAGCCAACCGGTAGACTCTTATGGAGAACGGATTTGGGGTCTTCCGAATCAACGGAAAGCCCCAAATGCATATATCCCCGTACGACACCGGTTCCTACAATACGGCAGGCGCGTCGTGGAAGTCGAACATGACACCATCCGCCAGAGCGCAAATCGCCGGCCAATCAGCATCGGACGAATCGTCATGCATGGCCCACACCCGCATGCCGACGGACTTGGCCGAGCGCATGCCGACGAGCAGATCCTCGAATACGGTGCAGTCGGTCGGCTCGATACCGAGCCTCGACGCGGCCAGCAGGTACACGTCCGGCCTGTCCTTGCCGATATCGCCCGCATCGTCGACACTGACCACCTCGTCGAAATAATCGAAAATGCCGACATGCCTCATAGCCGGCTCTCGCAACATCGGTGGCAATGATGTAGCCACGGCCAGTTTCGCCCCGCTCGCCTTCAACATTGCCAGGTATTCACGCGCGTGCGGCTTGGCTTCTACCACCGTGGAGTACATGACGCGCGCCATATGGTCCCACTCCTCCATCAACGCTTCGGGAGTGTCCGACAGGTTGAAGCGTGCGATCGTGTATTCGGCGATCTGCCGGAACTGCATGGCGGCGACCTTCTGCATGTAGTCGTCCGGCACTTCGAATCCACGCTTGGCTAGAAAATCGACATCCACCTGGTCCCACACGCCCATGGAGTCGAGTAACGTGCCGTCAAGATCGAAAATGGCACCTTTACCTTGGTTGCTCACGTTTTCCTGCGTCATGTCAGCTCCTCTGATGGGTTGTGTTTTTCGATTTTCTGTTTTGCGATTGATTTTGAGACTTGCCTGCGATTGCCGGTCACGGGTCAGTCAAGCACGGACGATTTGAGTAGTTCCTCGGCATGTTCCAGCGACGTCTCGCTTTCGCTGCCGGAGAGCATGCGGGCGATTTCGTGCACACGCGCCTCTCCACGCACTTGATTGATGGTGGTGGCGATTGATCCGTCATCCGTTTCACCTTTGGCGACCACATACTGTTCGTCCGCCCAGGATGCGACCTGTGGTAGGTGCGTGACGACCAACACCTGCGCGGATTGGGCAAGCTTGGCCAATCGCGCGCCTAATTCCACAGCCGCCTTGCCGCCCACACCCGCATCGACTTCGTCGAAAATGAATGTCATCGGCGGCACGGTTCCTCCGGCCACGACATGCTTTTCGGCGGCGACCAGTTCAAGCGCGAGCATCAGACGGCTCAATTCGCCGCCGGACGCGCTTTTGCCCATCGGCAGCTGCGGGGAGCCGGGAAACGGGGTGAAGAGGAATTCGATGTCGTCCGCTCCGGTGGCGTCCAACTGTTCGCGTTCCGCCACGCGGATCTCCAGTTTCGAAGTGCCCATGGCCAGCGAATCAAGTTCCGCGGTGACTTTGGAAGCGAGTTCCTTCGCCGCGGCTCTACGCCGTTTGCTCACAGCCTGCGCGGCTTTTTTCGCAGCCTCAAGCAGTTGGGCACGTTCGGCTTCCAGCTGTTCGACCTTTTCCGGCGAGGCGTCCAAATCCTCCAAATCGTATACGGCCTTGTCCCTCCACGTGATCACGTCGGACAATTCCGGCCCCCACCGGCGGGTCAGCTCGTCCAACTCGTGGATGCGCCCGTTGATGGCATCCAGATCCTCCACGCTCGCCTCATTGTCCACTTCGCCGGACAGGCTGAACACCACGTCGGACAAATCGGTGCTGATGGAGTCGAGCCGGTCGGCGAGTTCGGAGAACACGCCTTCCACGTGAATGGCGCGCAATGCCTGCGAGGCACGGTCGATCAAATCGGCGGCGCTGGCCGATTCAACGTCATCCGCCACTTGCGAAGCGTCCAACGCACCCAATGCGCGGGTCACGCCTTCGGCGATTTCGGCGGCGTTTTCGATGCGGTCCCGCCGTGCGCGCAATTCGTCCATCTCCCCCGGCTGCGGGTCGACCCGGTTGATGCGTTCGATTGACTCACGCAGGTAATCCGCCTGCTGGCGCATGGACGATTCCTGGCTGCTGAGCCTTTCCAAACGCTCGTCCATTGCGCGCAGCGCGTTCCACGTCTTGCCGTAGGCGGCCAACGCCACTTCATCCCCCGCGTAGCGGTCCAGGAATTCACGCTGCCGCGAAACGGTCGCGATACGTAACTGGTCGGCCTGGCCGTGGATCGTCACCAATTCGGCGGCGACGGAGGCGAGTACGGAACGCGGCACGCTACGTCCCGACAACATGCTGCGGGATCGTCCGGAAGCCGGCACCTTGCGCGACAGGAACAGTTCGCCGTCCTCTGGCTCGAAGCCAGCCTCCCGTGCGGCGGCCACCGCGGCCGGCGACGAAGCGACTTCGAACACGCCCTGCGCCCACGCCTCCTGAGCGCCGACGGAAACACGGCCGCCGTCGGAGGGACCGCCGGAAATCAGTCGGATCGCACTGAGCAGCATCGATTTGCCGGCACCTGTTTCGCCGGTGATCGCCGTCATACCGCCTGCCGGGGCGATCAGCGCGGAACGGATCGGACCGAGATCGTGGATCTCAAGCTCTTCCAGCATGCCCTGTCACTTCCCGCTTTCCGGTTTGCCGGTTCTAGGGAACGATTGCCCATGATGCGTGCCGCCGGTCTTGCGCGCCTGTTCTCGCCAGCCGACGACAGGCAGGTCGAATTTGGTGACGAGACGGTTCGTGAACGGCACTCCGGACAGACGGGCCAATCGCAAAGTGCATTTCGATTCGCGCACTTCGATGCGTGTGCCTTTCGGCAGGGCGCGTTGACGGCGGCCGTCGCAGCAGATCCAACCGTCGGACGTGGAATCGTCAAGAATGTCGATGGCGAACGTGGAGCCGGAGCCGATGATGAGCGGACGTGCGAACAATGCGTGCGCGGCCAACGGTACCAATTGCAATGCCTTCACATTCGGCCACATGATCGGCCCGCCCGCGGAAAACGCGTAGGCGGTGGAACCGGTCGGCGTGGATACGATCACGCCATCGCAACCGAAGGAGCTCATCTCCACGTCGTCGACACGGATGGACAGTTCCACCATTTTGCCACGGTCGGCGCGTTCCAGCGTGATGTCGTTCAACGCCCAGTCCTCGATGGGTTCCGTCGCGCCCGGCAGCCATACGTCGACGTGGGCGATCATACGTTCGTCGATGGAATAGTCATGGTCGGCGATCCGGCGGATGGCCTCGCTCATCTGGAAGCTTTCAAATTCGGCAAGAAAGCCGACGTGGCCCAGGTTCACACCGAGAATGGGCACTTCGGTGGCATGCACCAGTTCGGCTGCGCGCAGGATGGTACCGTCTCCTCCGAGCACCACCACGATTTCCGTGTTCTTCGGCACGGCGGGCGTCCTGCTGCCGAACTCGGGCGCTTCGATATTGTCGATGATCGTCACTTCGAAATTGGCGCGTCTCAACTGCTCGACGGCTTCTTCGACCACCGTGCCGCTTTCACGCAGACGCGTATGCGTCACCACCACCGCATGTCGGGTACCGATCATCGCAAGCCCTTTCGTATAACGGGCGCCCCATGCGAGGTGCCACTACCCGCCAGTGTAGTCGAACAAATGAACGAATGACGGCAGCGGGTGTCCAGAACACGCCGCAGACGTCCGAAGAGTCCCACGGAGCCACCGCGGAACCGTCGAACGGTACGTCCATGGCCCATTCGTCACACTACCGTCTACAATAGCTCAAGGAAACGAAGACCGTTTATACAGACAAGGAGCGAGGAACAGCATGTCCAACCTCGTCTTCGACGAGTCCTCCTCCAATCGCGAGGCCTCACATGGCTATGCCTGGTGGTTCTCCGGGGACACGTTCGAGAAGGCCATGGCGGAGGAGCGCAAGCCGCGCAAGCGCAGCCTAATGCACAGACTCACCACACATCCCGGACGTCTGACCATCCTGTACTTCATGATGTTGGGCGCATTGTCCACGCTGCTCCTGCTCACGCCCACCGCCACGCCGAAAGGCGAGAAGACGACGTTCACCACCGCGTTCTTCACCGCGATCTCCGCGATTTCGACGTGTGGCATCTCCATCGTCAATTCGACGACGCATTGGTCCGCTTTCGGCCAGGCCGTGCTCATCTTCTCCGTGCAGATGGGCGGCTTGGGTGTCATGACGTTCGCTTCACTCATCGCCTTGGCCGTGAACCACCATCTCAAGGCCACGCAAAAGCTGCTGACGGCCAACGAGCTGGGCACCACGAAACTCGGCGAGATCAAGGGCGTGCTCACCGTGGTCATCGCCACCGCGTTCACCATCGAAGGCATCACGTTCGTGGCGCTGTTCCCCGGCCTGTACAAAGTCAATCATGGCAATGTGCGGCACACGCTGTGGGAATCGTTGTTCTTCGCGGTCATGGCATACAACAACGCCGGCTTCACCCCTGACGGCGCCGGCCTGCATGTCAACAATTGGGCTGTTGGCCTGCCTATCCTCGTCAGCGCGTTCTGCGGCACGCTCGGCTTTCCCGTCCTGCTTAACCTCATGCGCTCATGGCGCAACCATCGTCCGCCGAAGCGTTGGAGCCTGCATACCAAGCTCACGCTGACCACCACGTTCTGCATCGTGCTCGCCTCGTTCACCTGGTTCCTCCTCATGGAATGGAACAACAAACTGCTGTTCGCCACCGAAGGTGTGGAACCGCGGTTGTGGCATGCGATGGTGGCGGCCGTCATGCCCCGCAGTTCCGGCTTCGACCTGTCATGGATGCCGGGCGTGAGCGACGCGACGAAGGTGTTCCTGTCCATCGTCATGTTCATCGGCGGCGGCAGCACTTCGACCGCAGGCGGCATCCGCGTCACCACATTCGCCGTGATTCTGTTGACCTGCCGTGCCGCGTTCACCGGACGCCATGACGTCAACGCGTTCCATCGTCGTATCCATTCGCAAGCCGTCATGACCGCTGTGGCCGTCACCACGTCATGTCTGATGCTTGTCACTGTGGTGTCCATGGCGTTGATGGCCATCACCGGCTGCTCGCTGAGCAACGCGCTGTTCGACACCTGCTCGGCGTTCGGTCTGGGAGGCTATTCGGTCGGCGTGGCCAGCGCTTCTAGTCCAGCGGTCCTGTACATTCTCGCCGCGACCATGTTCATCGGCAGGCTCGGTCCGCTCACCATCGCCTACGCGATCTCCAGGCCGCGCAATGTGGAGCCGGTCCGCTACCCCACCGAGCAGATCGTGGTCGGCTGAGCGGATTCGTCGATACGGTTTCTATACCCGCAACTTCCTATACTTGAATCCGGAACAGAACATCGAAAGGTACGCGAACAATCATGGCTAACAACACCAGAAGCGTTCTTGTGGTAGGACTCGGCCGTTTCGGCAGTTCCGTAGCCACCACATTGGATACGATGGGACAGGATGTGCTCGCCGTCGACAAGGACGGCGAACTGGTGAACCGCTGGTCGTCGCAGATCCCCACCGTGCAGGCCGACATGACCGACGTGATGGCGTTGGAGCAGATCAACGCCTCCGATTTCGACACGGCGGTCGTAGCCATCGGCGACAGCGTCGAAGCGTCCGTCATCACCGCCGGCAATCTGTTGGACGCGGGCATCTCCGACATTTGGGCGAAGTCGGTGTCCAAGGAGCATGCGCGCATTCTGCAGCGTATCGGCGCACGGCACATCATCAACGCGGAGACCGATGCCGGCAAACGCGTAGGGCACTTGGTGTCCGGCAACTATCTGGACTACATCGAGCTTGAAGGCGCGTACAGCGTGGTGAAGATCCACACTCCCCCGCATGTCGTCGGTTACTCCATCGAGGATGCGCGCGTGCATGAACGGTTCGGCATCACCGTGGTCGGTGTCAAATCGCCGGGCAAGGAATTCGAATACGGTTCGAAAGAGCTGATTATGCACCGTAACGACGAGCTTATCATCATGGGCAAGCAGGATCAGATCGACAAGTTTTTGAGGGGCTAGGCCCGCGGAACATGCAAAAGGCCGGCGGTCCATATGGGATTTTTCATATGGGCTGCCGGCCTTTCATTTTTACGCTATCGATTGGCGGAGAACGGTTTACGCCACTGCATACAGCAGATACTCGATGTTGCCGTGCGTGCCTTCGATCGGTGAGACCGCCGTGGCGCGTACATCCAGTCCGTTGGCTTTCGCGCAGGCGGTGACGGTGTCGAGCGCCTGTTTGCGTAAGGTTTCGCTTTCCACGATGCCGTTTTTGCCGAGGTTGCCTTTGCCGACTTCGAACTGCGGTTTGACCAGCAGCACGACGTGTGCGCCGGGCGCGGCGATGCGCGCGATGACGGGAATCACGTATGTCAACGAGATGAATGACACGTCGGATACGATCATGCTTGGCCGGTACGGCAGATCATCCGCTTCGACGTCGCGGATGTTGACGCCGCTCATTTCGATGATGCGCTCGTTGCCTGCGATGCGCGGGTCAAGCTGGCCGTGCCCCACGTCGAGCGCGATCACATGCGCGGCACCGCGTCGCAGAAGCACGTCGCAGAAACCGCCGGTGGACGCGCCGATGTCGAGGCAATCGAATCCTTCCGCGGAACGCAGGCCCGTCTGGGAGAACATGTCGAACGCGCCGACCAACTTGTAGGCTCCACGGGAGACGTAATCGTCTCCCAGATCGGCATCAAGCGTGTCGGCGGCCGTGACTTTGAGCGACGCTTTGGATGCGACGATGCCGTTCACCCGGACCTTGCCGGATTCGATCAGCCGTTGTGCTTTGGAGCGGCTGTCCGTGACGCCACGCTCCACCAGCGCGATGTCGAGTCGGACGACGGCACCGGAATCGTCATTCATGTTGCGCATACGCACGTGCGGCAATCAGGCGATTCGGAATTCCGGCACGATCATGCCGTCGACGCTGTGTCCGCGATCCGCCGCATCCCACATGGCGGCGCAGGCCGCACGAAGACCGTCGACGCTGGTGATGTCGGTGACGTAAAGACGATCGCCGTCGACGCACGCCTGCACGTCGCGGCAGCTCCAAGCGCCAGCCTCATGCACGACTTCGGGGGCCGGCTCGTTAAGTCCGGTCAGGTCCTTGGCGATGTAGGTCGGACGCAGATGCTCCGGAGCGAACATCAGCTCATGCGGATTGGTGACGCCGGTCAGCACGGCCAGGGAATCATAGCCGCCACGATTGCCGGCTTCGATATCGGTATCGAGACGGTCACCGATGGCGAGGCATGCTTCCTTGGCCACTGGTTCGGCACCATCATGCGCGGCAAGCAGTCGGGCTTCGTCATACATGGCGGATTCCGGCTTGCCTGCGGACGAAACCGGTTCCACACCAGTGGCGTTGATGACGGCCATGATCATGGAACCGCAACCGGGGGCGATGCCCAGCTCACGCGGAATGGTCAGGTCGCGGTTGGTCACGAAATACGTGGCGCCCTGTTCTACGGCGTAGGCGATTTGCGCCATCTGGTTCCAAGACATGTCCGGGTACCAGCCTTGGATGGCCGCGACCGGCTTGTCTTCGGCGGAATCAACCACTTCAAGACCCTGCTTGGCGACTTCCTCACGCAGATGCTGTGCTCCGAGCACAAACACTTTCGCACCTTGCGGCACCGCACGGGCCACCATACGGGCAGCCACCACGGACGAGGTGATGACCTGCCATGGTTCGACGTCAAGGTCGAAGCCCTTAAGCTGGTCGGCCACCACGGATTGCAGTCGGGAGGAATTGTTGGTGGTGTATTCCACCGTCATGCCGAGGCCTTCGGCCTTGCGGATGCTCTCTGCAGCATGTTCCACCGGATTCTTGCCGCGGTAGACCACGCCGTCAAGATCAAGCAGCGCCAGCTGGTAGGCTTCGCTCAGCGGACGGGTTGTGGATTTCAGCATTGTTTTGCCGCACCTCACTCGTTGTCGGAATCGGCTGCGGATTCGACCTCATCCTCAGTCTGGTCGTCTTCGGAGTCGCCCGCGTTTTCGCCGTCACCGGCAGGCTCGTCGTCGGACTCGGCGCCTTCCTTGGCCGCTTCGGCATCAAGCTGGGTCTCATCGTTGGTCTCGCCGTTCTCGTCGACGGCCTCGGAATCGTCCTCATCCTCGTCTTCCGGCGCATACTGGGCGTCATCTTCGGAAATGCCGAGCTTGTCCATAAGCTCGTCGTTCAATTCCTGCATGTCGTATTCGATGACCAGATCGTCGGAGGTCTCGTCCTCTTCGGCATCGGCGTACTGCAGCTCAAGCTTGTCAAGCAGCTGGTCGAGGGCCACGGCCTCATCGGAGCGTCCGGCCTGCTCGAGGAAGTACTGTTCGGCCTGCACCGCACGCATGCGGTATTCGCCGGCCAGACCCTTGGAACGGCCCAGCGTATGCACGATCTCAATGGCCTTATTCCACAGTTCGAGGTCGCCTAGCGCGCCCGCGTACACGAGGAACATCTCGGCCTTGGATTCGCCGCGCAGATACTTCGCGTCATCGCTCATGGCGGTTTCGATGGCCTTCTTCGGCTCGCCCATACCACGCTCGCAGTCGGCGATGAACGGCAGATAGTCAAGGAAACCGTTCATGCGGAACGCGGTGCGGAACTCACGCAGGGCCAGTTTGTAATCGCCCTGACGGTAGGCCACGAACGCAAGGGTCTCACGCGCGAAATCAATACGGGAAGCCTGATGCGCCACCCACTTGGCGTGTTCGAGCGCCAGCTCCGGATCCCTTTCCTCAAGCGTGTAGGCGGCGAGGATGTGCAGGCCGATGTTCTCCGCATGTTCCTTGGACAGGCCACGCAGACGCTCACGGTCATCGGTGGACAGCATGCTCCACTCGATGCCCTTCGGCATCTTCGGCTCGCCCGGGCGACGATGCGTGTACGGGTTTTGCGACGGGAAGCTCATCGTGCCGTCGGAATTGCGACGTGGCTTCGACAGGTATTCACCACGCTTCGCCTCGCGGTACTCCATCTTCTCTTCACGGGTGAATTCGCGGCGCTCCTCGCCTTCCGGACGCTGGTCGCGATCCTTGTGGAAGTCACGACGCTGGTTGTCACGGCGGAAATCCCTGCGATCGCCGTCACGACGATCATCACGACGGAAATTACGACGCTCGCCATCACGGCGCTCCCCGCGGCGGTCATCGCGGCGGAAGTCCCTGCGATCGCCGTCCTTGTGGAAATTGCGGCCGCCACGACGCTCACCATCGTCACGGCGGAAGTCACGACGGTCACCGTCATGACGGAAATTGCGACGCTCGCCATCGCGACGGTCATCATGGCGGAAACCGGAACGCTCGCCATCGCGGTTGAACTTGCGCGGACCGTTGTGGAAACGACGCTCCTGACCTTCGCCTTCGCCATCGCGATGGGAATCGCGGTCGCCACGACGGTATCCGCCGCCATTGCCCTTGCGATATCCGCCCTTACGGTCATCGTTGTGGAAGCCGCCGGACTTGTGTCCGTAGGACTTGCCGCCGTTGCCGCGCGGCTTGAATCCCTTGCCACCGCGGTTACCCGGCCTGCCCGAGCCGTAGGACTTGTGGTTGCCGTAGGACTTGCCGCGCGATCCGCGCTGTTCTTCTGCCATGCTGTTCCTTATTGGTCTTGAGATACTTGCGATTATTTACTTACGATTGCCTATGCGTCTCACGCCTGTTCGACGACGCCGAGCGCCTTCTTGCCGCGGCGGATGAGCACGAAACGACCATGCAGGAAGTCACCTTCCTGCAACGTCTGTTCCTCATCCTCCACGCGCGTGTTGTTGAGGTACACGCCACCGGACTTGATGGTCTTGCGCGCCTCGGAAATCGACTTGAACAGGCCTGCCTTCATACCAGCCTCGGCCACACGGTCGCCGGCTGCGACCTTGGCGAATTCCCCATCGACCTTCATGCCGTCGATAGCGGCCTCAAGCGTGGACTCATCGATGTCCGCCAGATCGCCGCCACGTCCGAACAACGCGCCGGCAGCTTCGATGGCCTGGCGAGTGGCTTCCTCGCCATGCACGAAGCTGGTGACCTCCCATGCGAGGGTGCGCTGCGCCTCACGCGCGCCCGGATTGGTCTTGCTTTCCTCGATAAGCCGTTCGATTTCGGCCTTTGGCAGGAAGGTGAACGCCTTGAGCAGGTTCTCCATCTCGCTGTCGGGACGGTTGAACCAGAACTGGTAGAACTTGTAGGGGCTGAGCATCGTGCCATCCAACCAGACGGCGTTGCCTTCGGACTTGCCGAACTTCTTGCCCTGCGCGTCGGTGATGATCGGGCTGGTGAACACGTTCACGTCCACGCCGCGCACCTTGTGGATCAGATCCAGACCGGAGGTGAGGTTGCCCCACTGGTCGGAGCCGCCGATCTCCAGCACGCAATGGTACTCGTCGAACAGGTGCAGGAAGTCGTTGCCCTGCAGCACCTGATAGCTGAACTCAGTGAAGGAGATGCCTTCCTCGGAGTTGAGGCGACGGGCCACGGTGTCCTTGGCGAGCATGGTGCCCATACGGAAGTTCTTGCCGACGTCACGCAGGAAGTCGATGACGGTCATCGAGGCGGTCCAATCGTAATTGGACACGAAACGTACGGCGTTCGCGCCTTCGGTGTCCAGAAT